>JAABUX010000858.1_pt1 | contig 48744 bp, 40 predicted proteins | sample 5561851 | NCBI WGS metagenome assembly JAABUX01 (sample SAMN10711883, study PRJNA513361) | rock metagenome | isolation source: Antarctica rocks | place: Antarctica: Victoria Land, Richard Nunatak red sandstone | collected 2016-01-03 | reverse complement strand
TTTGAGTTGGAACAAATGATCTCGTCGAGTGACGCAAACGTGCCCATTGAGAAAACGAGGATAAAGTTACTTCCGTTTAGCACGAAGGAGCAAGCTGAGACCCTGGCGCGCACCCTTGAGACGTACACAAGCGGTGTTGCTGACGTCATTGATACGCTCCCGAGCCGCATCAACGAAATGCAGCCCGACGAAACTGCTTCAGACATCAATTTGATCTTAATGAACGACGTCACCGACGAAAGATTTGATTTCGATGGCCAAGATAGAACTACTATCATGGAAATCTTGAAGTCCATTCGGAGACTTCTCTCGGATCTGACAAAGCCGTCGGAGCAACCCTAAGATGGCTATGGCGCCAATCGGGCCGAGATCGGGGTATCTAGCACAAATAAGAACCGAGCTACAACGCTTGCGAGCTGCGAGTCTTTCTCTTGCCTCGAGAGGCGTAATTGAGAAGATCTACGAAATCTACATTCTAACTTGTTTGCTTAAGGCGCTACGTAGCATTGGCGCTATTCTAGAAGCCCGTGACCTCGGCGACGTGCGGACCAATAATCTGATCTTTAGATTTGCTCCAGGAAGGATTTATAGCCCTACGACGCCCTCCACGTTCATAAACGTGACCTGTTCCGGACAGCAATACGAGGTTCAGAATGGTGTGCGTGCCCGAGGACGATCGAATGTGCTGCACGAACTGGACGTATGCATTATCGACAAGGATGAGGCCGTCAAATGTCGTGCACTCCAGGTGGACCCCTCGCAAAGTAAAATTCACGCTCTCGTCGAGTGTAAGTTTTACGGCGACAGGTTAACTCTGAGCCTAGGACGAGAGTTCATTGGTCTCCACTCCGAATTTAGCACTGCCGTGAAGGCGATAGTGTCGAACATCTCGCACAAGGAAATTCCCCGGTTGCTGCACACACATAGGGCAATGCCGCTTTTCGATATTCGACCTTCCAGCCATGTTCGCGAACAAGAGTTGGTTGGATGGTTCTCCAACGAACTCAGGAGAAGGTTCCACATTCCTTGACCTAACCACCTGATTACGGGTCGTTCGCCTTCTTCCGCGGTTCCCAGTATTTACGTTCGCTTCCGGGTGCTGGTAGCAGCGCTTAGTTGGCTGGAATGGGCGCTGAACCGCCTGCCGACCAACTCCTGCTACGACTGCTTCCGGGATGAGCTGGTCAGCTCCCGAGCGACCACCTTGGGTTGAAAGCCGAAACTCAAACCAAGACACGACCGCCTCAGGATAGGGTGCGACAGCGCGCATAATGCGGCGTACATTCACGCCATGTCAGACATCGCTCCCCCCATCGACCCCGGCGCACGCATCGGCCACGTTCACCTCAAGGTCGCGTACCTCGACCGCGCCCTCGGCTTCTATATCGGGGTGCTCGGCTTTCAGCTGATGCAGCGTTTCGGGCAGCAGGCGGCGTTCGTGTCGGCGGGGGGCTATCATCACCACATCGGCTTGAACACCTGGGACAGCCTCGGCGGCAAACCGGCGGCGGGGACGACGGGGCTGTACCACCTCGCCATCCTGTATCCGACCCGTGCTGCCTTGGCCGATGCGCTGCGACGTCTGGGCGCGGCCGGCATTCCGCTCGACGGCGCCTCGGACCACGGGGTCAGCCAGGCGTTGTACCTGCAGGACCCGGACGCGAACGGGGTTGAACTCTACTGGGACCGGCCGCAGGCGGAGTGGCCGCACGACAGCGCGGGGAACCTCGCGATGCACACGCGCCGGCTCGATCTGGACGACCTGCTGAAGGCCGCTTAACGCCCGGTGAACACCGGCGAACGCCGCGCCGCGAATGCGCCCAAGCCTTCGCGGAAGTCTTCGCTGGCGAGGGCTTGAGCGCGCAACGGATCGGCTTGCGGCATCGGCAGGGCGTTCAGCAGCGCGCTCAACTGCCGCTTCGCCGCCGTCACCGACAGCGGCGCGTTCTCGGCGATCTGACGCGCCATGGCGTAGGTGAACCGCTCCAGTTCGGCTTCCGGCACGAGATGGTTCAGCAGGCCCAGCGCGTGCCCACGTTCGGCAGACACGGGCGCGGCGGTGGCGAACATCTCCATCGCCACGTTCATTCCCGCCCGGAGTGCCGCGCGGCGGAGGCCGTCGAGGTCGTACGGCAATCCCAGCCGCGCCGGCGTGAAGGCGAGGCTCGCGGTCGGGTCGCCGATTGCGATGTCGCAGCGCAACGCCAGGTCGCAGCCGCCGCCCCAGGCGGAGCCGTGCAGCATGGCGATGACCGGCGCCGGGCAGTCGTGCACGCAGCCGAACGCGCGGGTGAGCAGCGTGCCCGGCGCCAGCGGGTCGAAACCGGGCGCCAGTTCCTTGATGTCGAATCCCGCGCACCAGACGCGGTCGTCCGGCCCGGCGCGCAGCACGACGGCGCGGATGTCCGGCCCCAGCGCCTCGAAGGCGGCGATGAACCGTTCCAACAGCGGCGTGCTGAGCGCGTTGCGGCGCGCCGGGTCGTTGAGGCGGATGGTGGCGACGCCCCCCTCGGCGCTGGCCTCGATCACGCCGACCGGTCCCGGATGGCGGTGATGATCGCCGAAAAATCCAACGCCGCGCCGGTTTCGGCGAACGCGGCATACAGCGACGCCGCGTGCCGTCCAAGCGCGGTGTCGGCCCCGCTCGCCGCCGCCGCCGCCTCCGCCAGCTTCAGGTCCTTGAGCATCAGCGCCGCCGCGAAGCCGGGGGCGTAGTCCCGGTTGGCCGGGCTGGCGGGCACCGGGCCGGGCACCGGGCAGTAGCTGGTGAGCGACCAGCACTGGCCGGACGAGGTGGACGCCACGTCGAACAGCGCCTGGTGCGACAAACCGAGCTTCTCGGCGAGGACGAAACCCTCCGCGACGGCGATCATGGACACGCCGGCGATCATGTTGTTGCAGATCTTCGCCGCCTGTCCCGACCCGGCCTCGCCGCAGTACACGACACGGCGTCCCATCTGCGTCAGCAGCGGTTCCGCCTGGGCGAAGGCCTTCGCATCGCCCCCCGCCATGAACGTGAGCGTCGCCGCCTGCGCGCCTCCGGTGCCGCCCGACACCGGCGCGTCGAGGCTGGCCATGCCGGCCTGCGCTGCCAGGCCGTGCGCCGCCCGAGCCTCCGCCACGTCGATCGTGGAGCAGTCGATGAACAGCGTGCCGGGCGAGGCCGCCGCCAGCAGGGCCGGGTAGGCATCCAGCACCTGCCGTCCGGCCGGCAGCATCGTGACGACGATCTCGGCGCCGTCCGCAGGCGCGTCACTGGCCGTCACGCCGGCCGCGCGCGCCGCTTCCAGCGCCGGGGCCGACAGGTCGGCGCCGCGGACGTCGTGCCCGGCCCGCACCAAGTTGGCCGCCATCGGGCCGCCCATGTTGCCCAATCCGACGAAGCCGATCCTTGCCATCCGCCATCTCCCCGTTTGCCCGCCAGACTCGCGGCGGCGCGGGGCAAGGTCAAGGCTCAGCGGGTCAGGTAATCCAGCAGCGTCATGCCGAACAGGATCGTCACCCAAACGAAGCCGATAGCGGAGAACAGCTGCACCAGCGGCGGCTCGTGCTTGATCTCCATCGACACCCACAACACCGTCAGCACCATGGCCGCCATCACCATAAGCTCGACGATCCAGACGCCGTGGAACGGGACCAGCGCCGCCAAGGTCACGTTGATCGCGAGGCCAAGCAGCAGCGCCGCCGTGGTGATGACGGGCACGCGCATCCGCTGGCGGAATTCGGGGTTCATCGGTTCACCAGATACAAGGTCGGGTAGGCGATGATCCAGATCAGGTCGATGAAATGCCAGTATAGCCCGGTCGCCTCGACACGGTTCTGGTGCTTCGTCAAGTACCCGGCCTGGTGCACCAGCCACGCCATCGTCGTCACCGTCGCGATGCCGATGGTCAAATGCGCCGCGTGCAGCAAGGTCGTCACATAGTACAGGCTGACGAACAGCTGCGACGCGTTGTCGCCGGCCAGCGCATAGGGCCGATCCAGGAACGGCATCATGTGCTCGGCATAGTCCGAGTAGTACTCGTAGCTTTTCAGCAGCATGAACGTCGCGCCCAGCCCTGCGGTCGCCAGCAGCGCCAGGGCGGTGTCACGGTTGCGGCCCATCTTCGACAGCTCGATCCCGGCCGTCATCGTCAAGCTGGACGTGATCAGCAGCACGGTGTTCGCGGCGCCGATCCACATCTTGAGATGCTGCGACGCGGCCTGCACCGAGTCGGGATACATGATCCGCAGCACCGCCGCCGTCAGGAACAGCCCGGCGAACAACAGCAGCTCCGTCACCAGCCACATCCACATGCCGAGCGTGCCGGTCCGGCGCTGCTGCTCGACGGTGGTGAACTGCTCCTCGAGTTCGACGCCGGGGGTCTCGGCGACAACCGCCTGCGACATCGTCAGGTCCGTTCGCTGGACTGGAGCGGGTAGTCGTACGGCTCGAAATCGACCACCGGCGGGGTGTAGAAGTTGTGCACCGGCGGGGGCGAGCTCGTCGTCCACTCCAGTCCCTTCGCGTTCCAGGGATTGTCCGGGGCGCGGCGGCCGAACCATAGCGACCAGACCAGGTACGTCATCGGGAACAGGTAGCCCGCCGCCAGCACCACGGACCCCGCCGACGACAGCACGTTCAACAGCTGGAACTCCGGCGGATACACATGGTAGCGCCGCGGCATGCCGAGATAGCCCACGATGAACTGCGGGAAGAACGTCAGGTTGAAGCCCAGGAACATCAGCAACGCCGCGATCCGGCCCCACACCTCGGGATACATCCGCCCGGTGAACTTCGGCCACCAGAAGTGCAGCCCGGCCAGGAAGGCCAGCATCGTCGCGCCCACCATGATGTAGTGGAAATGCGCGACCACGAAGTAGGTGTCGTGCACGTGCTCGTCGATCGCCAGGGACGCCAGGAACAGCCCGGTCAAGCCGCCGATGACGAACAGGCCGATGTAGCCCATCGCGAACAGCATCGGCGTGTCGAGCCGGATGTCGCCCTTATGGATCGTCGCGGTCCAGTTGTACACCTTCACCGCCGACGGGATCGCGACGGCGAAGCTCAGGAACGAGAAGGCCGTCGCCGCATACTGGCTTTCGCCGTTGACGAACATGTGGTGCCCCCACACGAAGAAGCTGATGGAGGCGATGGCGAGGCTGGCGACGGCCACGAACTTGTAGCCGAACAGCCTCTTTTGGGCGAAGGCGGGCACCACTTCGCTCATCACCCCCATGCCGGGCAGCACCATGATGTACACGGCCGGATGCGAGTAGAACCAGAACAGGTGCTCGAACAGCACCGGGTCGCCGCCGAGCGTGGGGTCGAACACGCCGATGTGGAACGCCCGCTCCATCACCAGCAGGATGAGCGCCACGGTGATGACCGGGGTGCCGAGCAGGAAGATCAGCGAGGTCGCGTAGTGGGACCACACGAAGATCGGCATGCGGAACCAGGTCATGCCCGGCGCGCGCATGGTGTGGATGGTCACGACGAAGTTGAGCCCCGTCAGGATGGAGCTGAACCCGGTGACGATGACGCCGATCAGCGCCGGGGTGACGTAGGTGTTGGAATAGGTCGTGCTGTACGGGGCGTAGAACGTCCAGCCGGTGTCGATGCCGCCGGCCACCAAGGTCAGCAGGGTGAACATCGCGCCGCCGACGAACAGGTACCAGCTCAGCCGGTTCAGGCGGGGAAAGGCGAGGTCCTTGGCCCCGATCATGATCGGGATCAGGAAGTTGCCGAAGGTGGCCGGGATGGACGGGATCAGGAAGAACCACACCATGATCACGCCGTGCAGCGTGAACAGCTTGTTGTAGGTGTCGTTGGTGAAGATCGATCCGTCTGGCGTGACGAGCGACAGCCGGATCAACCCCGCCGCGATGGCGCCGCCGATGAAGAAAATCGTGATGCTGGCCAGGTACAGCAGGCCGATCCGCTTGTGGTCGATGGTGAAGAACCACGACCGCAGCGTGTGGGTTGCGTGCAGGTAGTCGGCCGGGCGCTCCAGGGTGGCGGCCGGGGTGTGCGGGTCGCGCAGGGCGATGTCGGACGGGCTCACGGGGCGGCCTCCTTTCCGGTGCTTTTGAGGTAGGCGACGATCCGCACCAGGTCGTCCTCGGGCATGACGCCCTTGAAGCTCGGCATCACCTGGCGGTAGCCCTTGAGCAGGTTCTTGTCCGGGGTCAGGATCTTGTCGCGCAGGAAGCCGTCATCGGCGACCATCGTGGCGCCCGACGCCATCGGCACGGGGGTGTCGTACACCCCGGCCAACGCCGGCGCCCGCTCGGTCGAGGCCGGGCCGTGGCAACCGCCACAGCCGTACGAGGTGAACAGCGTGTGGCCGGCCGAGGCCAGCGATGGCTGCGACCCCATGTTGGACAGCCAGTCCTCGTAATCGGACGGGGTCATGATGGTCAGCGTGCCGCCCATGACCGAGTGGTCGGTGCCGCAGTACTCGGCGCAAAGCAGGTGAAAGCTCCCGGGCTTGTCGGCCTTGAACCACATCTCGGTGTAGCGGCCCGGCAGGGTTTCCATCTGGATTCGCAGCGCCGGCACATACAGCCCGTGGATCACGTCCTGCGACACCATGCGGATCAGCACCGGCTCGCCCATGGGGACGTGCAGGTCGTTGATCTCGGCCTGGCCGCCGGGGTGCTGGAACTTCCACATCCATTGCCGCCCGATGGCGCTGATCTGCAGCGCGCCCGGGGGCGGATGGCGGTGCGTGTCGTACAGCTTGGCCGCCCAAACGAAGAAAATCAGCGTCAGCACGAACGGGATGATCATCCAGCTCATCTCGATCAGCACGCTGCGGTCCTCGCTGGTGGTGCGGTCCACGACGCGGCCGGCCCGGTAGCGCAGGGCGTAGTAGCTGATGGCGAGGAAGATCGGCACCGTCAGCAGCAGCGTCACGACGGTGAACGACAGGATCAGGTAGTCCACTTCGACTGCGCTGGCGGAGGCGGATTGCGGCCACAGGCCGAGCAGTTGCTGCGGAAGGTTGATCACGGCGACGGCTCCAGGGAGCGCCCGGCGACGAGCGCCATGGCGCGCTCGATTGGGATGCGGGCCAGTTTGTGCTCCGGGTCGGCCCAGGCGTAGCCTTGGATCTTAGCCTCCTCCTGGCCTTGCTCGTCGTGCAGCTCGCGATAAGGGTCGCGCTGCAACCGGGGGCCGGGCGGGACGACGTCGGCACTTTGCTGCGCGGTGAGCGCGGGACGGTGGGCAGTGTCGGTGGTGCGGAAGAAATGGAGCATCACGAACAACACTGCGATGGAGACCACCGCCGTGCCGGCGAACCCGGCAAGGACGCGGGCGACCAGCTTTGCGCTGACGTCCTCCGTCTCGTAGCCGAGCGACGCGGCCTGCGGGTGAGGCGGCGTCGCCTGCTCGCCTCGTCCCGTCTCGGAGGCGGCGGGCATGGGATGGCGTTTGCCGAGCAGCATGGCGCTGCTGAGCAGCGCCAGCGCCGTCGCCAGCAGGGGAACGGCCCAACGATGTTTAGGCAACGTGGCCACGGCGGTCCTCCGTCCAGCGACCGAACAGCAGGCTCGCGCCGATCAGCAATCCGCCCAGGCCGCAGACGGCGAGCAGGTCCGGCGCGGTCACCACCAGCCGGTCGCGGAAGGCGGGCGTGATCAGCCAAAAGATTTCGATGATGTGCGCGAACAACGCCGCACCGGCGGCAATGGCCAGCGAAACGGTCAGCACCTCATACTGCCGGGGCAGCAGGATCAGCAGCGCGGCGGCGCACGCGCCGATGGCGGTCCACTCGGCCGCAAGGCCGAAGCCATCGCCGCGGCGCTGGTACCAGGCAACCTCCTTCGGCAGGTTGGCGGACCAGACGATCAGGAACTGGGTGAACTCCAGGAACACCCAGGCGCCCAGCAGGCACAGGAACAGCGCCGCGAGACCGCGGGGCGCTGTCCAGGCGCGTGCGCTCCAGGCGGCGAGCAGCACCGCGACCGAGACTGCAGCGCCGCATTGCGAGATCATCAGCAGCAGCCCGAACGAGAACGAGCCGAGATCGGGGTCGAGCGAGAGCGCCCAATCGGTGACCGCGACCGTGCCGATGATGACGTGGGCGATCAGGCCGACGATGGCGACCGCCTGCCGCGGACTGTCGGCCCGGGCTGGCCGGCGCATGAAGATCAACGACAGCAGCGTCCACAGCACAAGGAACCCGACCCCCCGCAGGACGAACGGCGTCGTGACGCCTTGCAGGCCGAACAGCGCATCCGCCTGCCACAAGATCGGCAGCGCCAGGATCGCCAGCACGGGGAGCGGCATCACGACATTCCGCAACGGCCCGGCCACGGCCGCATGGGCAGCGCCGGCGATTTCGAGCGCCATCAGCACGGCAAGGGCGCCGACCGGAATGCCGAGGCAGAACAGCCAGGCCGCGAGGTACGAGGGCAGCGTTTGCGTGCCGCCCCCCAGCGCGAACGCCACCACGAGCGCCACGACGCCGATCGCCGCCGACACGAGCGCCGGCCGCCTCACTTCGACGCCTCGAGCCGCAACCGGTCCTCGGCAGGCAGCTTCGCCGGGTCGTTGCCTTGGCTTGCCTGCAGCGCGCGGATGTACGCGACCACCATCCATCGGTCGTTGGACGGGACACGGCTGGCGAAACTGTACATGCTGCCCTGGCCGTTGGTGATCACGTCGTAGAAATGTTGCGCCGGGGCGCGCTTCAACTCGGCCGAGTACAACGGTTGCGCCCGGGGGAAACCGCGCATGGTGATCATCCCGTTCCCGTCGCCGGACTGCCCGTGGCAGTTGGCGCAGAAGATGTTGTAGCGCTGCCGGCCGCGGTCGAGCATGGCCACGGTGATGGTCTTGGGCTCGGGTACGTCAGGATCGGTTGGGTTGCGGGCGACGGTCCCGGCAACCGGCGGCCGCATCGACGACTGGTCGCGGAAGAACGCGTCGCGATCCCAGTTGGCGCGCTTGTCTTGCGTGTACATGTCGTCGCGCTTGCACCCGGCGAGGGCCAGCAGCGCCGCTATGGCCAGCGCCAACCCCCGTTTCATCGCGGCACCTGATGGATCGCGATTGGCCGAGACGCCAATGCTTGCAGGGCTCGGGTGACGGCGGCTGGGTCGAACCGCTCGTCCTGTGCCTCGACGGCGAGATAGAAGCGGTCCTGGCTGGCGCGGGTGAAGCCCGGGATGTTGAACGCCGGATGGTTGAGGCGAGGCAGCCGGTTCAGGACGACCATGGCGAGCACGACCAGGGCAGCTGCGACCATGAGGGCGAACGACAGGCTCGGCACGATGTATGACGGCCAGCTTAGGTTCGGTCGCCCGCCGATGTTCAGCCGGTAGGCGGCGCCTGTTTCGTAGGCGCACATCGCCATGAACGCCGCGAAGCCGCCGATGACGCCGAGCACCGCGAATGGGCGCACCGTTTCGGGGTGAAAGCCCAGCGCCTCCGCGAGGCCCTGGACCGGAACCGGCGTGAAAGCGTCCAACCGGCCGAGCCGGTGATCCTGCAGCGCGCGGACCGCGGCCAGCAATGCGTCCGGCGTGGCGAACTCGGCGCTGACCCCGAACAGCGGCGCGTCTGTCTCGGCATGGCTATGCGCCACTGGACACCTCCGCGCCGGCGCGTACCCGCCGTAATTCCAGGATGGACACGATCGGCAAGGTCCGCACTGCCAGCAGCAGCAGCACCAGGAACAGCCCGACCGTCCCGGCGAACGTCGCGATCTCCCACAGGTTCACGGCGTAGGGATGCGCGATCGACGGCAGGAAATCGTGCTGCAGCGTGACCACGATGACCATGAAATGGTCGCCGAACATGCCCACGCCCACCAGCAGCCCTATGACCGCCAGCGCCAGCGGGGAGCGCCGCAGCGCCGGCAGCCAGAACAGCTGCACCGGTGCCAGCGCGCAAACGACGATCGACCAAGCGGCCCAGGCGTGCGGCCCGAAAAACCGGCGTGTCGTGACCGCGTGCTCATAGGCGTCGCCGTGCAGGGCGGTCCCGTACAGCTCCGCGCCGTAGCAGTACAGGTTCACCGCTGCCAGCGCGAGCAGCAGCTTGGCCAGCACCGCGATATGCCGGGCGGTGATCAACATGTGCAGCCGGAGCACGCTGCGCAGCATCACCACGACGGCCGAGACGATCCCGACTCCCTGGAAGATCGCTGCGAACAGATAGGAAGTTGGCAGCAGCGTGTCGTGCCAGCCGGGCTCGACGGAGCCGGCGAACATCACCGCGGCGCCGGTCTGCAAGGTCACCACCAGCAGCACGCCGAGCAGGGCCAGGGTGCGGTAGGTTTGCCGCCACCGCTCCCAGTGCGCCGCCGAGCCGCGCCAGCCAAGCGCCGCGATGCCGTAGATCTGCGCCCGCAGCAGGCCGCGGCCGTTCGCCGCCCGCGCCCGCTCCACCGCCCGGTCGCGCAAGGTCGCGAGGTCCGGCAACAGGCCGACGTACCAGAAGCTGGCGCAGATCACGATGAAGCTGAGGATGTCGAACGCGTCCCAGACCAGCGGGCTGCGGAACTGCGGGTACAGCAGCAGCGTGTTCGGGTACGGCAGGTTCCAGTAGAACAGCCAAGGACGCCCGAGATGGATGATCGGGTAGATCCCCGCCGCCGCGGCGGAGATCAGCGCCACCGTCTCGGCGATCCGGTTCAGGGCGCTGCGCCATTCCGTTCCGAGCAGCAGCAGCGTCCCAGACACCAGCAGCCCGCCGCTGGAGATGCCAATCCACCAATCGTAGCTGACGATGTCGAGCGCCCAGGTGACGGGGATGTTGTTGCCCCAGATGCCGACGCCCTCGATGAACAAGGCCGCCAGCGCCGCTACCAGCAGCCCCGACAACGCCAGGGCGACGCCGAGCGCGACCCACCAGCGCAGGCCGAGCGGATGGTCGAACGCGATCGAGGATATCTCGCGCCCGACCGAGCCGTAGGTCTCGCCGGGGACGATGAAGTCGCCGCGAAGGGCGAGGTCGCTGGACATCAGCCCTCCATCGTGGTTGGGGCGCGCTTGGCGAGGTAGGTGGTGCGCGGACGCACGCCCAGCTCCTCCAGCAGCGCGTAATTGCGGCCGTCGGCGCGGGCGGCGCGCACGGCGCTGCCCTGGTCGTTGAGGTCGCCGAAGCTGATCGCCCGGGTCGGGCAGGCACCCTGGCACGCGGTCACGACGGCGCCGTCCGGGATGTGCTCGTCGCCCTTGTCGGCCGCGATCCGCGCGTCGGCGATCCGCTGGACGCAGTAGGTGCACTTCTCCATCACCCCGCCCGCGCGGACCGACACGGTGGGGTTGCGCTGCAGCTGGACCGAAGGCTGCGCGCCGCCGCTGTAGTCGAGGTAGTTGAAGCGGCGGACCTTGTACGGGCAGTAGCCGGAACAGGCGCGGGTGCCGACGCAGCGGTTGTACACCATCAGGTTCAGCCCCTCGTGGTCGTGCACCGTCGCCTCCACCGGGCAGCCGACCTCGCACGGCGCATCCTCGCAGTGCATGCAGGGCACCGGCTGGAAGTGCGTGGCGGGGGCGTCCAGCTCGCCGGAATGGTAGCGGTCGATGCGCAGCCAGTGCATCTCGCGGCCCAATCCGACCTCCTCCTTGCCGACCACGGCGATGTTGTTCTCCGACTGGCAGGCGGTCACGCAGGCGTTGCAGCCGATGCAGGCGTCGAGGTCGATCACCATGCCCCAGGCGCGGCCGTTATCGGCCTGCTTCGGATAGAACGACGCGAGCTCGGGCGCCGGCGGGAAGCTGTCGCCGACCTTCTGCACGCGGACGAAATCGTGGCCCTCCATGCTGCCGTGGTCCTGCGTGGAGACGAGCTTCACGCGCCCGCCGGTCTTGGCCAGGGTCGCGCCCGCGACCTGGCCGGCGGTCCCGGCGCGCAGCGGATAGGCGTCGTAGCCGATGCTGCTCGCCAGCAGGTCCGGCGCGAACCGGCCGTAGCCGAAATACGCCGTCACCGCGTCGTCGGCCTGGCCCGGCACGATCCAAACCGGCCCCTCGATGCTGCGGCCCCCGGCGGCGAGCGTCACGACGTCGCCGTTCGCCAATCCCTCGCGCCCGGCGAGCCCAGGGCTGACGGCGATCACGTTGTCCCACACGATTTTGGTCAGCGGCTTCGGCAGTTCCTGCAGCCAGGCGTTGTTGCCCACGCTGCCGTCCCACACGCTGGGGTCGGGGCGGAACAGCACCGTCAGGCCTTGCACGCGCCCCGACGCCGGGACTGCCGCCGAAGGGGCGGCGGTCACCGCGATGTCCGGCAGCGCGGTGCCGGGCAGGAAACCATCACGGATCGCCTGCTGCCAGTGCGCGTCGAACGCGGCCGGGTCCTGGCCTTGGCTCCAGTGATCGCGCAGCAGGTCGAGCCCGCTGCGAGGCTCGGTGAACACCGACAGGATTTCCGGCGCCGTGCGGGCGCCGTAAAGCGGCACGATCGTCGGCTGGGTGAACGTCACCGTCCCATCGATGGCGCGCGCGTCGCCCCAGGCCTCCAGCGGATGCGCCAGCGGCAGGTGCCAGTCGGCGTGGGCGGCGGTTTCATCAAGGTGGCTGCCGGCGTGGATTTTCAGCTTCACCCGGTTCAGCGCGTCAGCGAAGTTGAGGTCGGCGGGCGCCGTGTACACCGGGTTGCTGTCCAGGATGAGCAGGGCGGACACCTCGCCGGCCGCCATCGCCTGCACCAGCTCCGCCAGCGGGGCCGCTTGCGCCACCACCGGGTCGGTATAGCTGACGGTGTGCCCGGCATTGCCCAGCGCAGCGTTGAGCCGGTGCACCGCCGCGTGCTCCGCGGCGGGCTGCGCCATGCCCGCCACGACGATCGACTGGCCCCGCGCCGCCTGCAGCGCCTTGCCGACCTGGCTGAGCCACGGGTCGGCGCCGGCGTAGCCGTTCACGGCTTCGAGGAGATGATCGGCCATCCCCGCCAACGCCGCCGGGCCAGCCACGTTGTGAAAATCGGCTTTGGCGCTGGTGAGGTTGGGCGTTGCGGCGGCGCTGTACATTTCCAGCAATCCGCCTTGCGCCGCCAGCGCCCTGCGCGCGTCGATCCAGTCGCGCGAACAGCCGACCTGTTGCGGCCCAGGATCCAGGAAGTCGCCGCCCAGCGACACGATCACGCGGGCGCGGTCGAAGTGCAGCCGGGTCTCGACCGGGCGTCCGAACGCTGCCCGGCCGCCCTCGTACAGCGCGGTGCGGGCGACCGGGGCATGGGTATGCCAGCGCATCTCCGGGTAGGCTTGCTGCAGGCTCGCGAGCTGGGCACTCAGCGACGGCGACGTGACCGGCCGCGTCAGCACGCGCAGGCCGCGGCCGTGATGGGCGCGCAGGGTCGCGATCGGCTCCGACATGGCGTAGCCGAGCGCCTGCCAGGAACTCGGGCGGTTCAGGTGCCGCACGCTCTGCGACCGGAACGGGTCGTACAGCCCCAGGACCGACGCTTGGCCGAACACGTCGGTGCCGCCGCGGCTCCAGGGGTGGTCCGGGTTGCCCTCGATCTTGATCGGGCGGTTGTTCTGGGTCGTCACCACGATGCCGTTGGCGAAACCATCGACGGGCGTGGCCGAGGCGAACATCACCGGGATGCCCGGCTCCTGGTGGAGCGGATTGCGGACGTAGGGCACCTCGTGGTCGCGGCTATCCTCGTCGCCGCAGCCGCTCAGCCCGGCAAGGGCGAACGAGGCCGCCATGATCTGGAAGAACCGCCGCCGGTCCGGTCCTGCCGCGAGCCGGGCCGCAGCCGGGAATTCGGCGGCGACGAAGCTGCGGAACGCCGGGGTCCGTGCCACTTCGTCGAGGCTACGCCAGAACGCCGGGCCGCTGGCGAGTTGGGCGCGGAGGGCATCGATGTCGTAGGGAGCGCTCATCGGTGGCAGATCGAGCAGTCGGACAACTCGGCTCCCGTGCGGATATGGCGTTCGGCGACCAGTTGCGGCCCGATGACGGCCTGGTTGGCTGGGGGCGACCATTCCATGTTCCAAACCTGGTCGGCGGTGCGGATGAATTTTTCGGGCTGGCGATGGCAGCCGAGGCAGAACTGCATCTCGAACGCGTTCGCCCGATAGGTCAGCTGCATGGTGTCGACGGCGCCGTGGCAGGTGGAACAGCCGAAGCCTTTGCCGACATGGATCGAGTGGTTGTAGTACACGTAGTCCGGCAGGCGGTTGACCCGGACCCAGGGGATCGGCGTGTTGTTGGCTAGGCTGTCGCGCACCGGGGCGAGCATCGCCGACCCCGTCCAGATTTGCGAATGGCAGGTCATGCAGGTGTAAGTTGGCGGCAGCCCGGCGGTTGCGGCGTATTCGACCTGCTGGTGGCAGTTGCGGCAGTCCAACCCTAGTTCGCCGTCGTGGTGCTTGTGGCTGAACGGCACCGGCTGCTCGGGCGCGACCCCCACGTCGGTCAGGTAGTCGGACTCCGACACGCCCGCCAAGATCAGCAAGGTCATGATGACGGTGGCGAGCGCGCCGAACAGGAACAGGCGCATGACCGCGTCCGCGCCCGGGGCGAAAAGCTGTCTCACAGCGAAACTCCCGTATGGAGGCGAGGTGCCGCGGACCGGCGACGCCGCTGCGCCGCGAACACGATGGCGCCAATCCCCAACACCGTGACCACGCCGGCGATGCGCAGCACCTTCACGATGGCCAGCGTGTAGCGCCCGGTGGTCGGGTCGAAGTGGAAGCACAGCAGCAGCACCGGAGACGCCTTCTGCCCGATCTCCCCTCGCGCCGCCCGGTCGAGCCCGGCCGCCACGTCGCCGGGCGAATAGCCGACGCCGAGCAAGTAGCCGGACACGATCCCGGCGGGCGTGGCGAACACCAGCCCTGCCGGATGCATGAACTGCGCTGTGGCCGCATCGTAGCGGCTGCGGTATCCGGACGCGGCCGCGACCGCCTCGACGCTCGCCGCGGCGCCGGTCAGGAAATGCCAGCCGGCAGGATCGGCAGGGTAGCGCGCGGCGTCATCGGCCTCGGCCTTGGCGGCGTCGGCCGGGGTCTCGTTGGGGTCGATGCTGACGAACGCGAGTTGGTAGTCGCGCCCGGCGACAAGGCCGGTCCGCTGCAGGGCCGCGAACATGTCGTCGCGCACCACGCCGCACAGGTTGGGGCAATGGAAGTACCCGAACGCCAGCACGAGCGGCATGCCCCCGAGCGCGCCCCCAAGCGCACCCAGGGTGGCCGGGCGTCCGGCCGCATCCGTGAACGCGGCGTCGAGGGGAAGTTGTGCGCCGGGCTTTTGGTCGAACGCGAAGGCATCCATTCCGTCGGCCCAGGCCGGCGTTGCCAACAGCAAGAAGATCAGGAAAAACCGCCCCACGCCAACTCCAACATCGTCGCAGGTGAGAAGACGGGATGCGGGCCGAAATGCCTAGTCTCCACCTTGCATTGTCACGGGAACGTCAGGACGCCGAAAGCGGAACGACATACGGTCCTTCCGGAATGACAGCGACCGCATCGTCGCCCGAGCGGGCCATGCTGTCCTGGACGGCTTGCTCCACCGAATCGGTCAACTCGACCCCGGTGATCCGGCGATCCTCCGCGTCCAATCCGCGGGTGAACAGTTGCACCCGGCCCAGCCGCATCGGCTTTAATTGCATCTCGGTCTGCCATTCGTCGACCTCGGCCAGGCGCTTGGCCTGCAGGCTGCGCAGGAACGCATCCGGCCCGATCTCGACCATGCGCGCCTGGCTGTCGCGGAATTCCGGCGAGCCGATGCCTTCCGAGCATTCCGACGCGATGATCAAGGTGCCGGAAGGCGCCAGGATGTCCATCGGCGTCACCATGCCCTTCACCGTCTGGTAGTAGGTCTTGTCCAGCGGGTAGCCCGCGGCCGAGGTCACGACCGTGCTGAAGCGGCGGCCGACCGGGATCGCGGTCCAGTCCGCCACGAAGCGCACCGCGTCCATGTGGCTGGCGATGACCTCGCCGAAGGTGACGTGCACGAGGTCGCGGTCCTCGTCGATGACGGTGTTGAGGGCGTACGTCTCGCCGAGCCGGTGCACGATTTCCAGCTGCTCCTCGTGCAGCGGATTGCCGGCCAGGTTGCACTGGATGGCGAGCGGGTGCTCCATGAAGCGGGCGCTGTGGAAGGTGCGGATGGTGTCCTCGATGGCGATGCCGGGCGCGATCACCTTGCGGCCGCCCGAGTAGCCCGCCATGAAGTGCGGCTCCACCAGCCCGGTCGCGATCCGCAGCCCGGCCTCCACGAACCGGCGGTCCAGCCCGACCGGGGTGCCGCGCGACGTCGTGCCGAGATCGACATGGGCGGCGCGGTCGCGGGCGAAGTGGTTCTCGACGCGCACGTTCGCGAGCACCCAGGGATCGCCGACCAGTTCCGCCAGCTCGGCGCCCTCGTTCGGCCGGTGCAGCCCGGTAGCGACGAGCACGGTGATGCGCGAAAGCGGGATGCCGGCGGCGTTGATCCGCTCGATCATCGGACGCAGGAACAGATGGTTCGGCACCGGCCGGGTGATGTCGCAAATCAGGATGCAGGCGCTGTCCCGGCCATGCGCCAGGCCGGCCAAGCTTGCCGGCCCGTCCAGCACGGCGGCGATGGCGGCCGGGCCGTCGGGCAGCTTCGGCAGCACACGCTTGCGGATGACGGTCAGCGCGGCGCGGGCGGGGAAGCGGATCGGCAGGTGGGCGCGCCCATATGCGACATCGACGGTCTGCTCATTCATTCCGGCCTCCAAATCTTGGCGATCAACACTACCGCACAGGATATTGCATGGGGCAAATTTCGCTCATACGGTCGCCGTCCCGCGGCTTCTTTCACCGTTCGACACAAGGAGTGCTGCCATGCACGGTCCGGAATTTGACGAAATCATGGGCTCCCTGCAGGAGATCGTGCGCCGGGCGTACAATCTCGGCCGCAGCGACGCCGTCAAGCAGGTCGTCAAGGTCATGCAGGCGGACGAGTCCACCTGGAAGCCGCTCGCCCTGTCGGCGCCCGCCGAGACCGCGCCGTCGCCGATCCAGCATGCCCTGGAACACCATCCGGAAGCGCTGCAGCCGGTCGAAGCTCGCGAGGGCATCGAGGCCGAAGCGACCGCTGCTGGGCCGGATAACGACAACAGCGATGCGGTCCAGGCCCCGCCGCGGAACGGCTCGGCACCCTGGTGGGCCCGGCCGCCGCAGCCGGCCAAGTCCGTGCCGGCCAAGAATGCCGGCCCGGCCGGGCGGGTCATGACCGGGCTGCCGCGAAGCCGGTAGCCGGCATGCGGATGCCGCTCGCCAACGGCAGGGCGGCTCCGCACAAGGCGGCCATGGCCCAGAACGCGGCTGGGCCGAACTGCTCGTACAACGGTCCCGACACGAGCGTCACGGCGGCGGCGGTCGCGCCCATTGCGACCGTGCCGTAGAAGGCTTGCGCGGTCGCGGCCAGGGATGCGGGCACGACCCGGCTCATGAGGTCGAGGCAGGCGAGATGGAGCAGGGCGAACGTCAAGCCATGCAGCGGCTCGACGAGCGCCATGACGGGAAACCAGGCCGTCTGCGCGGCGGCGCCCCAGCGGACGATCCCGGCCAATCCTGCCAACGTCAGCGCGCGGGCCGGGCCCAAGCGCCGCAGCAGATGCCGCCCGAGCAGCAGGAACACCACGACTTCGGCGGCAACCGAACTCGCCCACAACATGCTCGATTGACCGGCCGACAACCCGGCGTCCCGCCAGCGGATCACCTCGAAGCTGTCGTGCAGGGCGTGGCTGCCCCCGATCAGGGCCGCCACGCCCATCAGGCGGCGGAACATGGGAGTGCCGAGCAGAACCTGCATCGACCTGGCTTCGGCCCGCGACGCCGCTGCCCCGGCCACCCGGTTTGGAATGCGCCAGCCGAACCCGGCGGCGACCCCCAGCAATCCTGCATTCAGCCAGATGATAATGCCGAGCCCCAGCCAGCCCACCAGCGACCCCGACAGCAGGGTGCCGGCGATGAACGCCGCCGAGCCCATGGCGCGCACCCAGCCATACTCGAAGCCGGGCTTGCCGCTAGCCGAGCCAAGCGCCAGCGCGTCGGCCACCGGCACGATGGGCGCCAGCACGACCGAATGGGCAACGCTGACGATCAGCAGCAGGAACAGCCCGCGCGTTGGGACGTATGCCAGGGCGATGACGGCGGCGACGGCGATGAAGCCAGCAAGTACCAGCGGCGCCCGGCCAGTCCGATCGGCCAGACGCCCGCCGAGCGGCCCCGCCAATAGCCGCGTCGCGGTCCCCGCCGCGAGCACGAGGCTGATGCCGCCGGGACCGAGGCCGTCCTGCAGCAGCAACCCCGGCAAGAACGGCGAGGCCACCCCGAACGCCGCGAACAATGTCCCATAAAGGACGAGGAAGCGGGGGAGGGGCGAACGACCGGGCACTGCGCCTCAACGACGGATGCTCACGCCCGTTGCTCCCGTCCCGCACCACCGTGCGCGAGCAACTAAAGGCGCCGCGGCTTCTGCCCCGGCACGTCGGACCAGGACCGCGCCTCCGTTTCCTGGCCGTCACGTTTCCTGGCGCGCCGTTCGCGGTCGCCGCCGGCTCCGCCGTCCTCGCCTGCCTCCCGCTACGAAAGCGGTAACCTCTGCTCAACGTCTTCACGCATGGCTGATGGCAAGCGGCCGGCGTTTGCCGCTGTCGCTTCCCTGCTCATATGACAGTCCTTAAGGAGACAGCCCGATGCCAAAAATCCGGTCGTCCTGGATCGCCGTCGCCGCCCTGCTGGCCGCAGCTTCCGCCCGAGCGCAGGACAAGCCCAAGCTCCTGCCTGACCGGGACGTCGACATCACCTACCGCGTCACCGACCGCTCGGATGCGCCGATCAAGCAGCGGGTGCGCTGGCTGGCGACCGACCACCTGCAGCGCATCGACGGTCCCGGCAACACCTTCGTTCTCGCCGATCGCACGACCACCTACGTCACCATCGTGAGTCCGCGCACCAAATCCTATCTCAAGGTCGCGGAGCCGGCCGGCGGCCTGTTCAAGGCGGATCACCCCGGGTCGTTCACCAGGGGCGGCGCCAGCAATGTCGTGAACTTGGCCTGCACTGAATGGACTTGGATCAGCGCGAGCACGCAAAAGCCGCGCACGCTCTGCGCCACGGATGATGGGGTGATGCTCCGCACGACCGAGGATGGCCGCACGCTGGTCGAGGCGACCGCCGTCACCTACCGCCGCGTGAAACCCGAAACATTCCGAGTCCCAAACGGTTACGAGCCGACTCTGGCCACGGATAGTTCGACCGAGTGACGCAGATCGATCCCGGCGCCGTGCTGCAGGCGGCCACTTTCGACCTGCATAACCTTCCCGCGGGGTTCGATGCCGATCCTTACCCCCTGTATCGCGCCTTGCGGGAGCACGAGCCGGTGAAGCGGATGCCGGACGGGTCGTATTTCCTGACCCGCTACGACGACCTGGCGCGCAGCTACCGCGACACCAGGCTATTCAGTTCCGACAAGGCGGTCGAATTCCGTTCCAAGTTCGGCGCTTCGCCGTTGTATGACCACCACACCACCAGCCTGGTGTTCAACGACCCGCCCCGGCACAGCCGCGTCCGCCGCTTGATCGCCGGCGCGCTGACGCCCCGCGCGATTGCAGCGATGGAGCCGGACTTGGTGGCCCTGGTCGACCGGCTGCTGGACGCGATGGCGGAGGGCGGCAAGGCGGACCTGATCGCCGACTTCGCCGCGGCGATCCCGGTTGAGGTCATCGGCAACCTGTTGGGCGTGCCGCCCGATGAGCGCGGCTCGCTGCGGGATTGGTCGCTCGCCATCCTCGGCGCGCTGGAGCCGGTCGTTCCGGCCGAAGCTGCCGCACGGGGGAACGCCGCGGTGACGGATTTCCTGGCGTACCTCAAACTCCTCGTCGCCGACCGCCGCCGGCATCCGGGGGACCGGGACGTGTTGACGCGCTTGATCGGTGAGGAGGACGCCGCCGAGCGGCTGACCGAGGCCGAGTTGCTGCACAACTGCATCTTCCTGCTGAACGCCGGGCACGAAACGACCACCAACCTGATCGGCAATGCCCTGGCCGTCCTGCACGACCATCCGGCGGAGCTCGCGCGGCTGCTTGGCGACCCGGCGCTGATCAAGCCGGCGGTGGAGGAGGTGCTGCGGTATGAAAGTTCCAACCAGCTCGGCAACCGCAGCCTGGCGCAGGCGGCCGAGATCGGCGGCGTCGCCATGCCGACGGGCACGCGGCTGACGTTGTGCATCGGCGCTGCCAACCGCGACCCGGCGCAGTTTCCCGATCCGGAGCGGTTCGACACCGGCCGCACGCCGAACCGGCATCTGGCATTCGCCGCCGGGCTGCACCAGTGCGCCGGCATGTCGCTGGCGCGGCTGGAGGGCGCGGTCGCGATCCAGCGCTTTGTGACGCGGTTTCCAGGTTTCGCGATCCAAGCGCCGGTCCGCGGCGGTCGGGCGCGGTTCCGCGGGTTCGCGAGCCTGCCGTGCCTACTCGGCGCGTCGGCGGCGTGATAGCGTCGCGAAACGATCCTGGGGGACACGTCATGCGCAGCTTCGGACGGCGGGCGGCCTTGAGCGGCGCGGCGCTGCTCGCGGCGGCGCGGCCGGGGCTGGCCCAGATTGGCTACGTTCAGGCCGGGCCGGTGCGCATCGGCGTGCTGACGGACGAGACGGGGCCGTACGCCGATAGCGGCGGCGCCGGGTCGATCGCCGCGGCGCGGATGGCGGCGCAGGATGTCGGCGCGACGGTGCTCGGCCACCCGGTCGAAATCGTTCACGCCGACACGCAGAACAAGCCGGACGTCGCGGGCACGGTGGCGCGGCAATGGTACGACACCGGCGTGGACGCGATCATCGACCTTCCGGTGACGCCGGTGGCCGCCTCGGTGCAGCAGATCGCCCGCGAGAAGGGGCGCACCGTCATGATCACCGCCGCCGCGGTGACGGAGTTCACGTCCAAGAACTGCTCGCCCGTGAGCAGCCATTGGGCGGACGACACGCACGCGCTGACGGCGGGCACGGGAAAGGTGCTGACCGACCTGGGCGGCAAGACGTGGTTTTTCATCACGGTCGATTTCAGCTTCGGCGCGGCGTTGCAGGCCGCGGCCACAGGCAACATCGAGGCCGCGGGCGGGCGCGTGATCGGCGCGGCCAAGTTCCCGATCGGCAACACCGATTTCTCGTCGCAAATCCTCCAGGCGCAGAGTTCGGGCGCGCAAATCGTCGGGCTTGCCGCGGTCGGCAACGACCAGGTGAACCTGATCAAGCAGACGGCCGAGTTCGGGCTGCAAAGCGGCGGCGCGCAACTGGCCGGGTTCCTGGTGTACATCACCGACATCCACGCGCTGGGCCTCGCCGCCGCCCAGGGGCTCAGCTTCCCGAGCAGCTTCTACTGGGACCAGAACGACGCCTCGAGGGCCTTTGCCCAGCGCTTCTTCGCCGAGCGGCACGCGATGCCGACCAAAAACCAGGCGAGCGTTTACGCCGGCACGCTGCACTTCCTCAAAGCCATGGCACAGGCTGGGACACGTGACGCGATGGCGGTCAACCAGGCGATGCGCGCGCTGCCGGTGAGCTTCTTCGGCCGTCCCGCGACCTTGCGCCGGGATGGAAGGTTGCTGGTCGACTTGACGCTGTACCGGGTGAAAAGGCCCGTCGACAGCCACGCGGAATGGGATTTGTATTCGCCTATCGGCAGCCTGGCCGCCGAGGAAGCATTCGCGCCAGCAAGCGTGTCGTGCTAGCCTTATGTTCGAAAAAATCAATGTAAGATATGAAAAGCGAATTGCTGTGAGCAGCATGGCTTCGTAACGGGGTTAGGGTAACTCCATGCGACGAGGCAGATAAACGATGCTGCATGACAATGATTTGCTGCTTTCCGAGGCTGCTATCGACGGAGGGCTTCCGGACCCGGCCTCCACAAATCCTCTACTTGGCTTGACCGCGCCGCAGGCGGCGAGCGGGGGCCCGGGTCCGGCGGCATCCTACGACCCGCTCACGGCCGGACAGCAAATCACGCGCGATAACGATCGGTGGGCAGGACCGTTCGGGACGGCGGCTGCGGTCAGCTACGGGTTCCGGGCCTCGGCGCCGGCCTACAGCGTTCCCGGTGAGAACATCGCCAACGCATACCTGTTCTTTCCGGCGCAGATCGCTGCCGCGACCGACGCTTTCGCCGAGTGGAGCGATGTTGCCAACATCAACTTCGTCCGGTCCGGAAGCGGCGTGACCGGAAGCCAGGCCTACAGCGACAATGCGACCATTCTTCTTGGCAACTACTACGATCCGACCGATGGCGCCGATGGATTCAGCATCCTTCCCCCTGGAGATGCGTCCCCTACGGGGGCCACAGGCGACGTGTGGATAAACCTCGCCGATCCCGCGAACGACGATCCCGCCATAAACGACTACTCCTACATGGGCTTGATGCATGAGATCGGTCATTCGATCGGTCTCGAGCATCCCGGCGCCTACAACGCGGATCCCAACGTCGTCTTGACTTACCAAAACAATGCAGCGTATCGCGAGGACGACCTACAATACTCGACGATGAGCTACTTCGCTGCTGCCAACACCGGCGCTGACCACGTCTACCAAGGCAGAGTCATCTACGCATCCACCCCGCTGCTCGACGACATCACCGCTGCGCAACGCCTGTATGGGGTGAACACGGCCACGCGGCTCGGCGACACGGTTTATGGCTTCAACTCCAATGCCGATCGCGCGGCCTATCGCCTCGCCAGCGCCGACGACCAGCGCGTGTTCTGCATCTGGGACGCCGGCGGGTTCAACACCATCGACGAGTCGGGCTACTCGACCAACCAGGTCATCGATCTCAACCCGGGCGCCTTCTCCAGCACCGGCGCTCTAACCGACAACCTGTCGATCGCGCTCGGGACCACCATCCAGGGTGCCGTCGGCGGCGCCGGCGACGACGTGTTCCATGCCAATGCGGCCAGCGACGTGATCGACGGCCGGGCCGGTTTCAACCTGCTCGTGTTGCCCGGCGCGTCGTCGGCTTACCGGGTGGACGTCACCGGGTTCGGCTCGGCCACCGTCACCAACCTGCAATCCGGCGCGGTGGACACGCTCGCCAACGTGGAGGACGTCCGCTTCTCCGACACCACGATCGAGATCGCGCCGCAGACGATCGGGCAGCCGGTGTTCCTCTTCTACAACGTGGACAGCGGCGAGCATTTCTTCACCGCCAGCATGGCTGAGCGAAATGCGCTGGTGCAGAACGACGCCAACTACGAATACGAGGGACCCGGGTTCGAAGCGGTCAATCCGGCGACCAACGACCCCTCCGCCGTCCCGGTGTTCCGCTTCCTCAACCCCGGCGATGGCGACCATTTCTACACGGTCAGCATGGCCGAGCGTAACGCGCTGATCGCGAACGATCCTGGACTGAAATACGAGGGCGCGGTGTTCAACGAGGACCTGACTCCGCAGGCTGGCGACGCCGCGGTGTACCGGTTTCTGGAACTGAACTCGGGAGGCCATTTCTACACCGCGAGCGCCGCCGAGCGGGATGCGATCGTCGCCTCCCAGCCCAATTTGCGCTTCGAGGGAACGGCGTTCTACGCCCCCACGGCGTAGTCGAACCTCATCGCGATGCCGGCAGCATGAAATCGAAGTCGCAGCCCTGGTCGGCCTGCAGCACGCACCGCAAATATAGGTTCAAGTAGCCGCGATCCGATCCGGGATGCGCCGGTGGGGGCGTCCACTCTGCTCGCCGCCGCGCCAGCTCCGGCGGCTCGACCAGCACGTCGATCGTTCGCGCCGCCACGTCCAGCCGGATCGGGTCGCCGTTCCGCACCAGCGCCAGCGGGCCGCCTTCCGACGCTTCCGGCACCACGTGCAGCACGATCGTGCCGAACGCCGTCCCGCTCATGCGCGCGTCCGAGATGCGCACCATGTCCTTCACCCCGGCGCGCGCCAGCTTGCGCGGGATCGGCAAGTACCCCGCTTCCGGCATCCCCGGCGCGCCTTTCGGCCCGGTGTTGCGCAGCACCAGCACGTCGTCGGCCTGGACGTCCAGCGCCGGGTCGTCGATACGGGCGCCCATGTCCTCGACGTTCTCGAACACCACGGCGCGGCCGGTGTGCTGCAGCAGGGCCGGGGTGGCGGCGCCGAACTTGATGATCGCGGACCCCAGATTGCCGTGCAGCACCGCGATGCCGCCGGTGGCGAACACCGGGTCGTCGCGGCGGCGGATGACGGTCTGGCCCGGCACGTCCTCGGCCGCCGCGATCGAGTCCTTGAGCGTCGTGCCGGCGACGGTGCGAGCATCCGTGTCGAGCAGGCCCTCCAGCTCGCGCATCAGCCGGGGCAGGCCTCCAGCCCAGTGGAAATGCTCCATGTAGTGATCACCGGTCGGCTTCAGGTCGATCAGCACCGGCGCGTGCCGCCCGATCGCGTCGAAGCCATCCAGGTCGATCCGCAGCCCGCGCCGCCCGGCAATGGCCGCGAGGTGCACCAGCCCGTTGGTCGACCCGCCGATCGCCTGCAGCACGATTTGGGCGTTGCGGAACGCGGCCGGGGTCAGGATGTCGGCCGGCGTGCGTCCGCCCTCCCGGATCGCGGCGACCGCGGCTGCGCCCGACTGCTCGGCGCAGCGCAGCCGGTCGGCGTGGGTGGCGGGGATGGTGGCACTGCCGGGCAGGGCCATCCCCAGCGCCTCGGCGAGGCAGGCCATCGTGCTCGCGGTGCCCATCACCATGCACGTGCCCGGCGTCGGCGCCAGGCGTCCGCTCAGCACGTCCATCTCCGCCTCGCCGATCTCGCCGGCGCGGTGGCGCGCCCAGAAGCGGCGGCAATCGGTGCAGGCGCCAAGCGTTTCGCCCTGGTAGTGCCCGACCAGCATGGGGCCGGTGACGAGCGAGACGGCGGGGATGTCCAGGCTGGCGGCGGCCATCAACTGCGCCGGCACCGTCTTGTCGCAGCCGCCGACCAGCACCACCGCATCCATCGGCTGCGCGCGGATCATCTCCTCGGTGTCCATCGCCATCAGGTTGCGCAGGAACATGCTGGTCGGATGGGCGAAGCTTTCGTGGATCGACACGGTCGGGAACGCCATCGGCAGGCCGCCCGCGAGCATCACGCCCCGCCGCACCGCCTCGACCATCTGCGGCACGTTGCCGTGGCAGGCGTTGTAGTCGCTGCGCGTGTCGGCGATGCCCACGATGGGGCGGTCCAGCGCGTCGTCCGAGTAGCCCATCGCCTTGATGAACGCCCGGCGCAGGAACAGCGAGAAGCCAGGGTCGCCGTAGCTGGTCAGCCCTTTGCGCAATCCGGTCGCCATGTTTCGATCCCCTGCCGTCGCCGACGCCATGCCGGCCCGGTTTGCGCCCGTCGTCAAGCTGCTTATGGTCGTGGGCGAGGAGGATGGGGAATCATGGATGCATTATTTGGTGGCGTGAACGCCGCCGTGCTGACGCCGATGCGCGCGGACCTGTCGGTCGACCTGGACCGCATGGCGCAACGCTGCCGCTGGCTGCTGGCGAATGGCTGCACTGGCCTCGCCATCCTCGGCACGACCGGCGAGGCGAACAGCCTCGGCGTCGGCGAGCGGATCGAGGTGATGGAAGGCCTGGTGGCGCGCGGCATCCCAGCCGGGCGGCTGCTGCCGGGCTGCGGCACGACCGCGATCACCGACACCGTGCTGCTCACGCGCTCGGCCGCCGGCTTGGGCTGCCGGGGCGTGCTGCTGCTGCCGCCGTTCTTCTACAAGGCGCCGTCCGATGACGGACTGTTCGCCTATTTCAGCGAGGTGCTCAACCGCGCCGGGTCGGAGGCGAAGGTGTATTTGTATCACTTCCCGGCCCAGTCGGCGGTGCCGTTCGGGCTCGACCTGATCGCCCGGCTGCTGCGCGCCTTCCCCGGCGTGGTGAAGGGCATCAAGGACAGCAGCGGCGACTTCGCCAACACGCGCGGCTACGTCGAGGCGTTCGCGGCCGAGGGGTTCGAGGTGTATTGCGGCGACGACGGCGCACTGCTCGACCTGCTGCGGATCGGCGGCGCGGGGAGCATCAGCGCCGCGTCCAACGTCAGCAGCGCGGTCAACGCGCGGGTGGCGGCAAACTGGCGCACCGCGGAGGGCGACGCGGCCCAGGCCGTGCTGACGTCCCTGCGGCAGGCGGTCACCTCCGCGCCGCTGATCCCTGCCCTGAAATCCTTGGTCGCGCGCCATGCCGGCGACCCGGCATGGGCCAACATCCGCCCGCCCCATCTGCGGCTCGCGGCCGAGCAGGAAGCCCGGCTGTTCGCGGCGTTCGACGCGTGCGGCGTGGAATTGGCGAGGGCGTAGGCGGGTGCGGGTTCTCGGCGTCGGATCGCGGGTCTACCTCGGCGACATCTACCTCGCCCTGCGGCGCGAGGGCTGCGACGTCCGGGTGTTCGCCAGCGACCCGCCCGAGCAGCGCGCGTTCGGCGGCATCATCGACCCGGTGGCGGACTGGCGCGCCGAGCTGGGCTGGGTCGGACGCGACGGCATCATCCTGTTCGAGCGCGTGGGGCAGGGCGGCGTGCAGGACGCCCTGCGGGCCGAGGGCTACCGTGTGGTCGGCGGCAGCGCATTCGGCGACCGGCTGGAGAACGACCGGGCGTTCGGGCAGTTGGCCTTGGCCGAGATCGGGCTTACCGTTGCCGCCAGCACGGCCTTTCCCGACGCGGCCGAGGCGCTCGGCTGGTTGCGCCGCCACCCCGGACGCTACGTGCTCAAGCACGATGACGGCGCCCGCAACACCTTCGTCGGCGAGCATCACGCCAGCGCCGACGTGGCCTACGAGCTGCAGCGCTCCGGACCCGGCGGCAAGCTGCTGATGGAGCGATTGGACGGCGTCGAGGTCGGCGTCGGCGCCTACTTCGACGGCCAGCGGTTCCTTCGCCCCGCCTGCATCGACTTCGAGCACAAACGGTTCTTTCCCGGCGACATCGGCGAGATGACCGGCGAAATGGGCACCCTCGCCGGGTTCGACGGCTCGGACGCGCTGTTCGAGGCGACGCTCGACCGCATGGCGCCCCGCTTCGCCGCCGCCGGGCATGTCGGCTACGTCAACCTGAACCTGATCGCGGATGCGCGCGGGGTCTGGCCGCTGGAGTTCACCTGCCGTTTCGGCAACCCCGGTTTCGCGGTGCTGGCGGCATTGCAGCGGGACGGCTGGGGCGACCTGCTGGCCCGCATGGCCGCTGGCGGCGCCGGGCGGTTCGCGACGACGCCGGGCTGGTCGGTGGCCATCGTGCTGACGACCCCGCCGTTCCCGGCGACGCTGGATGCGGCGGAGGGCGACGACCCGCCGCTGTTCTTTCACGCCCCGCCCACGGACGACATCGCCAACTATCATTTCGTCGACATGCGCCGCGCGGACGGTCAACTGTTCGTGCACCGCCGCTCCGGCCACGCGATGATCGTGACCGGGACCGGCCTCATCGTAAACGCGGCGCAGGACGCAGCGGCCCGCCGCGCCCGCAACGTGGTGGTGCCGGAACTGCGCTGGCGCAACGATATCGGGGCGCGCTTCCTGGCGCACGACCGGGCGCAGTTGCAGGCGATGGGCTGGCTGCCGGCATGACGGACGCGTCCGACTCGATCGGCGCGTGCCTGGCAGGGCGCATCTCGCCGCAGGTCGCCCTGTCCCGCCTGCTGCTCGGCGGGGCGACGCCCGATGCGATCGAGCTTGACCTGCAAGGCCGCTCGCCCGGCGCGTCCAGGACCACGCTCATCGACCTCGTGACGGCTCACCGTGCCGCGTTGGAGCGGTTGGCGGCCCAGGTCGCCGGTGGCGGCAACGACCACGCCGCGCTTTGGGACCCGGCGGCCGGACCGGGCAGCATCGCCGCCTTCTTCGACCGCGCCGTCGCGCACTCGCCCGAGGCGAGCGTGGCGCTGTACTCGCTCGGCGACCCCGCCATCCTGGCCGCAGCGACGCGGGAAATCGTGGACTGGCTGGACCGCGGACGCCTGCTCGGCGACGACGTGCTGGACCTCGGCTGCGGCATCGGGCGCATGGCCGAGGCGCTCGCCGGACGCTGCCGCAGCGTATTGGGGTTGGACGTTTCGCCGGGCATGGTCAGCGAAGCGCGGCGGCGGCACGGGGCGCAAGCGCATCTGCGGTTCGAGGTCACGGACGGAACCGGACTCGACGCCCTGCCGCCAGGCGCGTTCGACCTGGTGCTCGCCGTGGACAGCTTCCCCTACATCGTCCAGATCGGCGACGCGCTGGCCCAGGGGCACATTTCCGGCGCCGCTCGCGTGCTGCGGCCCGGAGGTGCGTTGGCGATCCTCAACTTGTCCTACCGCGCCGACCCCGCCCGCGACGAGGCCGACCTGGCGCGATGGTCGGCCGTCGCCGGGCTGCATGGGAGCTGTGCGGGGACGACGCCATTCAGGTTGTGGGACGGCACCACCTACGTGTTGCGCCGCCCGTGAGGCTTGCCTTGCTGCTTCTGCTGGCTACGACCGCTGCCGCCGCCGCGCAGGAACACCGGGGCGGCACCTTGCACATGCTCGCGCAGACCGCGGCGGGCAGCGTCGACCCACAGATCAACTACACCGCGCAGATGTGGCAGATGTTCATCATGGCCTATGACGGCCTGGTCGCATTCCGCAAAACCTCGGGCGAGGCAGGCAACGAGATCGTGCCCGACCTCGCCGACACCCTCCCGGCGCCGACCGACGACGGACGGACCTATGTTTTCCACCTTCGCCCCGGCCTCCGGTTCTCGGACGGCTCCCCAGTGCGCCCCGCCGACGCAGCCGCCTCGCTGCGCCGGATCTTTCGCGTGTCCAGCCCGACCGCCGGCAGCTTCTACGGCGCGATCGAGGGAGCCGATGCGTGCCTGGCGAACCTGGCAACCTGCACCCTGCCGGGCGTGCAAGCGGACGAAGCGGCTGGAACCGTGACCATCCACCTGTCCCGTCCGGACCCGGAGTTGCTGCTGAAACTCGCGTTGCCGCACGCCAGCATCGTGCCCGAAGCGTCGCCCGGCCACGATGCCGGCACTGCGCCGTTGCCCGGCACCGGGCCGTACCGGATCGACGGCTACGACCCGGCGCAGTCGCTCCACATGGTCCGCAACCCGTTCTTCCACGCCTGGAACCCCGACGCCCAGCCGGACGGGTTTCCCGACGTGATCGAGGAGCGGTTCGGCCTGGAGGACGAGGCGGAGGTCACCCAAGTCGAAAACGGCCAGGCGGACTGGATGTTCGACACGCCGCCCTCCGACCGGCTGGGCGAACTCGGCGGCCAGTTCGCCGGCCAAGTCCACCTCAACCCGGCGCTCGCGATCTGGCTGATGCCGCTGAACGTCAACGAGCCGCCGTTCAACGACATCCGTGTCCGCCGCGCCTTCAACTTCGCGCTGGACCGGAGGGCGCTGGCCAAGTTGTTCGGCGGCCCGCGCCTGGCGACGCCGACCTGCCAAACCCTGCCGCCACGCCTTCCCGGCTACGCGCCGTACTGCCCCTACACGCGCAACCCCGGCCCGGCCTGGTCGGCCCCCGACCCGGCGCAGGCCCGCGCCCTGGTCGCCGCCAGCGGGACCGCTGGGCAAAGGGTCACGCTTGTCACCGACACCAGCACGATCCAGCGCGCGATCGGCACCTACGTCATCGGCGTGCTGCGCGACCTCGGCTACGACGCGCGGCTGCGGGCGCTGTCCGGCAACGTGCAGTTCACCTACATCCAGAACACCGACAACCACGTCCAGATCAGCCTGACGACGTGGTACTCCGACTACCCCTCGGCGTTCGACTTCCTCGCCGTGCTGTACGGCTGCGCGTCGCTCCACAAGGGCAGCGACTCCTCCATCAACATGTTCGGCCTATGCGACCCGGCGCTCGACGCGCAGATGGCGGCAGCGCTGAACACCGCCGACGTAGACGAACGCAGCCGCCGCTGGGCCGCCATCGATCGCCAGGTGACCGACCTCGCGCCGGCCGCGGTGCTGTTCAATCCCGACTACATCGACGTGACGTCCCGCCGGGTCCAGCACTTCACCTACCACGACCAGTACCACTGGCTGCCCGACCAGTCGTGGGTCCAGTAGGGTGCAACGCTTGCTGCACGACCGCGCAGCCGTCCTGTCCGCCGCCGTGCTGGCCATCATCCTGCTCGCTTGCGCCCTGGCTCCGCTTTACGCCGCGCGCGTTTCCGGCACCGACCCGTTCCATTCCAACATCGACGGCCGGGTCGGGGACGCCGAGGTGCTGCGGCAGAATACCGAAGGGCTAGGCCTCGGCACCACTCCGATCGGCCCGGGTTGGCGCGGGCCGTACCTGCTCGGGGCGGACGGGCAAGGGCGGGACCTCGCCGCCCGCCTGCTGTTCGGCGGACGCACGTCGCTGATCATCGCCACCTCAGCCACCGCCCTGTCGCTGCTGCTGGCGCTGCCAATTGGCGTGCTGGCGGGCTACGGCGGCGGCGCCATCGATGCCGGGCTGCGATGGCTGATGGACCTGCTCTGGGCGTTTCCCGTTTACTTGCTGGCGATTTCGCTCTCCGCGGTGCTGATCAGTTCGGGGCTGCGCATCGGCCCGATCACCATCAGCGCCGACAGCCTGCTGCTGCCGATCGCGATCCTCGGCATCATCTACGTCCCCTACGTCGCCCGCCCGCTTCGCAGCGAGGTGCGCGCGCTCGCCGAAACCGAGTTCGTGGTCGCGGCGGTCGCCCTCGGCGCGACGCCCGCGCACATCCTGTGGCGTCACGTGCTGCCCCACGCGATGCTTCAGTTAGTCCTGTTCGCCCCGGTCGTGATGGCGTTCGACCTGCTCACCGAGGCGGCGCTGTCCGTCCTGTCCATCGGCGTGCAGGCGCCCGCTGCCAGCTGGGGCACGCTGATCGGCGACGGCCAGGTGCTGATCTACACCCGCCCGATCGCCGCCATCGCGCCAGGCCTCGCGGTGGTCGCGACCGTGCTGGCGCTGAACGTGCTGTCGGAGCGGGTGCGTCTCGCCATCGACCCGCGCGCCGGATGATCCGCGCCCTCGTCCGCCAGGCGGCCCAAGCCGCCGCAGTGATGTTCGGCATCAGCGTGCTCGTGTTCCTGATCTTCTTCGCAACCCCCGGCGCCGACCCGGCCGCCCGCCTCGCCGGGCGCGGCGCCAGCCCCGAAACCCTCGCCTCGGTCCGGCGCGAGTTCGGCTTCGACCGGCCGGTGCCCGTCCAATACCTCCGCATGATGGACCGGCTGTTCGTCGAGCGGGACCTCACCTCCTTCGTCAACCGCGGCGACCCGGTGGTTCCCGCGGTGCTGCGCGCCGCCCCGGTCACGCTCGCGCTCGCGACCGGGGCGGCGGTGCTGTGGCTGGCCGCCGGACTCGCCATCGCGTTGCTGGCCGCGGCCTGGCGAGGAAGTGCCATGGACCGGGTGCTGGTCGTCGCCGGGTTGGTCGGCGTGTCGGTCCCGGCGTTCTGGCTGGGCGAGGTGATCAACCTGCTCACCCAAAGCCGGCTGCATGACACTTGGTTGTTTGCCTGGGTGCCCCCGCTCGGCAGCCGCAGCTTCGCCGTCGATCCGGGCGAGTGGGTGCGCGGCATGATCATTCCTTGGGCGACGTTGGCGCTGTTGTACGCCGGCATCTACGGCCGGGTGCTGCGCGCCAGCCTCGTCGAGGCGCTGGGGCAGGATTTCATCCGCACCGCTCGGGCAAAAGGCATCAGCGAGCGGCAGGTGCTGGTCCGGCACGCCCTGCGCCTGTCCTTGGTCAGCGTGGTGGCGCTGTTCGGGCTGGACTTCGGGGCGTTGATCGGCGGCGGCACGCTGTTGACCGAGGTGGTGTTCGGCCTGCACGGATTGGGACGGCTGACCTACGACGCGCTGCAGAACCTCGACTTGCCGGTGATCATGGCGACGGTGTTGTACGCGGCGTTCTTTGTTGTCATTGTTAACGCCGCCGCAGATGCGTGCCAGGTGTTGCTCGATCCTCGCCTGCGCTGACGGAACTTAACCGGCGCTGGAATGTTGGGATCGCCCATGCTCGACGCGCTCACCTTTTCGTCGGCCGATTCCGCCCTGCTCGAACTCGGACAGCATCTGCGGGCCATCGGCTACAGCTTCATCACGCCGACGCCAGCGACGCATGCGCGCGTGAACGGCCGTCCTGGGAACGCCTGGGCTGGCGGTGTGCGCGACGTTTTCGGCTGGAGCCGTCCATTCCGTTCCGGCGTGTTGCCCGAGGGGATGTTCGGGGCGATGCAGCAGGCGAATATCGTCGAACCGTTCCAGGATGGCTGGCGATCCACCTTGCGGCTGTCGTCGCTGGGCGGGGATTTGTTCTGGCATTCGGCGTTCCCGACCAGCGCGCCGGATGCGGTGTTCTTCGGCCCCGACACCTACCGGTTCGTGCACGCCGCCCTCGCCGAGGCCGGGCCGGTGGGCCGGACCGTCGACGTGTGCAGCGGCGCCGGGCCAGGCGCCATCGCCCTGGCGCGGCTACGCCCGGCGGCCGAGGTCCTGATGGCCGACATCAACGACAACGCCCTGCGCCTCAGCAGCGTCAACGCCCGGCTCGCTGGCGTAGCCGATCGCGTCACCGCCCATCGCAGCAACCTGCTGGGCGGCGTCGAGGGCGCCTTCGACCTCGTGATCGCCAATCCGCCCTACCTGCTCGACCCGGCGGAGCGCACCTACCGCCATGGCGGCGGCTCGCTCGGCGCCGGCCTTTCGCTGGCGATCATCGATGCGGCGCTGGACCGGCTCACGCCGGGTGGAACCCTTGTCCTCTACACCGGCGTCGCCATTGTCGACGGGCATGACGCGTTTCACACCGATGCCGCCGCGTGCCTCGATGCGCGCGGGGCCAACTGGGCCTATCGCGAAATCGACCCGGACGTGTTCGGCGAGGAGCTGACCGACGGGGTTTATGCCACCGCGGACCGGATTGCCGCGGTGCTTCTCACAGCCACCAAACGAAGGTGACCGACAATGCCTGATGGAATCTCGTCCCGGATCGACGTCCAGACCTCGCAGCGCGCGCAACTGCACCAGCAGCTGAACGCCTTCAATCACGCCCGGCTGGCGCCTGGCTTGCCGACCAACGATTGGCGACGTGAGATCTCGGCGCAAGCGGAACTGCTGCTGGTCGAGGGTGAGTTCCTGGAGGAGGCCCGCTTGGCGGTCGCCGGTCGTGCTGCCGAGGCGCCGCGCGACGCCGACGCCTTCGTGTCCTGGTTCGAGGCGCTGGAGCGGAATGGTCCAGGGCAGGGCGACCGCCTGTTCCCTTGGCTGGCCGAAACCGCGACCATGGACGAGATGCGCTGGTTCCTTACCCAGGAAGTTGCCGGCGAGGCCGGGTTCGACGACTTGGCCGCGCTGACCCAGGTGAAGATGCCGGAATCGCCGAAGCTGGAGATGGCCCGCAACTATTGGGACGAGATGGGCCGCGGCAACCCGAAAGGCATGCATGGCCCCATGCTGGAGGTGCTGTCCAAGCGTCTCGGCCTGACGCCGGACCCGGAGACGACGGTGTGGGAGGCGCTGGCCTTGGCGAACACCATGGCCGGCCTCGCCGCCAATCGCCGCTACGCCTATCATTCGGTGGGTGCCCTGGGCGTCATCGAGCAGACCGCGCCGGGTCGCGCTTCGCAAACGGCCGCCGGGTTGAAGCGGCTGGGGGTTCCGGCCGAGGATCGCCATTATTTCGACCTGCACGCCGTGCTCGACGTGAAGCACGCCGCCGCCTGGAACGCCGAGGCCATCCATCCGCTGATCGAAATGGACCCGGCGTTGGCGCAGCCCATCGCCGAGGGTGCGCTGATGCGGCTGGAGTGCGGTGCGGCCTGCTTCGAGCGTTACCGGGCGGAACTGGGCTTGAACTAGGGGCGCGGCCGATGTCACGAAGCAAAGGATTGCTTGCAGCGGGCATGCTCGGGGCGGCGTATCTGGCGGGATTCCCAGCCGCATCGGCCCAGGCGCCTACGGTGGCGCAGGGCACGCCCGACTTGCCGAAGCGGCGGCCGGAGGAGGCGCGGGCCGATCCGCTGCGCGCCTTCGACATCGACAAGGATGGCACGCTGGACCTGGCGGAGGCCAAGAGTGCGGCGGCGGCGCATTACGATGAACTGGACCCCAAGCTGGACGACAGCATGGACGAGCGACAGGCCGCTCCGGCGCTGCGTGGCGCGGCATTTCACCAGGCCGACGCCAACCACGACGGCAAGATCAGCAAGGCCGAGTATCTCGCCTACGTCGAACGGCGATTCCGCGCCGCCAACCATGACAGGGACGGCACGCTGGACCGCAAGGAATTGAATTCGGCCACCGGTCGGGCGCTGCTGCAATTGTTGCGCTAGGCTATTCCCCGAACAGATGCAGCACGATCTCCCGGCGATGCGGGCGTCGCCGGTGCTCGAACAGGTAAAATCCTTGCCAGGTGCCGAGAACCGGACACCCGTCCGCGACCGGCACCGTCAATTGCGTGTCCGTCAGCATCGTCCGCAGATGCGCGGGCATGTCGTCCAGGCCTTCGTCGTCGTGGACGTAGCGCCCGGCGCCTTCGGGGACGAGCGTCTCGAAATAGCGCCGGATATCCTCGCGAACCGCCGGGCTCGCATTTTCCTGCACCGTCAGCGAGGCGGAGGTATGGCGGCACCATAGGGTCAGCAGCCCGACGGCTATGCCCTGGTCCGACACCCAGGCCAGAACCGACGGCGTGATGTCGGTCAAATCCTTGCCGTGAGTGGAGACGAACAGCCGGTGCAGCGCTTGTCGCATCTTGGTCCTGGCATACTGGAGAATTCGCCTAAGTATTAGCAGAACGGCGCGGGGAGTTCGCATGAGACTGTCCAGGAAGAGCAGGGCCGACGCGGCCATGGCCCAGATCGAGACTGCCACGGCGCTCGACGCGCCGGCCTACGCGCTCGAGACGGCGTTGGCGCGGCCGGCGCAGATCATCGGCAAGCCCGCGGAAAAGATCGGCGCGGCACTGCACGGCACATACCTCGGCCATCCCGTGCATCCGCTGGTGGTCGGGATTCCGATCGGGACCTGGACGCTCGCCCTCGGCCTCGATGTCCTGGCGATGCTGGGGTTGGTGCGGCGGAAAGGCGCGGAGCAGGCGGCCCAGACGGCATTGACCGCTGGCGCTCTCGGCGCGGTCGCGGCGGCCGCCACCGGGCTCGCGGATTGGCAGTACACCGCGGGACGGGACCGCCGCGTCGGCCTGGTCCACGCGGTGGTGAACACCACGGCGTTGACCCTGAACGTCGCGTCGATCGCGCTCCGCCGCAGCGGCCGGCGCACCGAGGGCCGCCTTGCGAGCATCGCCGCCTACGGATGCATGTCGATCGGCGGCTATCTCGGCGGCCATCTGGTTTATCGCCGTCGTATCGGGGTCGATCAGGCAGACCGCAGCCCGGAGCCGCGCGACTATCAGGCCGTGCTGCCCCTGGCCGAACTGCAGGAGGACCGACCCCGCCGGGTCGATGTCCGCGACGAGACGGCCCGCAAGGAGGTCGGGGTCGTGCTGGTCCGTCATGGCGGCCGGGTTCACGCCATGGGCGCGCGCTGCTCCCATGCCGGCGGCCCGTTGGAGAGCGGGTGGGTGCTCGACGGCGCGCTGGTCTGCCCTTGGCATGGCTCGCGCTACGACCTCGAAACCGGGCAGCCGACGACCGGACCCTCGACCTGCCCGCAGCCAAGCTATCTCGTGCGCGTGCGCGACGGCATGATCGAGATCAAGCGCGAGCAGGAGCCTGGCGACGATACCGTGACGTCGGAGCAGATCGCGCGGGCCGCGATCCACGTGCGTGGAAATGGTCCGCTCGGCAAGAAGGCCGACGAGGTCCTGTTCGAACATCATCAATTCCTCCGGCGGATGTTCGAGCGGATCGAGGCGATGCCGCGAGAGGATCCCCACCGCCGCGATCTCATGCGCACCCTCGCAGGCGAGCTCGAAATCCACGAGCACATCGAGGACAAGATATTCTACCCGGCGATGGAGCCGGTCAGCGAGGACATTCCCACCGCCCATTCCGAGCACCGCCAACTCGCCGACCTGCTGGCGGCGACGCTGAAGCTCAATACCGCAAGCCTGGAGTTCGACGAGCACGTAAAGGCGCTGCACGCCGCGCTCAACCATCACGCAGGATCGGAGGAACACTCGATGTTCCAGGAGGCGCAACGCCTCGGCGAGACGCGCCTGCGGGAGTTGGGGCACCAGATGGAAGCCATGCTGGACGACCAGCGGACCTCGCGCTTCCGTCGCACCTTCCGGGAGCTGAAAATCAGCCTGCTGGAAGGTATCTAGAGCGTCATCCGACCGAACGGGATCACCCGTCGGATGAAGATGCTCGCTGAAACAAAGGCTAGGGCATGTTCCGTGCGCCTATCAGCGCGGATCATGCCCTAGGCGTTAGTTCATCTGGTTGCGCGGAATCGCCGGCGGTAGTTCCTCGAACGATCCATGAGGCGGCGGGATGGCATCGGCGCTGGCCGGGAAACGTCGCGACGCGACCGGGCCGGTGCTGCTGACTCGGAGCAGCGACGCCAAGAATTGACGGCCCCACGCGATCGAGGTGGTGCCGTCGATGGCGCGCCAGCACGCCTGCCAGCGTTCCTGCCGCTCGGCGAGGTTCATTCGCAGCGCCTCGTCGATTGCCTCCGCCAACTCGTCCGGGTCGTGCGGGTTGACCAAACGGGCCGCACTCAACTGCCGGGCCGCTCCGGCGAAGCGCGACAACACCAGCACGCCGGGATCCTGCGGGTCCTGGGCGGCGATGTATTCCTTGGCGACCAGGTTCATGCCGTCCCGCAGCGGCGTCACCAAGCCGACCCGGGCCTCGCGCATATAGCCGGCGATCGTGCTGCGGGCGCCGGCGCGGGCGACGAGCCGCAACGGTGTCCAGTCCGCCTCGCCCCATTCGCTGTTGATGGCCCCGGCCTCCTGGTCGATTTCCTCCCGCAACTCGCGATACGCGCTGACCTCCTTGCGGGACTCGGCGGCGATCTGCAGGAACATCACCCGCCGCCGCCAGTCCGGCCGGGTTTCGAGCAGCCGGCGATAACCGGCCAGACGCTGCGGCAAGCCTTTGGTCGGGTCCAGCCGATCCACGCCGAGGATCAGCTTCTGGCTTTGCAAGCTGCGGCGCAGGCGCTCGGAGGGATTGGCGCGCCAGGCGACCTCGGCCATGGCGGCGAAGTCGCGCGCTTCGATCTCGACCGGAAACGCCCCGAGACGCACCCGACGGCCATTCACGTCCAGCGATCCTCCAGCAAGCTTGATGGCACCCGTCAGGCGGTGGGCGGCATCGGCGAAGTTCTCGACGTCGTTCGCCGTCTGGAAGCCGATCAGGTCGGACGCCAGCAGGTCGCGGATCAGCGCGGCCGCTTCCGGAACGCTGGCGAGCATGTCGGCAGACGGAAATGGGATGTGCAGGAAGAAGCCGATCGGCGCCACGACCCCGCGCGCACGCAGCAACGCCGGCATCGACATCAGATGGTAGTCGTGCACCCAGATCAGATCGTTGGGCCGGAGCAGCGGCATCAGCGTGTCGGTCATCCGCTCGTTCACGGCCCGGTAGGACTGTGCGTTACGCCGGTCGAAGCTCATCAGTTCGGGCATCGAGTGCAGCAATGGCCAAAGCGTGCTGTTGGCGAACTCGGTGTAATAGCGCTGGTGCTCGTCCTTCGTCAGGTCGACAGTTGCGTAATGGACGCGGCCTTCGACCTGGGACGTCACGGTTTTGGAGTCGGACACCTCGCCGCTCCAGCCGAACCAGACCCCACCACGCTGTTCCATGAGATCGGTGAGCGCGACCGCCAGGCCACCGGCCTGTGCGCCTGTGCCAGTCGGGATCGGCACCCGGTTCGATACGACGACTAACCGGTTCATCTGACCTCCCAGAACGCGACAGGCAGATGGGCGAAGGCCTCATCCAACCCGATCCGCTGCAATGCAGCATCCGACTGGCCTTCAACGCAACTGCCAAGGACGTCTATCAGACGGCGACCCACAAAATTACGTGGAATGTTAATGGATGTTCCGCGCCAGGCATCGCCCGGCACGATCGGCCGCTCGGCCATGCCGGGCAACCGTGCCGGCAGGCGGGTGACGGCGGTCATCGCGGCAAATCCTTCATGAATCCTCGCGAAAGCCAGCACATGGTCCGCCATCGGTCCCTCGACCTTGAGCGGCTGGTAGGTTCCTTGGGTGAACAGGTTCGGCACGCGAGACCGCACCGCCAAGGTCCGCGCTATCACCGCCTGCTTGACCCGGCCATCCCGCCAATGCTCCAGCAGGGCGGCGGGCGACTGCGCGTCGGCCAACGATGCGCTCCGCGCCGGGAAGTCGACCGGGCGTCGGTTGTCAGGATCGACCAGGCTGAAATCCCAGAACTCCGTGCCCTGGTACAAGTCGGGAATGCCGGGGGTGGTGAGCCGCAGCAACGTTTGCGACAGGCTGTTCACGACCCCGGCGGCAGCGATGCGCTCGACAAAATCGGCAATGTCGTGCACGACCCGGCCCGCACGGTCCTGGTCCAGCGTGGCAGCGAGGAAATCCTGGCAGGCTTGCTCGTATTCCAGGTTCGGCACGGCCCAGCCGCTGTGCCGCTTGCCCTCGCGCAACGCCTTTTCCTGCCAGGCAGCCAGCCGGTCCTTCAGCGTCGCCACGCCGTCGCGGTCGTCGGCCGACACACCGAGGGGCCAGGCGCCGACGATCGACTCGTACAGCATGATTTCGTCGCACGGATCGGGAGCCGGCCCGCCGAGATCGCGCTTCAGCGGGGCGTTGAGCCGGGTCCAGCGGGCGAGCGCCACCTCCCACTCGTCTGGGATCTCCGAGATCACGGCCAACCGGGCACGGGTGTCCTCGCCGCGCTTGTGGTCGTGCGTTGCGGTGGCCAGCAGGGCGCGTGGGAAGCGCTTGCGGCGCTCGCGCTCGGTGGCGTGGAAGGCGGCCGGAGTGACGGCGAACTGCGCCGGGTCGGTACCGACCTCGTTGCGGGAGATCAACCGGCCGTAGCGGTAGAACGCGGTGTCCTCGACCGACTTCGCGGCGGTGGGGGCCGAGAGCTGCTGGAACTTGACCATCGCCCGCTGACGTTCCTGCCGGCGGCTGCCTGCGGGAACGCTGCGCAAGTCGTCGCCGGACAGCCAGCCGCCGATCAGCTCCAGCAGCGCGCGGTCGGTCGGACGCACGGAGCGGCGCGCGCCGGCCATCGCCCAATCCATCTCCCGCCGGTCGGTTTCGCTCATCCCGGCCGGCCCGGCGTAGATGCGGTAGACGTGGAAGTGCACCAGGATTTCCGTGAGCGTGCGGCGCACCGCCGTCAGCGTGTAGTCGCGGGTGGCAAGGTCGCGCCGCGCGATGCGGTGGATGGCGGCGGCGGTGCTGTACAACTCGCTCGACAGGCTTTCCCGCAGGATTTGCCGCCGGGCCGCCTGGGCCTCCACCTCGAAGGAGGCGGGACGGCCGGTCAGCCCGGTCCAGAGTTCGGTAAGTGCCGTTTCGCCCGCCGGATCGTGCAGCACGGCGGAAACGTCGTTCATGAAATCGTAGCCAGTGGTGCCGTCCGTCAACCACTCGCTCGACAGGTTCTCCTGCGGCGCCAGGATCTTCTCGATCCAGATCACCGGCGGCTCGCCACGCAATTCTGGCGCACGATGCGCCGTCGCGGCGTCCAACTGGCGGCGCAGCTTGCGGCAGTAGCCGCGCGGGTCGGCCAAGCCGTCCACATGGTCGATCCGCAGCCCGTCGATCAGCCCTTCGGCATACAGGCGCAGGATGGTGCAGTGAGTCGCGTCGAACACCGCCGGCACCTCGGCGCGCATGCCGGCCAGGCCGTTCACGTCGAAGAAGCGCCGCCAGTTGATCTCGTCCGTCGCCGCCCGCCACCATGCAAGACGGTAGCTTTGACGTTCCAGCAGCCGGTTCAGCCGGTCGCGCCCGGCTTCGGTGTCGGGGGCGTAGGCTTGCAGGCACTCCCGGATCGCCTGGGCGTAATCGGGCGACCGTAGCGTCGCGCGCGCGGCTTCGGCCTGCTGGCGCATCGTCTCGCGGTTGGTCGCGTTGAGCTCGGCGAACGCCCGCGCCGGCTCCTCCAGCGGGCCGCCCTCGGTCAAGAGAACGGACGGGTAGTCGCGCGGATTGATCGGGAAACGGTGGGAGTAATAGCCGACGAACAAGCGGCCGTCGGCTTCGTCGAATTGCAAGGTCAGCTGGCCGTTGAGCAGGCACGTCCCGTACGCGTCGCCGAGGAACGGCGCCAGCATCCGACCGCGCAACGAGGAATCGGGCGGGTCCCAGTCGATGTCGAAGAACTCGGCGTAGGCGCTGGCCCGGCCCCATTCCAGCACGTCCAGCCACCAGGCATTGTCGGCGCCGCCGACGCCCATGTGGTTGGGCACGATATCGAGGATCAGTCCCATGCCGTGCCGACGCAATTCGGCGATCAGCCGGTGCAATGCCGCCTCGCCGCCCAGCTCCGGGTCGATCTCGTTATGATCGACGATGTCGTAGCCGTGGGTGGAGCCGGGACGCGACTTCAGCAGCGGCGAGGCATACAGGTGCGAGACGCCGAAACGGTCGTAGTACGGCACCAGCTTGGCCGCGTCGTCCATGGTGAAGTCTTTGTGGAATTGCAGGCGCGCCGTGGCCGAGAGGAGCTTCATCGAGGGTTCCTGGCGCGGTCGAGGGAGGCAAGCCGCGCGGCGGTAAGGGGGTCGTCCAGCAGGTGGGCGGCATCGCCAGGCAGGCGACGACGCCAGTTCGGGTGCTCGTCCAGGGTGCCTGGCAGGTTGGGCTGCTCCTCCAGGCCGAGCGCGTCTTCCATCGGCAGCATCACCAACTCGCAGGCGGAGGTGGCCAGATGCCGGACCGCCGCATCCACGACGGCGCTGGGCTGGTCGGGAGCCGGAGGGCCGCCCTCGGCCGCTCCGCTGGCCCGCATCGCGCCCCACAACGACTCGCGGTCGCGGTCGCGGTCGGACGTCGCACCGGCTATTTTGGCGTCGTCCCCGATCAGGCCAAGCTTGCCGCGCCAGTCCAGGTCGCGTCCGCGCCACCAGCCGGCGATAGTGGCCAAGTCGTGCGTGCTGCTCATGGCCATCGCACCGGCGTCCCAAGTGGCGGGTGCGGTGAAGCCGTCTTCGCCGCGCTCGAACCACAGCACGCGCATGCCGGCGATCCCAGCGGCGGCGATCTTGTCCTGAAAGCCCTCGGGCAAGGTGCCGAGATCCTCGCCGAGCACAATCGCCCGGTGCCGCTGCGACTCGATGCGGATCAGCCGGAGCATGTCGTCGACCGGAAAGTGCATGTAGGCGCCCTCCGCCGCGCTCGCGCCGTCCGGCAGCACCCACAGCCGCGCCAGCCCCATCGCATGGTCGATCCGCACGCCGCCGGCGTTCCGCATGGCGGCGCGCAGCATCTCCAGGTAGGCGTCAAACCCGTTCAGCACGAGGCCGCGCGGCGAGAAGGCGGATAGGCCCCAGCTCTGCCCGTGCGGGCTGAGCAGATCCGGCGGCGCGCCGACCGTCAGGCCGATCAGCGTTTCGTCCTGCCGGCTCCAGCACTGGCTGCCGCCGGAGTCGACGCCCACCGCGAGATCGGCGATGAGCCCGATCGGCATACCGGCTGCGCGCGCCGCGGCCTGGGCTGCGGCGAGGCTGCGGTCGCTCAGGAATTGCATGTAGGCGTGCAGCCCGACTTCGTCAGCGTGCTCACGGGCGAAGGCGGCGACGGCAGGGCTGGCCGGGTTGCGATATTTGTCCGGCCAGTTGCGCCAGTGCCAGGCGGCCGGGTCGGCGCCGAACAGATGCGCCTGCAAGGCCTCGAAGCGGGCATGATCGATGAGGCTCGCGCCATGGATTTCCTTGAACGCGGCGAACTCCGACCGAAGCGCCGGGCTTATGCTGCGATAGGCCGCGCGCGAGGCGTGGAGGCGAAGCTGCGTCGCGGCCGGCCAGTCCACGAAGTCGGCAGCCTCCAGCGTCTCCCCTCCGGGCACGTCGATGGCGGCGTGCAGCACGTTCATCATCACTCGGCTGGAGGGCGAGTAGGGGCTGAACCGGTTCGGGTCGGCGGAGAACTGGGCGTGCATCGGGCTGATCGCGACCGCCGACGCCCTTGCCGCCCCCGCTGCAAGCACGAAGTTCCGTAAACCGCCGAAATCGCCTATGCCGCCATCGCCTGCCCGGCGCAGCGCATAGAGTTGCACGGCGAGCGACCACGGCCGCAGTCCCGGCGCGGCATCCGCCACGGTCCAGCAACGCGCCGGCGCCACCGCCAGGATCGTATGCGCGTCGCCGATCGACAGCGTGTGGTAGCCGGCAACATGCGGCGCGCGGATGACGGTTCGGCCTTCGCGTTCCTCTGCAGCGCCGTTGCTTGTGCCGCCTTCCTCGAAGTCGATCCGGTACCGCGCCGGCGTCACCGGCAACACCACCTCGCACCCGGCGTCGGCAGTAATCAATTTTGGAAGCCGGCCTGGCCCCCGTGCGGCTTGCAGGCTCGCCTCGATGTCGGACGGCGAGCCAGCCGGCAAATCCAATGCCGCAAGCACTGCCCGCAGCGTGTCGGGCGACACGTCGTGCCAATTCCCGTGGACGTCCTTCCACCGTCCCGCGACTCCGGCAGCTTCGGCCAGGGCGCCGAGCGCTGCGTCGCTCAAGATGCAGCCGCGATGAAAGCCACGGTGGTCCGCGGGTCGAGCGTGCCGGCTTGGGCGGACCCGGCGGCGCCGGCTTCGCTCTCGAACAGCACGCCTCCCCCCGGCGCTTCCAAATGGGCCGGCTTGCTGCCGAGATTGGCGGCGATCGTCAGCGTTTCCCCAGTCCCGAGCCGCCACCGTGCCACCACGGCCGTGTCCGAGATGGCCTGCGCGCCAACGCTTCGGCAGCCTGGGATGCCGGGGACGATCCGTCCGTGCCGAAGCGACAGCAGAGTGCGGTGCAGGTCGTGGACCTCGGTGTTCCCGGACATCTCCGGGATCGACGCCTGGAAGGTGGAGGGCGCGTTCGGGTCCGGGATCATGGCGCGCTTCGCTTCGTCCTGAAAGGCGGCAAAATGCTTGAACTCCTCGCGTCGCCCGTTGCGGACCAGTTCCGCCAGTTCGTCGTTGTGGCTGGTGAAGAACAGGAACGGCGTGCGGCTGCCCCATTCCTCGCCCATGAACAGCAGCGGGATGAACGGCGACAGCAGCAGCAGCGACGTGGCCGCGCGCAGGGCCTGCGGGTCGGTCAACATGGTCAAGCGCTCGCCCATGGCGCGATTGCCGATCTGGTCGTGGTTCTGCAGGCAGATCACGAACGCCGTGGTCGGCAGGTGCGCGCTCGGCTCGCCGCGGGGCTTGCCGCTATGGGGCGAGACCTCGCCCTGGTAGGCGAAGCCCTCGGCCATGCAGCGGGCCAGCAACTCGGCCGGTTTCTGGAAATCCTCGTAGTAGCCCTCGCTTTCCCCGGTCAGCATCACATGCAGGCAGTGGTGCACGTCGTCGGTCCATTGCGCGTCGAAGCCGCCGCCGCCGGGCTGCCGCAGGTGCTTGGCCGCGTTGCCTTCGTGTTCCAGCACCAGGTGGATATGCCGCCCGGGTTCGACCTTCGCGCGCAAGGTGGCCGCCATCTCGTCGAGGAAATCCGGCTCGGAAATCGCGTGGACGGCGTCGAAACGCAGTCCGTCGAAGCGGTACTCCATCAGCCAATACAGCGCGTTCTGCTCGAAGTACTGGCGCACCGGCAGCTTACGGAAGTCGATCGAGGCGCCCCAGGGAGTTTTGATGTCGTCGCGAAAAAACCGCTCGGCGTAAGCGTGCAGGAAATTCCCGTCCGGCCCGAAGTGGTTGTACACCACGTCCAGCATGACCATCAGGCCGATGCCGTGCGCGGCGTCGACCAGCGCCTTCAACTGGTCCGGCGTGCCATAGGCGGTGTCGGGCGCGTACGGCAGCACGCCGTCGTAGCCCCAATTGTGCGCGCCGGGGAAGTCGGCGATCGGCATAAGCTCGATCACCGTGACGCCAAGCTCCTTCAGCGATTGCAACTGCCCGATGATGCCGGAGAAGCCGCCGAACGCGCCGGGGTGCAGTTCGTAGATCACCGCCTCGTGCCAGGGCCGGCCCATCCAGCCGGGATTGGCCCAGCGATAGCTGCGCGGGTCGACGACGGCGCTGGGATCGTGCACGTCGCCCGCTTGCCGACGTGCCGCCGGGTCGGGAACGCCGAGTCCGTCGGGCAGCCGGTAAAGATAGCGCGCGCCGGCGGCGGCAGGCTGTTCGGCCACGAACCAACCATCGGACTCGGCCTGCATGGGCGTCGGCGCGCCGTCGAGATCCAGTGTCACCGCTTCGGCGGAGGGGGCCCAAATCCGGAAGCGCGTCGTTCCGTCCTCGGCAAGCTGAGCGCCGAACGGCAGATCGTGGGCGAAGCGGTCAGTCATGCGGGGCGTCTCCAAGCCGGCGTCACGCGCCGAGGATGATGGTGGCAAGCGGCGGCAGGGTCAACGTCAGCGAAGCGGGCAGGCCGTGGCTCTCGACGTCCTCCGCCTCGATCGCGCCGCCGTTGCCCAGGTTCAATCCGCCGTAGATCGCGGCGTCGCTGTTCAAGCGTTCCCGCCAGGCGCCACCGTGCGGCACTCCGACGCGGTAGGCATGGCGGGGTTCCGGCGTCATGTTGCAGACGACCAGCGCGGGCGGGACGCCCTCCGCTCCGAGGCGCAGGTAGGCGAATACGCTCTGCGCCGCGTCGTCGAGGACCACCCACCGGAACCCGTCGGGGTCGCAGTCCTTCTGATGCAGCGCGGGCGTGTCGCGATAGATCAGGTTCAGGTCGCGAAGCAGTGCCTGCACGCCGGCATGGGCCGGTTGGTCCAACAGGTCCCAATCCAATCCGGCGTCATGGTTCCACTCCCGGTCCTGCGCGAACTCGCCGCCCATGAACATCAGCTTCTTGCCCGGATGGGTCCACATGAAGCCTAAATAGGCGCGCAGGTTGGCGAACTTCTGCCAGCGGTCGCCCGGCATCTTGCGGATTAGCGAGCCTTTTCCATACACCACCTCGTCGTGCGACAGCGGCAGGACGAACTTCTCCGAGAAGGCGTACACCAGCCCGAACGTCAGTTTGCCGTGGTGCCACTGGCGGTAGACCGGCTGCTCCTCCATGTAGTGGAGCGAGTCGTGCATCCAGCCCATGTTCCACTTGTAGGTAAAGCCCAAGCCGCCCTCGTCCGCCGGGCGCGTCACGCCGGGCCAGGCCGTCGATTCCTCGGCAATCAGTATTGCGCCGGGAACGCGCTCGGACACCGCGCGGCTGAGTTCCTGCAGGAACGACACCGATTCGAGGTTCTCGCGCCCGCCATACTGGTTCGGCACCCACTCGCCGGGGTTGCGGCTGTAATCGCGGTAGAGCATCGAGGCGACGGCGTCCACGCGGATGGCGTCGGCGTGGTAGTGCTCCAGCCAGAACAGCGCGCTGCCGATCAGGAAGGCGCGGACCTCGTTGCGGCCGAGATTGTAGATCAGCGTGTTCCAATCGCGGTGGAAGCCCTCGCGCGGGTCGGCATGCTCGTACAGCGGCGTGCCGTCGAATTGCGCCAGGCCGTGCGCGTCGGTTGGGAAATGCGCGGGCACCCAGTCCAGGATCACGCCTACGCCGGCGCCATGGCAGCGGTCGACAAAGCGCGCGAACGCTTCGGGCGGCCCGAGGCGGGAGCTGGGGGCGAACTGGCCGAGCGGCTGGTAGCCCCACGAGCCGCCGAACGGATGCTCCATGATCGGCATCAGCTCGATATGGGAGAAGCCCATGCCCGCCACGTAGGGAACCAGTTGGTCGGCCAGCGCGTCCCATCCGGCCTCGCCGTTCACCGCGGCCGGCGACCACGACCCGGCGTGCACCTCGTAGATCGCGATCGGCGCATCCGGCGCCTGCCGCGCCGCGCGTTCGGCCAGCCACTTGTCGTCGGTCCAGACCTGCGCGGCGTCGTCGGCGACGATGGAGGCGGTTTCCGGCGGCTTCTGCGCGGCCCAGGCGACCGGGTCGGCCTTCAGCGGCAGCAAGGCGCCGTTCGGACCGAGCAACTCGTATTTATACAATGCCCCCGGCCCGACGCGCGGGATGAACAGCTCCCACACGCCGGGTCCGTGCCGCATGCGCATCGGGTGGCGACGGCCGTCCCAGTGGTTGAAGTCGCCGACGACCGAGACGCGCCGCGCATTCGGCGCCCAGACGGCGAAGCGCACGCCGGGCACGCCGTCCATCTCGGCCGGATGCGCGCCGAGCGCCCGGCCGAAATCGCGGTGACGGCCCTCGGCGAGCAGGTAGGTGTCCATGTCGCCGAGGATGGGCGGAAAGGAGTACGGGTCCTCGATGTCGTAGCACGATCCCTGATCGGGATGGATGCGGAGCTTGTAGGCGCTCGGCTCACTGACGGCGCCGCTCCAGAAGCCTTCGGGGTGCAGCCGTTGCAGCAATGCGAGCACCATCCCGGTTGCGCGGTCCACCACGTCGACGCCGGCGACGCCGGGCACGAAGGCGCGGATGCGGCCGTCGTGCGGGCCGAGCACGGCGAACGGGTCGCCGTGCCGGGCGTGCACGATGGCGTCGACCGCACCGGGGTCGATCGGGTCTTCGCGCGGACGGTCAAGCATCGGTGGTCTCCTTCAGGCCGAGCAGCCGCGCTGCGATGGCGTGCAGCCCAGCAAGCGGGATGCCAAGCCAGGTCGGGCGGTTGGCGGCCTCATAGCGGATTTCGTAGGCGGCCTTTTCCAGCAGGAACAGGTCGAGCAGCGCCTGCTCCGAATGCGGTGGAACCCAAGGGGTGGGCGCTGCCTCGAGCACGGCGCGGTAAGCCTCCTGGAACGCCTTCGCGGCGCCAAGCCGGAACGCCTGCAGCAACTCCGGCCGGCGGCTTTCTGCGTGGCTGGAGAGAGCGGTGCGGCTCGGCGCTGCGGCCGCGGCGGCGTACTCGAACGAGCGCAACAGCCCAGCCACGTCGCGGATCGCGCAGGATTTCGCCCGGCGCTGTTCCATGGTCCGCGCCGGCTCGCCCTCGAAGTCGATCAGGTAGGCGTCGCCACGCACCACCAGCACTTGGCCGAGGTGGAAATCCCCGTGCACCCGGGTCTGCAACGCGCCGCCGCCCGACCGCGCCAGCTTGCGCGCGGCGGCCCGCAACGCGTCGGCATGGCCAACGATGTCGGCCGCCTGCTGCTTCGCTTCCGGAGAGTGCCACTCCGTCACCCGATCCAACATCGTCAACGCTTGGTCGATCTGCTCGATGGCGCCGTCCGCCCAGGCGTCCAGGGCTGCCTCGTCGACCGGCTCCGGTGCGAAGTCCGGATCGTCGGTGGGGGCGGCGAACACCGCGTGCAGTTCGCCCAAGCGTTTGCCGATCGCGGCGGCGAACACGTTGTAAGCGTCGAACGTGTCCTCCTCGCCCTCGCCGGTGGTCGCCAGCTCGTCCACCGCGCGGGCAAGGAAATCCAAGGTCCAGCCCCAGCCATCGCCCTGGTTGCGGACGAACCCCTGCATGAGGCCGACCGTATTCGGCGTTCCGTCCGGATCGACGCGCACGATCTCGCCGAATAGCGGTGCGGTGTTGCCGAAGCCGCGCTCGGTCAGGTAGCGCGTGATCTCACCCTCGGGATGCACCCCGGCGGTGACCCGGCGCACCACCTTGAACACCACCGCGTCACCCACGATCAGCGAGCTGTTCGACTGCTCGGCCGACAACCGCCTGATTTCGGCGTCACCGGCCAGTTCCAGCGCCGCCATCAACGAGGTCGGCCGGAACTGCAACTCGCCGCCCTCGAACGGCAAGGTCTTGCCGTGGCGCATCGCGATGATGGCGGCGCGGGGCAACGTATCGAGGGCGAACGCATCCGTCAGGTAGCCGACCCGTGGCCCCTGCCGCACCCGCGCCAGGGCCAGCGCCTGGACGAGCGCGTTCACCTGCTCGTCCTCCCAGACGATGCCGAGCGGCAATGCGTAGCGCTCCGTCCGGCCGCCGACCGTCGCCTCGATTTCGGTGAAGCCAACGGTGCCATGCCCATCGGTCAGCGGCACGACATAAACGACGCGAACGCGTTCGAGCTTGTCGGTTTTTGAGGCGAACCAGCGGCGCCGGGGCAGGTAGGCCGGCAGCGACTCGCCCTCCAGGATCTGCCGTCCGGAGCCGGTCATGATTTCGGCAAGCGATTGCCGGACCACGATCGTCGCGTAATCCGGCAAGGCTTCCGGCTGCGCCGTATGCCAGCTGGGCAGCTGCGCGTCCGAGGCGAGCAGGAACCAGTAGAAAGCGAACGGCGGCAGCGTCAGCAAGTAGGTCAATTGGCCGACCGCGGGAAACACCGAGCCGCCGACGATATCGACCGGCACGCGCCCGGCGAAGCTCACCAGGTCCAGCTCCACCGCTTGCGCGCTGCGCGACAGGTTGGAGACGCACAGGATAGCCTCCTCCGTCCCGTCCTCCAGCGTGTGCTCGCGCAGGTACGCCAGCACCTTGCGGTTGCCGGGATACAGGAAGCGCTGGGTGCCGCGGCCGAACGCGCGGTGGCGGCGGCGCACGGCCAGCATCCGGCGGGTCCAGTTCAGCAGCGAGTGCTGGTCGCTGGCCTGCGCCTCGACGTTGACCGCCTGGAAGCCGTAGATCGGGTCCATGATCGGCGGCAGCATCAGCTTGGCCGGGTCCGCGCGGGAGAACCCGCCGTTGCGGTCGACCGACCACTGCATCGGCGTGCGCACCCCGTCGCGGTCGCCGAGGAAGATGTTGTCGCCCATGCCGATCTCGTCGCCGTAGTAGATCACCGGCGTGCCCGGCATCGACAGCAGCAGCGCGTTCATCAGCTCGATCCGGCGGCGGTCGCGCTCCAGCAGCGGCGCCAGGCGGCGGCGGATGCCGAGGTT
>JAABUX010000857.1_pt1 | contig 48768 bp, 41 predicted proteins | sample 5561851 | NCBI WGS metagenome assembly JAABUX01 (sample SAMN10711883, study PRJNA513361) | rock metagenome | isolation source: Antarctica rocks | place: Antarctica: Victoria Land, Richard Nunatak red sandstone | collected 2016-01-03 | reverse complement strand
CTGCCATGATCGGGCTCCTCCATCGCTCTGGACACACAAATGTTGCTGCAGCCACCCGCCACTACGCCGCCCAACCACACAACGCCCTCGCTCTTCTTGGTCTCTCCCGAAAATGAAATGGCCCTGCCGCGCCTCTGCTTAGAACCGCTCGTCGTCGCCCACGCCACGGCGCTCTATACCGCGCTGCAGGACCCTGCGCTCTACACCTTCATTCCCCAAGATCCTCCTCTTTCATTGGCCGACCTCCTAGTGCGTTATGCCGCTCTTTCCATGCGGCGCTCACCTACTGGGCAAGAAGTGTGGCTAAACTGGGTGCTGCGTCGGCGCGGAACGGACGACTACGTTGGCGCCGTCCAGGCGACTATACACGAAGACCGCACGACGATGCTCGCCTATATGATCTTTCCATCATTCTGGGGTCACGGGTATGCCCGAGAAGGATGCGCCCGTGTACTCACTCACCTACGTGAAGCCTATGACGTGAGCCGCGTCGCCGCCGAGATCGACACACGCAACACTGCCTCTATCCAACTGATCGAAGTGCTTGGCTTCAACCGTGTCGCTCTGACTCCCCACGCTGACTTCTTTAAAGGAGCAGAGAGCGACGAGTATTTGTTTGAGCTGCATCAGTGATAAGAGGGCGACAATGGATATGCTCGTCGCCCTCTATGGCAAGCTATATCTGGCTGCTACGGGGTCTTAGTCGACCGCGCGGCGCACGAAGCCCCAGATGCCCAGCGCGCTGAAGCCGATCACGGAGACGAGCGCGGCCAGCGCGGCGATCCACGGTGCGATATGCGGCACGGAGGGGTCGAGCGCGCCACGCAGCCCTTCGCTGGCGTAGGTCATGGGGTTGAACAGCGTCAGGATCTGGAACCATCTCTGGTTGTCGAGCAGCGACCAGGGGTACTGCGTGCAGCCGGTAAACAGCAACGGCGTCAACACGAGCGCGAACATGATGTTGATCTGGCGCTGCTCCACCAGCGTGCCCATGGACATGCCCAGGCTGGCCCCGATGAACGAGGCCAGCAGACAGAACACGACGACCGCACCGATGTGGTCGCCCGAGAGGTGCAGTTCGTTGCCCAGGATCAGCACGCCTAGCGGGAAGATGACGATGCCGCCGATGAGGGCGCGCACGGCGGCGATGACGATCTTCTGCACCGCCACCATGGCTACGGGCAGCGGGGCCAGCAGGCGGTCCTCGATCTCTTTAGTGAAGGAGAACTCCAGTACTAGCGGAAGGGCCGTGCTCTGCAGGCCCGTCGTGACGATGGTCAGGGCGACGATGCCGGGCAACAGCAGGTTGCCGTAGCTCGCGGAGGTGAGGCCGCCGCCCGGCAGGATCTTGCCGAAGATGTAGAGGAAGAAGATCGGCTGGAGCAGCACCTGCGCCAGGAACACGGGGAGTTGCCGCCCGGTCACGAAGATGTCGCGCCAGCAGATAGCTAGAAACGCGCGCGTGGCGATGGCGACGTTGGCCGCCGTCCAGCTTCTCGGGCCTGGCGCGGCGTTCGGGAGCGATGGAGTAGTAGCGACCATGTCAGCGTAACCCCCGTCCTGTTAAGTGGATAAAGACGTCTTCGAGCGACGGCTTGGCGACCTTGAGGTCGCTGATCGACGCCCCTCGCTCCGAGACGAGGGTGGCGACCGCGGCGATCATACCGGTCGCGTCGGTTGCGTAGACGCGGATGACGGGCGGTCCGCCTCCGGGCGCGGGCGGACCGCCGGGATATCCACCGGCGCCAGCGGGTGGTCCGCCGGGACGCCCACCCGCTGGCGGCCCCACGGGCGCGGCCCGCACCAGCAGATCGACCTTCTCGACTCCCGGCAAGACGCGCAGGGCCTCCACGAGCCCAGCGCGCGCCGCCTTCACGGCGTCCGGCGGGAGGCTGTCGTCGAAGGACGCCTGGATATCCAGCGCGTCCGAGCCAGGGATCACGTCTTTTAGCCCCGCCGGCGTATCGAGCGCCAGGATCTTGCCCGTGTCCATGATGGCGAGGCGCCCACACAGTTCCTCGGCCTCGTCCATATCGTGCGTCGTCATCAAGACGGTGAGGCCGCGCGCGTTGAGGCGGCGCAACTGGTCCCAGACGAACAAGCGCGCCTGCGGATCGAGCCCTGTCGTCGGCTCGTCGAGAAACAGCACGTCGGGGCTGTGCATCAGCGCACGCACGATCATCAGGCGCTGCGCCATGCCGCCCGAGTAGCGGTCTACTTTGTCATCGCCGCGGTCGCCTAGCCCAAACTCCCCGAGCAGCGTGTCCGCGCGGGCCGCGCGCTCGGCCTTGGAGAAGCCGAAGTAGGCGGCGTGGAAAAGCAGGTTCTGCCGGGCGCTGAGCGAGCGGTCGAGGTTGTTGCGCTGCGGGACCACGGCGAAACGACGCTTGGCCCCGACCGGGTCGGTCGCCACGTCGATGCCCGCGATCGCCGCGCGACCGCCAGTGGCGCGGACGCGTGTGGTCAGGATGCCGATGGTGGTTGTCTTGCCGGCGCCGTTCGGACCGAGCAGTCCGAAGATCTCGCCGGGCGCGACGGAGAAAGAGACCCCATCGACAGCGTTGGTCGGACGCTTGGGGTAGCGCTTCTCCAGGCGATCGACTAGGATCATGGCCGCCTCCACGGGGGAGGAAGACCTTTCCTCTCCCGTACGTCCCGCTGAAGCGTCTACGGGACGCATTTGCTCGTCTAAAACGGTCATAAGCGCTATACCTCCTCGGCCCGTTGCCTTACCCAACGCCAATTAGTCCGTACGAGCGGCGTCGGATGCGGTTTAGTTAGGACGGACGTCCAGTTTCACTATACCGCTAGGCGTCGTCGTCAAGGCGCCCTCTAGGGCGTAGACGTCGTGGCGGCCTTCGCCGCCAAGTTCCGCTTGCCGCGCTCGAACACATCCCTACGCCAGGCGTCGGCATGCTCTTCCAGCGTCGCCACGACGGCCTCGGCCACGGCCAGATTGCGATACCACTTGTGGTCCGCCGGTACGACGTACCAGGGAGCGTGCGCGGTAGAGCAGCGCGAGAGCACGTCCTCGTAGGCCTTGACGTACGCGTCGTAGCGCGCGTGCTCGGGCCAGTCCGAGTCGGAGAGCTTCCAGGCTTTGTCCGCGTCTTTCTCGCGCGCCTTGAGGCGCGCGGCCTGCTCGTCCTTCGATATATAGAGAAAAAACTTGAGCACGATCGTGCCGGCATCCGCCAGCAGCGTCTCGAAGTTGTTGATCTGATCGTAGCGTTTTTCCCAGACCTCTTTAGGGATCAGGTCGTGGACGCGCGCCACGAGCACGTCTTCGTAGTGCGAACGGTTGAAGATGGCGATGGAGCCACGCAGCGGCGTCACGCGATGCACGCGCCACAAAAAGTCGTGTCCCGCCTCTTCGGGCGTGGGAACCTTGAATGACTCCACGCGGCACCCCGTCGGGTTGAAACTCGCCATCACATGGCTGACCGTCCCATCTTTGCCCGCCGTGTCGACGCCCTGCAAGACGATCAAGACGCTGTTGTGCTCGGCGGCGTACAGCCATTCTTGCAGCGCGCCGAGGCGCTCGTTGAGCTTGACGACTTCCTTGTCGGCGTCGGCGCGCTTCATGTCGCCTTTATAATGAGGGTCGTAGTCGGATAGATGGACGGTCTCGCCGGGTTTAACACGAAATGCATAAGCCATAATAGGTTCTACTCCTCTTCATAAACGCGCCGCGCTGCCAGCAAGGGAAAGGGCTTACGGCGGCCAACGCGCCGTGCCTCATAGTACAACATGGGCCGCGGGACGAGAGAGCGTAGACGATCCGGTTCATGCCATGTTTCACGTGCAACATGCGACTATAGGAGGAGGATGCTCTGGCTGGAGAGATGCTCCGCGCCGCCCTTGCGATAATACACGTCTATTTGTAGTTTTCTATAGAGCGAGACAGGTTGCTGTAGAGAGACTGATGTAGCTATAGGAGGATGTAGATGATCGAGCGCTACACACGCCCGGAGATGGCGCGCGTCTGGGCGGCCCGCCGTAAGATCGACTTGTGGCTGCGGGTCGAGGTCGCCGTCTGCGAGGCCTGGGCCGACCACGGCGACATCCCCGCCGACGCCCTGCCTGAGATACGGCGGGCCACGGTGGACATCGCGCGCATGGATGAGATCGAGCGTGAGACGGGCCACGACGTGATCGCCTTTCTACGGGCTATGGCTGAGACGATTGGGCCGGAGTCCCGCTTCGTCCACCTCGGCCTCACCTCGTCAGACGTGGTGGACACCGCCTTCGCCTTGCAGATCGTCGACGCGATCGACGTGTTGCAAGAGGGCGTCGATAGACTGGAGAGCGTCTTGTCGCGCTTGGCCGTCGAGCACCACGACACGGTGACGATCGGACGCACCCACGGCATCCACGCCGAGCCGACCACGTTCGGGCTCAAGATCGCGGTCTGGGTCGATCAGGCGCGCCGCTCGCGCCGGCGCCTGGCCTTCGCCCGCGACGAGTTGGCCGTGGGCAAGCTGGCTGGCGCCGTCGGCACGCATGCCAACGTGCCTCCCGAGGTAGAGGAGGACGCCTGTCGCCTGTTGGGCCTCACACCGGTCGCGGCGGGCACGCAGGTGATCCAGCGCGACCGCCACGCCGTCTTCATGTCCATGCTCGCCGTGGTCGCGGCGACGCTGGAGCAGATCGCCGTGGAGATCCGGCACCTCCAGCGCACCGAGGTGCGCGAGGCGGCGGAACCGTTCGGCGAGGGCCAGCAAGGCTCGTCGGCCATGCCGCACAAGCGCAACCCCATCTTGTCCGAGCGCATCACGGGACTAGCCCGCCTCGTGCGCGGCTACACGGTCCCGGCCCTGGAGAACGTGGCCCTCTGGCACGAGCGCGACATCAGCCACTCCTCGGTCGAGCGCGTGATCGTGCCGGACGCCTGCCTCGCTCTCGACTACGCGCTCGATCTCACCAGCGGCGTGCTGGAAGGCTTGCAGGTCGACCGCGAGCGTATGCGCGCGAACGTGGATCTGACGGGCGGCTTGATCTTCTCGCAGCGCGCGCTGCTCGCCCTTATCGACGCGGGTATGGCGCGGCAAGACGCCTATAAGATCGTACAGGAATCGGCCATGCAGGCCTGGCGCGACGGTGAGTCCTTCCGTACGCTGCTGGCCGCCAACCCCGCCGTCACCGCCGTGCTCTCAGCGGCGCAACTCGACGACCTGTTCGACCTCTCTTACCACCTCGTCCACGCCGACACAGCCTACAAGCGCCTAGGATTGTCTATGGGGCCGTCCGTCTAGACTATCTCCATTCTCCCTACGTCGCGTCGCCCTACACGTCGTAAAGAGCAAGAGGGCGTCATAGGGCTTTCCACCTTACGGCGCTCTTCATAGTTCGTGTAGTGCAACGCTTCTCTAATTGGCCCTCGTCGTGCAGCACGTCTTTGCTCCACTCAACGCTCAACTATGCGGCCGGTCTGTGCATTCTCCACTCTCACTAAGGCCTGATCCGCTCATATGCCAGCAGGCGCGTCACTAGTCGTTCCGCTTACGACGCGGCGGGATGCAGCAGGTCGTCTTCTGTCCGTGCGCGGAAGGCGCGCTCCAAGAGGACATCTAACTCCTCTTCCGTTTCGGTCGCGTCGATGAGCGCGCCCACCTCGGGCGAGACGAGGAGGTCTCCTTGTGGGATGTTAGTGAAGGTCTCCATATCGCGGAAGGTCACGCCCATGTCCAAGTCAAGCGCGGCGGCGGTCTCGGGGTCGAACAAGCGCATGAAGTCGGCGAAGCGCGCCTGCAAGGCCAGCTTCATCAACTCATCATGCAAAATCCTCGTCATCGGCCCACCCTCCGTAACTCAGCCTTGTCGTTATTATCTACCACTTGCTGGCCTCCAAGAGAGAAGAGCGACAAGCACCTTCGTTCGCCTTTGACGTTTGCCTATGGGTCTCTTATGAGGCTGTACGACTATGAACGGGTGTTGCGCAACGGGCGCGTCTTTCTCTATACTCTGGTCAGTATTGACGGCTATCGCTGGAGGATCGACGTGGGCATCACGCGCTTGAAGCTGACCTAATAAGCGAATCTCCGTCACTTTTGGTGCAACCGAGTAGCGGTGATCGTCTGGTAGCCGATCGTCCTTGACGGTAAAAGGCCCGACGCAGCGCTGCAAGGCGCTGAAGCCCTTATTCCGACAGGTCGTTGTTCCTGGCGGTAGGCGTCCAACCATGCTGTAGAGGCGCGACAGCCCTATGCACCAAAAGTGACGGTGAACCTAATAAGCGGGTCTGCTTCGCCAGGGCCGTAACCTTATCCGTTCTATGGGCAGGTCTCGTCCTTTTCAGCACATTCTTTCGAGTCAGACTCGCATCAGGTTGCACGCGCCGCAGGGCGGTGCAGCTTTTTTGTGGTCTTGTATTGCTCGAAAGGATCTCGTCCATGCGCACCACCGTCCATCGTCCGCCTCTCTCCGTCTCCCAGAACTTCTTACGCTCCCCGCGCCTGATCGAACGTCTGCTCGATGCGGCGAGCATCACCCCTGACGACGTCGTGCTCGACCTTGGGGCGGGCGACGGCGCCCTGACCGCACCCCTGGCGCGACGCTGTCGCCAGGTCGTGGCCGTGGAGAAAGACCCTCACCTGGCCGCTCTCCTACGCACGCGCTTCGGCGACGACGACCATGTAGCCGTGCGGTACGACGACATCTTGCACACCACCCTCCCGCGCGGCCCTTATAAAGTCTTCTCCAACCTCCCTTTCAGCACCACCACCGACGTGGTAACGAGACTGACCGCGGCCCCTAATCCGCCGGACGACGCCTACCTTATCGTGCAGCGCGAGGCGGCGGCGCGCTTCCAAGGCGTCCCGCGGTCCACGCTCTACGCCATGAAGCTCGATCCCTGGTTCGAGACGACGGTCATACACCGTTTCCGGCGTACTGACTTCGTCCCGGCGCCCGGCGTCGACGTCGTTTTGATGCGCATGCGTAAGCGCGGCCCTCCTCTTATACGTCGTGATCTGGCTCAGCCCTACCACGACCTCGTCGTGTACTGCTTCGGCGCCTGGCAGCCGACCGTCTATCGCACCCTCGTCGCTCTCCTGGGGGTGCGCCCGGCCAATACGTTGTCGCGGACCACCGGCGTGGACCTCCGTCGCCCGCCCTCTTCCATGTTCGCCGACGAATGGCGACAGCTCACGCATACGTTGAACGCTCCGGTCTATCGCGCCGCGCTCTCCTCGATCGACGGCGCCGAGGAGCGACTGCGCCGCCAGCAAGGAGGCCTGCGCAAGTCGTACAGGACGCGCGTGGACGGTGGAGTATGATGAAGATGTTGATATGTCTACACAACGGGGCGCGGGTTCCGCGCCTTTTGTGTCCGAAGGAGTCGTAAACCGATGAGTGAGACAAGCACCCCCCTCTATGACGTCGTCGTTGTCGGTGGTGGTCCCGGCGGCTACGTGGCCGCTATTCGCGCGGCCCAACTAGGCCTCAAGGCCGCTGTCGTCGAGCGCGAGGAGTTGGGCGGCATCTGCTTGAACTGGGGCTGCATCCCCTCCAAATCGCTTTTGCGCAACGCCGAGGTGTTGACCCTGTTCCACCACGCCCAAGACTTCGGCATCTCCGCCGACAATATCACGGCGGACTATGGCGCGGCCATCGGCCGCTCCAAGGGCATCGTGGCCAAGCAGGTCAAGGGCGTCAACTTCTTGATGCGCAAGAACAAGATCGACGTGGTGCGCGGCACTGCCCGCCTGGCTTCTCGCGACCGCGTGGTGGTGAGCGGCGGCGCCGACGGCGAGCGTGAGTTGCGGACGCGCAACATCATCGTGGCCACCGGGTCGCGCGTCAAGCCTTTGCGCGGCGTGGAGATCGACGGCCAGCGCGTGGTCTCGGCCAAGGAGATCTGGAACCTAGACAACTTGCCCGCGCGCGTGGCTATCGTCGGCGGCGGCGCCATCGGCGTCGAGTTCGCCACGGTCTACGCCGCCTACGGCGTCGAGGTCACACTGATCGAGTACCTGCCGCGCCTGATGCCGCTTGAAGACGAGGAGATGGTGGACGAATTGACCAAGTCCTTTAAGAAGCGCAACATCACCGTGCTGACCTCGACCGGCGTGGACAGCGTCGACGCCTCGGGCGAGAATGTGGTAGTGCATATCTCGCCCACCAAAGCCGGCCAGAAGGTCGAGGTCGTAGACTGGGACAGCGAGGGGGAGCAGACCAAGACGACGGCGGCCGGCTCCGGCGAGGCGCGCACCATTGAGGTCGACCGCGTGCTCGTGGCCACGGGCTTCTTGCCCAACTCCGACGACCTTGGTCTGGAAGAGATCGGCGTGGCGGTCGAGCGCGGCTGGATCACGGTGGACGACAAGCTCCAGACCAACGTGCCGGGCGTCTACGCCATCGGCGACGTGACCGGCAAGCTGCCGCTCGCCCACGTCGCCTCCGCGCAGGGCGAGATTGCCGCCGAGGTCATCGCGGGACACCACACGGTCAAGCCCGACTATGACGCCATGCCGCGCTGCACTTACTCCTCGCCGCAGCTTGCCGCCATCGGTATGACCGAGGAGCAGGCCAAGGAGTCGGGCCGCGAGATCCGCATCGGTAAGTTCCCCTTCAGTCCCAACGGCAAGGCCATGGCGCTGGGCGAGACCGACGGCAAGGTCAAGATCATCGCCGACGCCAAGACGGGTGAGATCCTCGGCGCGCATCTCGTCGGTCCCGATGTGACGGAGTTGATCGCCGAGTTTGTGGTGGCGCGCACGCTGGAGTCGACGCCGCTCGAACTGGCGCGCTCGGTACACCCGCACCCGACGCTCTCCGAGGTCATCGCCGAGGCAGCGCTCAACGTCGAGGGTCAGGCCATCAATATGTAGACGGCTTCCTATAGAAGACTATAGGGGAGCGCACATGTAAGATGGACGCCGCGTCGCCCGGTCGCGGCCTTGTCGAAAGGAACACAGCGATGTGGGAAAGCCTTGAGGCGCCCTGGCAGGCGTGTCTGGAAGAAGCGTGGACGGCGTATCAAGCAGGGTCGGCTCCCATCGGCGCGGTCGTGCTGGATAAAGATGGACGGGTCATCTCGCGCGGGCGCTCCACGGAGAAAGAGAGCATGGCCCAGGGCGACGCGCTCACGGGCACGCCCCTGTCTCACGCCGAGACCAATGCGCTCATCAACCTGCCGTACGACGACTTCCCGGACCTGCGCGATCTAGCGGCCTGCCACATCTACACTACGACGGAGCCGTGCCCGCTCTGTCTGGGCGCTTTCTATATGTCGGGCGTGCGTACGATCCACTTTGCCGCGCGCGATCCCTACGCCGGGTCGGTCGACCTGCTCGGGGCCACGCCGTATATGAGCCACAAGCCGGTGACGGTCGAGCGTCCGTCGCGCCCCGAACTGGAGACGATGATCGCCGCCTGGTACATCGAGTCCGTGCTGCCTAGCGAACCGCGCCGTGCCGAGGCGCTGGCCTCGACCTGGGCCACGATGCTGCCCGAGGGCGCGGCGCTCGGACGTTCGCTCTATGCCTCGGGCGACCTGCGCCGCATGGCCGACCAGAAGATGCCTGTAGCGAGCGTCATCGACGCACTGGCCGCACAGGTGCGCAACCTCCACACATAATAGGCCAGCCTAGAGCGTTATAGAAGGCTACGGGACTACCTTTATTGCGCGGCGAAGCGGCCGTGGTAGGTCGCTTCACCCTTGCACTGCTCCACGATAAGCTGGCAGACGCGTACGCCGGGCTGGAGCAGCAGGGGCGTCGGTCCCAGGTTGGTCATCTCCAGCACCTGCCTGTTGTCGATGCCCGGCTGCATGAAGCCCGCCGTGACGTGGACGGCGAGGCCCAGCCGGGCGAAGCGGCTGCGCCCTTCGAGCCAGCCGCAGAGCGACGGCGCCAGCGTGACCCTTTCCACGGTGATGCCGAGTACGGTCTCGCCCGTCTGCAACACGATGCCGTCGTCGTCCTCCTCGACCTCGACCTTGTTGGTGAGCATCTCGAAGTCGCTCTGCTCGGACACCACGTGGATCGTATGCCTGTTCTCAAAGATCCAGAACGTCTTGCCGAGGTGCAGGTCGATCGAGGCCGGACCGATGCAGTCGAGATCAAACGGGGCCACGCCTATATTGCCCTGCTCGATCTCGTCAAGAATCGCGTCGTGCGTGAGTACGGCCATCGTCTCTAGTCTCCTCTCATCTTCTACCCGGAACGTCCTATTAAGATACGACAGTCCGGCGGACGCTGTCCTTTCTCGCGTGCGCGTCTGGCTTTCCCCGTTGTGGCGCCCTGGAAACTCCATGCAGGACCATAGGCCGGCGCCCGCCTCTGGCCCACTCGTGCTAGACTGGATCGAGGCAACGACATCATGAATGGGACAAAGATCGCCATCGTCGGCGTGGGTACGGACCTTGGGTCGGGCCGGCGCGGCGTGGATATGGGGCCGAGCGCCATCCGCTACGCCGGTTTGCAAGCCGGCCTGGAGAAACTGGGGCACGACGTGCGCGACTTCGGGGACGTGCGCGTCGGTGTGGTCGAGCAACTCGCCGTCGGCGACGCGCATCTGCGCCACCTCGACGGCTGCATCGCCGCCGCCAAGGGCCTCGCCGAACGCTGCTGGAGCGCGCGCGACGAAGGACGCGTACCGCTCGTCCTGGGGGGCGACCACTCGCTCGCGCTCGGGTCCGTCGCTGTCGCCGCCCACGGACGCCGGCTCGGCGTGCTCTGGATCGACGCGCACGGCGACTTCAACACGCCTGAGACAACTCCATCGGGCAACATCCACGGCATGCCCCTCGCCGCGCTCTGCGGCGTCGGCGACCCGCGCCTGGTCAACCTGTTGGGGCCGGGCCGCAAGATCGACCCACGGCGCGTGGCCGTCGTCGGCGCCCGCGACCTCGATCCCGCCGAGAAGAAAGCGCTGCGCGAGGCGGGCGTCTCCATCTTCACCATGCAGCAGGTCGACCGCCAGGGCCTCGTGCAGGTCATGACGTCCGCGCTCGAGGTCGTGGGGCGCGACACGGACGGCGTCCACGTCTCCTTCGACCTCGACGTACTCGACCCCATCTCCGCACCAGGCGTAGGCACGCCCGTGCCCGGCGGCGTCAGCTATCGTGAGGCGCACCTGATGATGGAGATGATCGCCGAGAGCGGCGCCCTGACCTCGCTCGACCTCGTCGAGGTCAACCCCATCCTCGACCAGCACAACGTTACCGGCGTCCTCGCCGCCGAGATGGCCTGGAGCGCCTTCGGTAAGTCCATCTATTAAATAGGTCGAGAAAGTGGAGTGATGCACTCGTTCATCCAGCGCCTTGGAGGGCGGCGCATCGCGCGCTACGCCCTTGTCGGCGGACTAGGCATCCCCGTCAACAACGTTGCGCTCGTGATCTTCCTTCCCATCTTTGGCGACGTCTACTGGCTTGCTTGGCTGAGCGCGTTCGAGGTCAGCACGACCGTCAACTTCGTGCTGAATCAGATCTACACCTATAGCGAACACCAGCTACGAGGCTGGGATTGGCTGAGACGGGCGATCCGCGCGCAGATCAGTTCCTCCTCCGCCGCGTTGGTTGCCGCTCTCATCGCTTTCACCCTCAAATACGGCTTCCATGCCCCTGACCTCGTCGCGTCCGACGCGGGCATCATTGGCTCTTTCTTCTACAACTACGCGGTCTCGCGGCGATTCGTCTTCCGTCCCACTCCACCCTCCGCGTTAGACCAACAAGCGTAGGCATCGATTTGTCATCCCCACTGCGCCTTTTCTCAGAAGATGATGCAGATGACCTCACTTAAGCGACGCGCTCTACTGTTAGAACGCGTCGCCCACGCGAGAGGTCGTATGACGCGTCGTCGCGGCGAGGGCGGGGGTGCGCGGGTAGAGCACGTAGGCCGTGCCGCCGGAGCCGAAGAGCCAGGCCTGCCCGAGCGCGGCGCGCGGGTAGACGCGACGGACCGTCGAGGCGTCGGGCGCGGCCGGGTCGTTCGCGATAGGGTCGCCCGACATGGTGAAGCCGCGCAAGACGATGAGGTGTCCGTTGGTCGAGTCGATCGGGGCGCCAGGCAATCCACCAGGCGCAAAGGCGATGGAAAGCGCCAGCGGGACGCCGTCCGCGATGAAGTGCTCCGTCTCGTCGAGCGACCCGAGGCGTGCCACGTAGCCGTCCATACCTGGAAAAGCTGTCGCGTACGCTATGTTGAAGGGCCAGTTGCCCGCGCCGCCGTAGGTCCAGTCGTACGCGCCGCGCGCCGCCGCCGGCACGGAGACGAGCAGGTCGGGCCGCGAGAGTTTCTTCGCCCAGTAGGCCAGCAGCATCGAGACCGAGGTCGGCGAACACCAGGCTTCGCCCCCGCCGCCGTAGCCCAGACTCCTGTAGATGGAGAGCATCTGCGACCGCACGGGTACGGCCAGATCGACGCCCCAGGCAGGGTGCGTACGCGGCGCGGGCGCCGGGGTCGTGGGATACAGCGCCAGCGAGAGGCGGTGCAGCGCTGGGCTGGCCGAGGGCGTCGCGGCGCCGTGCAGCGTGGCGAACAGACTGACGGAGAGTTGAAAGCCCACGGCCTGCTGGCCTGAAGCCAGGACGAACGTATCTGTATTCACGTCGTTCTGGCCATCGATCGCGTGGCGCTGCACCAAGTGCGCACTGCTGGCCCAAACGGGCATGCGCGCCCAGCCGGTCCAGAGGCCCGACGACGACAGCACCCGCAGATGCACCTGCACCCAGGTTCCCGGAGGCGTCGCGGCGACCCACGAGGGCACGGCGCGGTTGAAAGATAGGGTATTGTAGATTGGAGAAAGGAGGACGCCATAGGCGAAGCGTCCGCCGTTGTAGTAGTTGCGGCCCGCATACCCGCCCGCCGCGTAGGGATCGTGGCCGGTGCAGAGGCCCACGGCCCTATCATAGGTCACTAAAGCGCTGTCGGCGTCGTGCGCCGCGCAGGGCATGACGGTCGTGGTGCGCTGGAGACGCAGCGCGCTGTCGCCGCCAGGGGCCACGCCCCGGAGCGTCCATCCATTAGCCGCCGTCATAGCGCCCGCGGTCGCCGTCCAAAGGCCCCCGGAGACCAGGGCGGCAGGCGCGGCCGAGACCGCCGGGTGAGGCGTCACCAGGAAGACGATCGCGATCGCCAGGAAGAGCACCACGGCGACCACTATATCGAGACGGGTGCGCGGCCCACGCGCCGAGCGCGGAGTTTGTCCTATCGTCGCTGCCATCGTCATCTTCGGTCCGTCCTTCTTCATGGCTGTCGCTCGCGCGCCTCTCCAAGGGGATGCCTTGTGACCCTATCATAGTGGCCGGCGAGGCCACGGCGCATGATGTATTTCTCACCCTGGCGCCGATCTGGCTGGAGCAGCAGCCATGACGCCTCCTGTGCCTTCGGTCGAGAAAGGAGCGGTAGGAGATATCTGACGACCGAACGTGGGCTGGGATGTCCGCGGCCAGGGAGCGCTCCTACCCCGTAGGTAAGAGCAGGAGCGCCCCGGTCCAGTTCTGTTCTAGACTCGTGCGGGGAAGACGATTAAGCCTCTGATCGGAGGGGACGGAAAAAGGCACGGATGTCTTCGGCGAGCAGTTCTGGCTCTTCCCAGGCGGCGAAGTGTCCCCCGCGCGGCATCTCGGTCCAGCGTCGCACGTCGAAGAAGCGCTCCGCGAAGACACGGGGGGCGAGGAGGAGGTCTTTCGGGGAGATGGCGACGCCAGCCGGCACGGCTGAACGACCGGCGCCGTCACGGGACGGGTGACGCCGGGCCTCGTAGTAGAGGCGGTTGGCGGAGTTGATGGTGTTGGTGACCCAGTACAGGGTAATGTGGGTCAGCAACTCGTCCTTGCTGAAGCGCCGCTCCACATCTCCGTCGCAGTCGCTCCAGGACCGGAACTTCTCTACGAGCCACGCGGCCAGTCCCACTGGCGAATCGGTGAGCCCATAGGCCAGGGTCTGCGGCTTGGTTCCCTGGATCAAAGCGTAGGCGCCCTCTTCCCTCTGCCAGCGCTGGCCCGCCTCCCAGTAGGCGCGCTCGTCGTCGGAGAGATCGTCCGCCTTGATGGTAGACAAATGCCAATTGGGCACATCGGTCAGGTGGATGCCGGCGAGCGAGGCGGCGTGATGGATCGCCAGTTGCTCGGTCACGCAGCTGCCCCAATCGCCGCCGTGCGCGGCGAAGCGCTCGTAGCCCAGCACGCGCGTCATTAGCGCCGCAAAGAGGTCGGCGATGCGGTCCCGCGCCACGCCCGGCTTCGTCGGGCGGTCGGAGAAGCCGTAGCCTGGCATCGACGGCGCGACCACGTCGAACGCATCCGCCGGGTCTCCGCCATGCCGCCCTGGATCGGTGAGCAAGGGAATGATCTTGCGCATGCGGATAAACGAGTCGGGCCAACCGTGGGTGAGGAGCAGCGGCAGCGGCGCTGGACCTCGTCCGCGCTCGTGGATGAAGTGGAGGCCGACGCCGTCGACGTCGGCGCGGAACTGCGCGAAGCCGTTGAGCGCGGTCTCTTGCGCCCTCCAGTCGAATCGCGTCCGCCAATGGTCGACCAACGCGCGCATATATGTCCGGTCGGAGCCGTAGTCCCAGCTAGCGCCGTCGACCTCGTCGGGCCAGCGGGTGCGCGCCAGGCGGTCAGACAGATCGTCGAGAACTGCTTGCGGAATATCTATGGTAAACGGCTGTATCACCATGTTGGCCACTCTCCTCGCTCAGGTGGTTCGATCGAGATGCAGCGCATCTCTTCTTCAAGCGTAACGCTGCTACTATAAGCTGAGATGAGCGCGTTCTATATGGAGATGCGCTTTATCGCACCGTGGCAAGCCCGTTTTGTCGTGGCACGACACTGTTATGGTATAGACATTGCCGCTTGCAGGGGGCCTTGTGGCTGTGGAAAACCTGTGGAAAACGGCGAATCCTGGGGATGGGTGAGCATTAAAGAGGTGTGAGGACCGCTTGGGGGCGGCGCACCCTAGCGACGCCGGGATATGAAAGGAAGAGGAAGACGATGGAGAGTCGCAAACTGGGGTCGAACGGTCCTAACATCTCGGTGATCGGGTTTGGCTGCTGGGCCATGGGCGGCGCCGGCTGGGAGTCCGGCTGGGGCGCTCAAGATGACGACGCCTCCGTCGAGGCCATCCACGCCGCGCTCGACCACGGCGTGACCTGGTTCGACACGGCGGCGGTCTACGGCCTCGGTCACTCCGAGGACGTGCTGGCCAAGGCGCTGGGCGCGCGCCGCAAAGATGTGGTCGTGGCCACGAAGTGCGGACTGGTCTGGGACGCCCAGAAAAACATCAATACGAACGGCCTCTACGACTCAATCATGCGCGAGGCGGACGCCTCCCTACGCCGTCTCAACACCGACTACATCGACCTCTACCAGATGCATTGGCCCGACGCCGATACAAAGGCTCCGCCCGAGGAGACGATGCGGGCGATGGACGATCTGATCAAGGCAGGCAAGATCCGCTACGCCGGCGTCTCCAACTACGATGTGCCGCTGTTAGAAAAGTCTCTGACGGTGCGCCACGTCGATTCGCTGCAACCGCCCTACTCGATGTTCGATCGCGCCGTGGAAGAAGCGGTGCTGCCGTTCTGCCTTTCTCATGGCATCGGCGTGGTCGCCTATAGCCCCCTTGCTTCGGGCCTGCTCGGCGGGCGCTACGATGAAACCCAGACCTTCGCCGACGATGACTGGCGGTCGCGCGACCCACGGTTCATTGGCGAGGGACTCAAGCGCAACTTGGCTATTGTAGACCGCCTACGCCCGATCGCGTCGGACCTTGGCGTGAGCGTGCCGCAACTGGCCATCGCCTGGGTGCTGGCCCATCCAGCGCTGACCTCGGCTATCGTGGGCGTGCGTAAGGTCTCGCACATCCTCGACGCCCTGCCCGCTGCCGACCTGCGCCTCGACGCCTCCACGCTCTCCGCCATCGAGACCGCCCTGAACGTACCGTCGACCGCCACGGCCTGATTCTAGGCCACTATAGGTCGGCATAGAGAAGGTGGGATAGGGCGTCGTAGCTATAGGCACCCTACTCCGACGCTCGGCTCTCTGTCCAGCGACCGCCGCGTTTCGTATGCTGTAGAGGATAGACATAACGACGTAGTGGAGACGAGGGCGACGGCTATGACTCTGGCGTACGAACGAGATGCGTTATTGGCGGACAAGTACCGTGCTTTAGACCTGGAACTGCCGGTGAAACCGGTCGAGGACATCAACGCGGCTTGCCTCTTGACGTTCCCTTATCCCCTTGATGGAGCGGAGCAAGAGATCGCCATCGACACCGACGAGTTCACGGCCGTCTGCCCGTGGACGGGGTTGCCCGACTACGGGACGCTGGTGGTGCGCTACACCCCGCGCACGGCCTGCCTAGAGCTTAAGTCCCTAAAGTACTATCTGCTCTCCTACCGCGACGTGGGCATCGTGCAGGAGCACGCCACGGATCGCATCCTGCGCGACCTCGTCGCCGCCTGCGCGCCGCGCACGCTCACCATCACGCTCGACTACAAGATACGCGGCGGCCTGCACACCGTGACGAGCGCCTCTTACGCCATGGGCGACGAGTAGGCTTGAGATGACGTCAACACGATGTGGACCGACGCCCGACAAGACGATTCCCGCGCACTGCGTCGATTGCGACCTGGATGTCGCCGACGATCTAGTCTTTCGCGTTTTGCGCGTCGATCGCGCGGGGGGGCGTCACGTCGTCTGCATGCCCTGCTCCGACGCACGCCACGCCGCGACCAAGCCATCGCCCTTGCAGGTGCAAACACGCCCGCCCGCCCACCTACGCGATCGTGGAAGCCGCTCCACCTAGACGACGGGACGGCGCCGCCCCATCGTCAGGGTGGTTGCCGCCTCAAGCCCTATCCCGATTGGTAAAAGCGTTTCGTGCAGCCGGACCCCTCGAGCCAGGACGGCGTGCGCTCCTACGTGTACTGCCACGCCAGTCCCTTGTGGCTGCCGGCTCCTCCCAGCATCTCGCGTAGACTTGGCCATAACATGCATGGGATCTACGAGGAAGAAACGCCGCTCTGTCTTTAGCGCTTGGCAGGTTGGACGACAACGGCGGTCGTCGTCGAGGCTGTCCTGCAGCCCAACTGCGCTGTCACCTGAAGGAGCGTGTGAATCGTCGTGCGCGGGTTATAGGTCATCTGCACCTGCCGCAAATACGCTCCCGTGCGCGAGGCACGGGTGTGCAACATGATCTTTTGCAACACGACTGTCTTGGAGGTCGTGACAAGCCGCTGCCGCGCCGTCTTCCCGTGGCCCGTCGTTACGATATGTCTCGTCGCGATCGTCGTCGTGAGCGTGAACGCTGTCAGGACCGAGGTGTTTTTCGCGGCGAGGCCCGTCGCCGTCACGGTGCGCCGCCCTTGAGCGAAGCCTCCGTGCGGAGTCGTCGTTTTGAGCGTCAGGCGCGGCGCCGTGCAGGCCGGAGTCGGATGCTTGGTCGGAGGAAAGTGGACTGGCGTCGGCACTGGAGCTGCCGGCGTCGCGGTCGCGACGGGAGGCGGCGTTGCGCTCGTTAGAGGAGTTGGGCTGGGAGCCATGCCGGTGGTCGGCGGCGCTGGCGGCGTGGTGGCCGGCGCCGTCGCTGCTGAAACCGCCGTCGCGGCAGGCGCGTCGACCCCTACTCCGTTGACGAGCAGGTCTTGCTCGTCGTCTTTCGCGCTGTCGTTGACGGCGAACGTGGCGATGCGGTCGCTCAGCGCCATCGGTGTGAAGACGACCGAGATCGTGCAGGTCGCACCGGCGGCAAGGGTCGCGCAATCGTCCTTCTCCACAAAATCAGGGTCGCCCATCTTCGTAATCGTCACGGTCAGCGCGACGCCGCCGTGGTTCGTGAGCGTCGCGCTCAGCGCCCCGGAACTCGTACCGCGCACCTGATTGCCGAAGATCAAGCGGTAGGTGCTCAGCGGCGCGACGATATTGGCGGGCTGGCGGCGTGGCGCGGCAGCCATGACCGCGGAGGGCAGAGAGGCGGCCCCTACGACGGAGGCAAGGGCAAGGCCGAGCAAGGCCCAGCGGCGTGTTGGAGCAAACATCATCGTCACGGTGCTACGGCGTCCTTTCTCTAAACGACGACCGCGAAAGGGCGTCGTCGTCGTTAGACGCCGCGCGACGTCTTTACCGGCCCTTATAAATAGCGTACCGTGAGAGCCCACGCTCAAACGGGTCCATGAAATCGATGGGGAGCGGCGCCATCTCGATCTCGGCGACGCGCAAGGCGTTCTCGAACATGCTCGTGGGTCCGTAGAGGAACTCCTCGACGCCCGGCCAGTAGCGGTTGCACGCGGGCGTCACGATGTCGAGCCGGTGTAGTTCGACATCCTGACCCTCGTAGTAGCCGAAGTACCCGCCAAATGGCAAGGCCTCGGCGCCGATGAGCTTCAGCAGTGGAGCTACTTCCGTGCGCGGCAGTATAAGCATGGAGTCGAAGACGCCCGCGGTGATGCCGATGGCCGCGCGCCGAATGTGTTTGCCCTGCTCCGTCTGGACATCGTCGACGACCAGCTCCTCGCCCTCGGGGACGTCGGCGTATGCCGGCTCGAAGTCGTCGTCAAGTTGGCTTATCGTCATGCACCTATCCCTTGGTGTACTACACTCATCTATGTAGTGTAGCAGCACGCGTTGACCTGCACCGCCGGGTAAAGGCGTGGCGGGAACGAAAGGACGTCGGCGTGGCCGGTGAACGCATCCTGGTGGTCGAAGACGAAGCCAACATCGCCAACCTCGTGCGCGCGTACCTCGAACGCGAGGGGTTCACCGTGCGCGTGGCCACGGACGGACGCGCCGCCCTGCAACAAGCGGGCGCCACGCGGCCCGACCTCGTCGTGCTCGACCTGATGCTGCCGGGCATGGATGGGCTGGAGGTCTGCCGGCGCCTGCGCCAGCAGTCGGACGTCTATATCATCATGCTCACGGCCAAGAGCGAGGAGTCCGATCGCGTCGTGGGACTCGAACTCGGGGCCGACGACTACTTGACCAAGCCCTTTAGCCCGCGCGAACTCGTCGCCCGCGTTAAAGCCGTGCTGCGCCGCTCACGCGACAGCGAGGCCATCGCTCCGCACCCCGCGAGCGGCGAGGTCGCCGCCGGCCCGCTCGTCATCGATCTGGGCCGTCGCCGCGTCACCAAGAACGGCGTCGCCATCGATCTCACCACGCTGGAGTTCGATCTCGTGCGCGTGCTGGCCAGCGAACCGGGCATCGTCTTCAGCAGGGCGCAACTTTTGCAGCGCGTCTGGGGCTACGACTTTATGGGCGATGAGCGCGTCGTCGACGTGCATATTGGCTTGCTGCGCAAGAAAATAGAAGACGACTCTTCCGAGCCCGTGCTGCTGCGCACCGTGCGCGGCGTCGGCTACAAGTTCGACGCCGAGTAGGGAGAGATGGCGCGCTTAATGCCCCGCGAGTGGATGAGCGGAAAGCTGTCCTACCGTCACCCCGTGAAGACGGCGATCCTGCTCGGTCGTCTTTTGTGGCGCCGGTTGCAGTGGCGTTTGTTCGTCGCCTATATCGTCATCTTGATCGTCACCGTCTCGGTTCAGACGATCACCGCCGATTTCTTCGCCTCGCTCTCCATCCGCGGCTACGTCAACGCCCACAAACACGGCATCGACCCTAATGAGATCGTGACACAGGCCGTGCTGGCCTTCACGATCTCGTTGTTTCTGGCCACGGCCGTCTCGGTCATCGCCGCCACCGGAGCGAGCCTCTTCGTGGCGCAGCGCATCGTCGAGCCGTTGCAGCGTATGACCGAGATCTCCCAGCGCATCGCCCATGGCCGCTACAGCGACCGTATCCCCGTGAGCGACGACTACGAGATCAGCGACCTGGCCGTCTCGCTCAACTCTATGGCCGAGACGCTGGAAAAAACCGAGCTGCAGCGCCAGGAACTCATCGGCAACGTGGCGCACGAGCTGCGCACCCCGCTCACGACGATCAAAGGCTACATGGAAGGGCTGATCGACGGCGTCGTACCGGCGAACGCGGCCACCTTCACGCTCATCCACGACGAGGCCGACCGCCTCTCGCGCCTCGTCAGCGACCTGCAAGACCTCTCGCGGCTCGAAGAAAGCAACGCGGACCTGTACCAACGCGTGACGCCCTTAACCGACATCGTGGCCAGCGTCGTCCAGAAGATGCGCCCACAAGCGAACAGCAAAGGCATCAGCTTGACCGCCTCGATCGAGGGCGCGTCGTCGCCGTACGTCCTGGCCGACTACGACCGTATGCAGCAAGTGCTCTTGAACCTCGTGGCCAATGCGTTGCAGTACACGGCCAAGGGCGGGGCCGTCTGTATCGACATCGTCCCCGATCCCGCTGCCGACGTGGTCCGCCTCACCGTGGTCGACGACGGCGAAGGCATCGCGCCCGAGCATCTGTCCAACGTCTTCACGCGCTTCTACCGCGTCGACAAATCGCGTTCGCGCGCGGCGGGCGGGTCGGGCATCGGCCTCACCATCGCGCGGCGTCTCGTCGAGGCCCACGGAGGCACGATCGACGCCGCGAGCACGCCCGGCGAGGGCAGTGCGTTCACTATCACCCTCCCCCTCGTGGACGGGGCGCGCCCAAGACGCGACGATGCCTAGCGTCGAGCGCCGTCCACGAGACACGACGATAGGTTAAGCCAAGCCCAAGGAGCCGAGAGAAGAAGGAGAACCCGATGACGACCGACCGCGCACCCGAGATCACCGTTTACGGCGCATCATGGTGCCCCGACTGCCGCCGCGCCAAGAAGTTTCTCGGCGAACAACTGATCCCTATTACCTGGATCGACCTGGGCGAGCACCCCGAGGCGCAGGCCGTGGTCGAGGACTATAACGACGGCAAGCAGATCATCCCGACCATCGTCTTCGCCGATGGCTCCATCCTGGTCGAGCCATCCAACGCGGACCTCGCGCGGAAGCTGGGTCTACAAATGACGGCGAAACAACGTTCCTACGACCTTATCATCGTGGGCGCCGGCCCCACGGGGCTGACGGCGGCGATCTACGCCGCGCGCGAGGGCGTCGAGGTCCTCGTCATCGACCGCGCGGCGGCTGGTGGTCAGGCCGCCATTACGGAGAAGGTAGACAAACAACTACCCGGCCTTCCCCGACGGCATCTCGGGAGCGGACCTCGCCGACCGCATCCTGCGGCAGGCGCTACGCTTCGGCGTGGAGGTGCTGACCGCGCAAGACGTCGCGGGCATCGTCCCTCAGAACAACCGCCTCGGCGTGACGACCGGAGGGACGCCGCAGGGAGACACGCGTCCCGGCGACGGACTGGCTGTGACCATGGCCGATGGATCGTGCTACATCGCCGACGCGGTGCTGATCGCCACGGGATCGACCTACCGGCGGCTGGACGTGCCCGGTGAAGAAAAATATATCGGCGCCGGCGTGCATTTCTGCGCCACCTGCGACGGCCCCTTCTACAAAGGGCGCGACGTGGTCGTGATCGGGGGCGGCAACAGCGCGGCCGAGGAGGCAGCCTATCTCAGCGGCATCGTCGGGCACGTCACCATTCTGGCGCGCGGCGACACGCTCTCGGCGTCCAAAACGGCGCGCGACAAGCTGCCCGAATACCCTAATCTCACGGTGCGCTACCACACGGCCGTGACGGGTTTCGAGGGCAAAGACGCCCATCTGACGGGTGTACGCCTAGCCTCGACGGTCGAGGGTCAGGGCGACGGCTCCGAGGAGACGCTGCCCGCCGCTGGCGCCTTCGTCTTTATCGGGCTCACGCCGAACACCGACTTTCTCGGCGACTCCATCGCGCGCAACGACGCCGGATTCGTCATGACCGGCCTCGATATGCGCACGAATGTTCCGGGCGTCTTCGCCGCCGGCGACTGCCGCCACGGCTCGACCAAGCAGATCGCCTCGGCCGTGGGCGAAGGCGCCACCGCCGCCCTCATGATCCGCCACTATCTGAACGAGGGCGAAGCCATGCGCGGCAGCGGCGAGGAGTCATAGACGTCCCTGCTCTAGCCGATCGTGGCGCCGCGAGCAGCGGTGGGCGCGACCGCGACAGACTGATGTATGGACGGGGGAAGAAGGACGATGGATCAGGACGTGGTGCGGGCGATCGTGGAGACGGACTATGCGGTCCCCGCGGGGCAGACCGTCGAGGGCCTCACGGCGCTTCTCCTCAGCGCCCTCGGATCGCCCGACCCGGCGCTGCGTGAGCCGGCGCCGGAGATCATCGACATCTGGATCGGGCGCGGCCTCTACACAGCGGCGAGACTCCGGGAGATGGCCGTGCGGATGGTCGACAACCTGGCGGTCGGTCTCGGCGACTATGGCGCGGACACCATGTTCCTACGCGCCTTCTCTCTCCTGGTTTTGACCTCGATCGTCAACCAAGACATCATGCATCCGTTTTACGACGAGCCCGAGGTACGTGTGATCCTAGATCGCGTGCTCGCCTATGTCGGCGCCGAGCGAGACCTGCGTGGCTACGTCCCCGGCGCTGGTTGGGCCCACGCGGCGGCGCACAGCGGCGATATGCTCTGGGTATTCGCGTCCCATCACCATCTTAACGCTACAGACTTGGAACGCGTGCTCGACGCCGTCGCCGCCTTGGTCGCGCCGCCCATGGCCCACGTGTACCTCTACAACGAGGACGAGCGCCTCGCCCACGCCGCGCTCGGCGTGCTCTGCCGGGACCTCGTGCCGCCACCGGCCGTCGACGCCTGGCTAGACCGTCTCGTCCGCCCGGATGGGCGCGACCTGGGGTTCGACGCCTTACTCTCTCAGCCGGCCGCCAGCATCCGGCACAACGTGATCGCCTTCCTGCGCGCCCTCTACTTCCAGGTAGCCGGACTTACCTATGCGCCTGAGGCGCTCCCGCCAGGCCTGCCCGACTATATCGCCGCTCAGATACGCCAGGCTCCAAGCGTCGCGGGCTTCCTGCTGCCCTCCATCACCCACGCTCTCCGCGCCATTAACGTGTTCTAGAAGCATGCCTCCGGTCAACCGTCCGCTTGCAAACAAGCCTTGTCGCGGCGATGACTGTGATGACCGGACTGTCTTGTTGGAGGCGCGCCGCGTCGAGAAAGGCGTTTTTGGTCTGGGGGAGGAGGGTGTTAACGGCGTATGGCGATAAGTTCGGCGTAGAGCTTGTTGAGGTGCGCCATGGAGTTGTGGTCGCCGCCGTGGTCGGGGTGGCAGGTTCGCGCCAGCACGCGGTACTGGCGGCGGATCTCGTCGCGCCCGGTGTCGGAGGCCACCACGAACGGCGCCCAGGGGTTCACGCGCGCCGTGGCGACCCTGGTGCGCTGCTGCCCTTGCGTACGCGCGCCGCCAGGCGCCTGGCCATCGTGGGAGGAGCGCCTAGCGTAGGAATAGGAGTACCCGGCGGAGCGCGCGTCGTGCGCCTGGCCGTGAGGCGCGTGGTACGCCGCTTGCCCGTCGCGCAGCTCGGCGTGCAGCAGTCCGGCCATCGCGGCCACGATCGAACCGATTAGTCCGAACCCGGACAAAAGCACCAGGTCCACGACGTTTCCCCTTACCGCACGAATACGTCGAAGACGGCGTCGTCCTCGTGAGCCATTGAACGTGTGCGCCATGGCCTAGTATACGCGGAATGGCTGGAGCCTGTCTAAAGCCAGGGCGCCCTGGGCAGGGCTCGTGAAAAGTCAGGACGAGAGGAGGAAAAACGCGCACTCGGGGAGCGCGGGCCTCCCGCCCGTCCCCGTGTCCGCTCTGGGACGGGCGAGCAGCGCAGCGCGCGCCCGCGCTCCCCGGACGACTTTTCACGAACCGTGGCGCCCTGGCGGGAGCGGCGAAAAAACAGTGGGGGCTTTAAGGTTTCTTGGCGCCCTGGGGGAAGCGGACGTCCCGCTGCGCCTCTTCCAGAGCTTCTTGCTCGGCCACCCACTTGGGGTGGTGACGACGCGCCCACGTCCGGCTCACCCTACCGCTGAAGATGCCGGAGAGGCCGGGCCGCGTCGTAGGGTGCAGCGCGGCGAGGTAGATATGGCCGAGCACCAACGCCGTGGCAATGAGGGTCAAGAGGCCGTGGATGTTGACCGACCCTTGCACGAACGGCTGCGCCCAGCCCGGCAGGTTGCGGTTCTGCCACATCAGCAACCCCGTCACGCCGAACCCGACGGCCGCGGCGAACAACAGGATCGTGTTGAGCTTCTGCCCAGCGTTGAAGCGGCCTTGCGGCGGTGCTGCGCCTTCCTTGACCACCGAGAGCGGGTTCTGCAAGAAGGCCACGTCGTCGTCGTCCCACACGTCGAGCGCGCGCAGGTCTTTGTTGAGCGACCGGCGATCGCCCAGCACCCACCACAGCAACGGGCCACCGATGTAGAAAGCGCCGCACAGAACGTGGAGGTTGAGCACGGTGAGGTGGGCGACGCCGATTCCGCCGGCTACCGCGCTAAGCGACGGGAAATAGAGAAAAGCACCGGTCAGCAGCAGCAAAAAGAAGCTGATCGAGTGCGTCCAATGGACGCCGCGCTCGGTGAAGTTGAAGCGCTCGATCGTGGCCGGGACCGTCGCTTGTCGCGTCGCCATCTAGTACACTCCCGGATCGAGGTAGGCGTCGACGGTGTACCCGTTCAATTCCCAGTAGCCGAACTGCTGCGTGTTGCTGAACTCGACGCGCTCGACCCACTTGGCATATTTGTAGCCGTACATCTCCGGCACGACGAGGCGCAGCGGGGCGCCCTGCACCCGCGCCAGGGGCTTGTTGTTGAGACGGTAGCCCAGCATCACGTCGGGCTTGAAAGCCTGGCTGGGCATGGCCAGGCTCTCAGAGTAGACGCCGCCCGTGCAGTAGACGTTGATATACTTCGCCGTGGAGCGCGCCCCGGCGATGCGCGCCAGCGTCATTAGCGACACGCCCTCCCAATGCACGTTCGGCACTTCCCATCCGGTCACGCAATGGTAGTTGCGCGTGACCGCCAGCATCGGCAGGTTCAGGAGCTCGTGGTACGACAGGGAAAGCTTGTTCTGCACCAGCCCGCCCACCGTGAGCCTCCACGTCGCGGGGTTGAAGTGCGGCGCCGTCTCGCCCCCCGCGTAGTAGATCTGAAAGCCGGGGACCGCTTCCGAGGGCGTGGTGAGGGTGGCGACGCTCGAGACGAGGGGGCTGAGCAGCTGGCCCGAGGCCACGCCAGCCAGACCAACGCCGAGCGCGCCGAGGAAAATGCGGCGGCCGATGCGGCGTTCGCTCAGCGGCGCCCCTGTTGAATCAAGCAGCGTACTCATGGTTAGACTCCTCACCTTCCGCTTCGCCCGCTCGCTGGGGGCGGCCCAAGCGGAGCACGCGGCATCGTGAGCCGCCCACATCTATTTTCATCCTTAGTATCGCGCGGAACGCTGACGACGGGGTTGCAATATCCTTACAAAAGTCTTACCCTGCTCACTTACGTTTTTACACAAGACCGCGTCTTCGGCTCCTCTCGACGTGCGAGACTTATTGCGCAGCCTCATCTCACCTGATACTCTGTGCAAAGTAACCCCTACCGAGTCCTCGCAATCTTTATCCCGCGCGGCCCTCCCTCGAGCGCCGATGGCGAGATCTAAATAAAAGGCAGACCCTCTCCCGTGGCATGGTACGTCCATGTCTCCAACAGCGGTAGAGCCGCTCCGCCAGACGCTTTCGCGCCGGGACGCCTTGTTTCACCGCGCCCGCATCCATGATTTGAATATGGACACGCTCATGACTATGACGACTTCTGGAGAGCAGATCTGGCAGGCGGCGCTGCGCGAACTCCAGCTTGTACTAACGCGCGAGAACTACGAGACGTGGTTCCGCGATACCTACGTGATCGAGGAGAGCGACGACGCGCTTACGATCGGCGTTCCCAAAACCTTCCATAAAGATTGGCTTGAGCATAAACTGAAAGGGCGCGTCACGAGCACGATGGAACGCATCGGGCACGGACGACGGGCCGTTCACTATGTGGTCGCTCCGATCGGCGGAAGCGCCCACGCGGACGCGCATACAGCAGGCGGCGGCGAGGCCGGAAACGGGGCCGCGGCGCGCGGCGCGGGATCACGTCGTCCATCTGAAGGGCAATCTTCCATGTCGCTTTTTCCGCAACAGCAACAGCCACCGTCGCTTTCTCCCGACTATATCTTTGAGTCGTTCATCGTGGGTCCGACCAACAGCCTGTCGCACGCGGCGGCCATCGCGGTGGCCGACGACCCCGGCCACAACTACAACCCCTTGTTTATCTGGGGCACGGTGGGACTGGGCAAGACGCATCTTCTCCACGCTATCGGGCACCGCGTGCGCCAGAACTATCCCGACAAATCGGTGCATTACGTCACGTGCGAGAAATTCACCAACGACATGATCCAATCGATCCAGAAGTCGCGTATGGAGGAGTTCCGGGAGCGCTACCGCACGGTCGACGTGCTCCTCATCGACGACATCCAGTTCCTGGCCGGGCGCGAGAGCACGCAGGAAGAGTATTTCCATACCTTCAACGAGCTGCACTCCAACCAGAAGCAGATCGTGATGACGAGCGACCGTAAGCCCAACGCCATGGCCACGCTCGACGATCGCCTGCGTTCGCGCTTCGAGTGGGGCCTTATCACCGAGGTGGACCTGCCCGACCTGGAAACGCGCGTGGCCATCTTAAGAACCAAGGCCGAGAAGCAGCGCGTGCCCGTGAGCCCCGCGGCTATCGAGTACATCGCCCGGCGCGCCGGGCAGAGCAACATCCGCGAACTCGAAGGAACGCTCAAGCGGGTCATCCACATGGCCGTCACGCACGACGTACCCGTCACGGACAAACTGGCGGCGGAGGCTCTCGACGCGCTCTCACCAGCGCATCGGCGCAAGGTGACGGCGCCGGAGGTTTTGACGGCCGTTTCGCAGTACTATAAGGTCGAGCTCAAGGTTCTGGAGAGTCCGGCGCGTGACAAAGCCGTCTCACTGCCGCGTCAGGTCGCGATGTATATGATGCGCGAGGAGTCCGATGCGTCCTTGCCCGGCATCGGCGTCCTGTTGGGCAATCGCGACCATTCGACGATCATGCACGGCTGCGAGAAGATTAACAAGGAACTCAAGAACGAGAATCCGCAGCTACGCAGCGATATCCGCGCCATCCGCGCCATGCTCTACGATATCTCCTAGCCGTCTCTCCCGCCCTCTCCGCGTTCCCTCAAGCCGTTACGACATGAGTCGTAACGGTTTGAGGCGTTTCGCCACGCGGGACGCGTACGACGTGGAGCGCCATTTCTGTGGATAAGCGCCGTTTATATGTGGATAAGGCCCCCTTACGGTGGACAAGTCACACCTCCTTCCACTGTTGGCGACCGGTCCTTTAGGGGACAATTAAGCCCCCCTGAGTTCCACCTCAACAGGATTGTCCCCACCGGATCTTGTCCATCCACAGCTTTTCCACCGTGCTCTAAAACGAACGCGCGCGCGATCCCAGCTGTTTTCCACATATCAACGCCTCTACGACGACGACGACGATATATACACTTAAAGAAAGATTCGTCTATAGTCGCCGTGCGGTGTACAACCAGCAGTCGCCGTGCGCTGTGCAACCGGCGAAGATCGTCTTCGCACGTCGGCAGGGGCTGTCTTCCGGCGTGCTCCGTTCGTGTGCATGGACGGAGCACGGCGCTATGGACTCCAAGATCGCCTTAAGCCCCTGCGCTATACTGGAAACTGTTTTGCGCCCGCGCGGCCTGGCGGGCGTCGGCGTGGCGCGCGTGGCCAGGGTCGCTTGCGAGAGAGGCTCCAGCGGGGGCGTCGTACGGAAAACGGGGAGAGGATGCCAAAACAATCTTTCGATCGGTTCGCTCAGACGGTTGGAGCGTGGAGCGCACCGCCCACCTATGAGACGCTCGTGGACCTGGCCTTGGAAACGATCGACGTTTCCGAGGACGCGGTGACGGAAGACGTCGTCGCGTTCATGCGCGGACGCATCGAGCTGGCCTACCGCATCGACGACGTCGCGGGGATCTTACGTAACCTGTACGACGTGCTCGCCGTGCTGGAGCGCGAGTCCGGCGAGACGCGCTAGACTCCTGGACTCTCGTTCTCCTGACCACGCAGCTTCTCTTGCAGTAACTCATCTTTGCGCCGTGAGACCTCGGCCATCGTCTCTTTATACCGCTCGAGGCGGTCAAGCAACGCGTCGTCGCCCATGGCCACGATCCGCACCGCCAGCAGCCCCGCGTTGCGCGCGTTCCCGATGCCGACCGTGGCCACGGGTACGCCCGCCGGCATTTGCACGATCGAGAGCAGGGCGTCGAGTCCGTTGAGCGCCGTGATCGCCACCGGCACACCCACGACCGGCAACACCGTGTGCGCGGCCAACATCCCCGGTAGGTGCGCGGCCCCACCCGCACCGGCGACGATGACGCGCAGGCCCCGCGCGCGCGCCGTCCGGCCATAGACGGCCATATCCTCCGGCGTGCGGTGCGCCGAGACGACGCGCATCTCGTAGGCCACGCCGAACTCGGTGCAGACCGCCGCCGCCGCCTCCATTGTCCCTAGGTCGGAGTCGCTGCCCATTACAATACCGATCAACGGCGTCGCCATCGTCGCACCCTTCTTTCTACGTGCTTCCTATAACCTCAGAAAATCGGCGGCGCGCATCGCCGTCGCCGCCGCCGCGTCTCTCTCGTGGCCGAGCGCCGTCACATGGCCCATCTTGCGCCCCGGTCGCGAGCGGCGCTTGCCGTAGACGTGGATGTGGGCCCCGTCCACGGCCAGCGCCTCGTTGAGAGCGGCCCGTGCCTCGTCGGGCGAGGGCGGCGTCTCCATCCCCAGCACGTTGACCATGCAAGCTGCCGGCGTGAGGAGAGCGCCATCCCCGAGCGGCAGACCCACGGCGGCGCGCACCGCGTTCTCGAACTGCGAGGTCACGCACGCTTCGATGGTGTAGTGCCCACTGTTGTGGACGCGCGGGGCGATCTCGTTGAGCAAGATGGCCCCCGCGGCGGTGACGAACATCTCCACACCGGCCACCCCGTCGAGGCCGACCGCGGCGACCGCTTCGCGGGCCAGGCGGTCGGCCTCGGCCATGGCCGAGGCCGCGATGCGCGCCGGGGCATGGACGGTGCGGCAGATGTGATCTCGCTGTATGGTCTCGACCACGGGATACGCCCTCATGGTGTGGCCTTCGCGCGACCGCACCACCATGACGGCGAGTTCCTGGACGAAGGGGACGTACGCTTCGACCATTAAAGCCCGTTCGGCCTCGGGACGGTCGTCCGGGCCGCGTAGGTGCGCCATCGCTGCGTTCACATCGTCCGGGCCGCGCAGCGTGCGGTTGCCATAGCCGTCGTAGCCGTTGCGCCGGCGTTTGAGCACGAGCGGCCAGCCCAGGTCGCGCGCGGCGGCGTACACGTCTTCGGCGGTCTGCACGGGCCCGAAAGGCGCTACAGGTAGACCAGACGCGCCGAGACGCGTCTTCTGGCGCAGCTTGTCTTGCACTAGCTCCAGTGCGACCGCGTTCGGCGTTGCCACCACGCCGCGGCGCTCCAGGAAAGAAAGGGACCGCGCGGGCACGAACTCGTTCTCAAGCACCACGCGCGAGGTGAGCGAGGCTAGGCGCGCCAGCGCCTCTTCGTCGTCCCATGCCCCGACGATCTCGTGCTGGGTCAACCGTCCGGCCGGCGAGTCCGCTTCGTTCTCCATCACGGCGACCTCGAGGCCAAGAGCGGTCGCCGCTTGGAGCAGCATCCGCGCGAGCTGGCCGCCGCCTAAGATGCCCAGATCGACCCTTTTTCCGTCGTTCACCCTTACGCCTCCTCTTTCACAGGCAATAGTAGCACGCCGTTTTCACCACGGTCTGTCCCGCCGCCCCCTCTGCTCTTGACGGGCGCGCCGCCGTTCTCTATGGTCTGGACAGAAGCGTCGCCTGCACTTGAGGGCGCCGCGCCCTGTAACGACGGTCATGAAAGGCGGGAAACGATGCAGCCGGCGCCCCTCACGCTCTTTATGGTGCATGCACATCCCGATGACGAGACGATCGGCACGGGCGGAACGCTGGCGCGCTACGCGAGCGAGGGCGTGCATACCGTGCTTGTCTGCTGCACACGCGGCGAGGAAGGCGAGATCCACGACGCGACGCTCGACGCCGCCGAGGCCAAGTCCCACTTGGGCCAGATCCGCGAGGCCGAACTGCGCCGGGCTGCCGCTGCACTCGGCGTCGGCGCACTGCACTTTCTACCTTATCGCGATTCCGGTATGGCTGGGTCGCTCGCCGCGGCTCGACCGGACAGCTTCGCCAGGGCCTCCGTCGACGACGCGACCTGGCGTGTGGCGACGCTGATCCGGGAGACGCGGCCACAGGTCGTGGTTGTCTACGACCCTGGAGGCGGCTACGGGCACCCCGATCACGTGAAAGCACATCAGGTCGTGGTGCGCGCCATCGCCAGGGCGATTCAGGGGGACGATGGGCGGGACGGCTGGACCGTCCAGAAACTCTACTATCCAGCCATCGCCTTGTCCGCCTTAAAGGCAGCCAACGCGGCGATGAGCGCGCGCGGCTTGCCCCCTCCCTTCGACGACGACGATCAGCGCTTCGACGCACGCCAAAAAGCTCTACCGGACGCCGCCCTCACCGCGCGCATCGCCGTCGCACCGTACCGGACTCAGGTCGTCGCCGCCCTGCGCGCGCATCGCACGCAGCTCGACGACGACGATGTGTTGCTCTCGCTGCCCCCGGATATCGCCGCCCGCACGTTCGCCGTGGAGAGCTACGTCAGGGCCTGGACGCGCGTCGCCGCGCCCGAGCACGAAGACGATTTATTCGCGGGATTACGCGAAACATAGTTTATACTACATCGGGAAACGGCTAGGCTCACCTCGCCGGCCCACCATGCGCGCCGCCGCGGCGTAACTTTTCAGCGGCAGATGCATTGTACTGGTGAGAGCCGTCGTATCTCGTTGTGAGGATGGCTGTCTCCGTGTCCCTGGTATGCGCCTTGCGCCGTGCCAGGTTCGCGCGCGACGCATCTTTGTAAAGAGCAGGCGCGGACACGACGGCATGAGAAAAGCAGGTAAGAAGGAGGTGGACAGGCGCCCACGTAGAGTCACGGTCGATGCTCTTAATGTAATCTCCCCGCCAAGGGATGAGCTTCGCCGCGACACGAGCCGCCGCGCCTGGATGACGCACGACGAGGCATCCGACGGCAGTATGCAGACCCCGGTGGAGGCATCCACGCGCCGCTATTTTTCGGCGTCACGATGTTCGACCCGATCGCGATCCCCGCACGTCCCCCTATTACGCTACTTAATCACACGTCATTGAAGGAGGAAGGCATGTCATTGAAGACCACGTCAAAAGGTCTTATGGCAGCCCTTACGACCCTGAGCATCGTCGCGGTGCAGGCAGGGCTCGTATCAGGGGGCGTCGCCAGGGCGGCTACCGTGGCTGGGCCACACGTGGCCTCGCCGGCGCGCCAGCACGTCGCGGTGAAAACCGCGATCGTTCCGCATACACAGACAGTCGGTGCCACGACGCCCGTCAGCTTCACCGCCGCTATTCCGATTACCGGAAGCCCGACGGTGTTCACCAACATCATTAGCTCGTCCGCCGTGCTGTCGCCCGCGCTGGCGAGCGCGCCGGTCGGTACGCCGATCACGGTGACGGGCACGATCTCCAACCAGGTCGCTCCGACCTCGACGCTGCCGATCACGGTCAACCTCACGCTCTCGAGCGGCGCGGTCGTCACGCTTGGCGCAACGAACACGGTGACACGGACGGGCGCCTTCACGGTGGTCGCCTCGTTGCCCCTTACGACGACCTACGGCGCGGCCACGGTCAGCGTGCTCTCGAGAAACGCGTTTGGTCTCGGCGACACCGAGACGGCCACGCTGCCGAGCTTCACGTTGAACCAGCCGGCCATTAGCTACGTCCCGACGCTCGGCGCGACCTTGCGCTGCGTCACGGCGACCGTGGCCTTCACGAACTTCGCGCCGGGCCTCGCCATCACCCCGACCCTCGTGTACTCGAGCACGTCGGGTGTGACGAAGACGACGCCGTTGTCGCTGACGACCTTCACGGGCGTCTCGACGGCGATTTCCCCGACGACCGCGTCAGTGGTTGTCTCGCCCACGACGCCGATCTCCAACGGCACGACCTCGAACGGCAACATCACGGGGACGATTACGCTCCCGAACGATCTTGCCTATGGCTCGACGGGTGCGCTCTCGGTGACGTCCACCTATCCGTTCACGCCGACGTCGTTCCCGACTTTCACGGTCGCTACGCCGAGCCTGTCGGCCAGCGCCATTGACGCGGGCATCACGGGCTTCGGCGTCACGCCCGGACCGCTGGGCGTCAATCTGATTGTCGGCCAGAGCAACACGCTGAACGCGAACGGTACGGGATTCATCCCGAACTCGCCGATCACTGTCACGTTCGGCCTTTCCGGCACGACTCCCACCGTCCTCGCGGGCACGGGGGCGATTACGAGCGATGCGACCGGCGCCTTCACGGCGACGACGACGTTCACGCCGACCCTCGCTGGCATCTATGCCATAACCAGCACGGATCTCACGGGCTGCAACGTGGCCACTACCACGGTGCAGGTGATCTCGGGTCCGGTGCCCAGCGCTCCGGTCTCCACGATCTACTTCCCCGAGGGCTACACGGGCTCGGGCTCCGCCAACGGTAAGGCTAGCTACGTCGAGACCCTCTCGCTCCTCAACCCCAACGTCTCCCAGGTCGTCGTCACTGACACGTACCTCATTGAGACGGGCAACTCGGACATCACGGCGACCGCCACCGCGCCGGACGTCGTCGTCGTCTCGCGCATCCTGCCGCCGCTGGCCGACGTGGTCGTCAACGTCCAGGCTGACCTCGCGTCGGCCAAGGTCGTGAGCGGTCCCGACGCCGGCACGACGCTGACAGGCTTCAACGCCAAGGTCGCGACGCGCGTGCAGACGGCTGGCTTCCTGACCGTCGGCGCCGCCGCTGGTCTTGGAGGCACTGTCCGCGGCGTCGCCGCGGAGCGCACGATCGAGCGCGTCAACAACAGCGGCAAGCGCCTCGACGGCGATGTGTCGCTGGGCACGACGTCGCCGAGCATGAGCTACTACTTCGCCGAGGGCTACACGGGCAGCGGCTTCCAGGAGTATGTTGCGGTGTTGAACCCGAGCACCACCACGGCCACCACGGTGACCGTGCTCTCCGCCCCCGAGGGCGGCGCCTCGACGAGCGGTCCGCTCGTCGCCGGCCTCACCCTTGCTCCGCTCCAGCGCGTCACGCTCAACATCAATCGCCTTAACGCGAACATGGTGACGAGTTCGACGTCGGCGCAGAACAAGCTTGGTTTGATCGTCAACAGCGATACGGCCCCTATCGTGGCCGAGCGCATCAACTACTTCGGCCCCGGCAACGGTTCGTCCAAGTCGGGTGAGTCGATCGCGACCGGCACCACGACCGGCGCCAAGCAGCTCAACTTCGCTTACGGGTCGCTGACGGCCGGCACGCCGGACGTGCTCGCCGCCATCACGCCGACCGCCGACCTGGCGCAGACGGCCGACGACCGCGCGTTCATCACAGTCGTCAACCCGAACATCGCCGGTCAGATCGTCGCCGGCACGATCTCTGGATCGGCTACGGCGCCCGGACCGGCCGCTCACGTGACCGTCCAGCTTCGTGGTGAGAACGGCCGCCTGCTCGGCTTCTTCTTCACCGACGTCGACGCCGGTTCGCGCTTTACCTTGTCGTACAACGACTTGACCAGCTCGGCCAGCGGCATCGGCTTCCCCGGCGTTCCTGTCGCCGCCCCCGCGCGCGCCGGTGTGTTCAGCACCGTCGTCTCCTCCTCGGAGCGCGTGGTCAGCGAGATCGCGCAGTACTACGGTCAGGGTTCCGTCACGCCGAGCGGCGACGCTGGCGCTGGCGCCCCCGGTCTTGCCCTTATCGGTGCGCCGACGGGCGAGACGGACGTGTTCTTCCCCGCGCTTACCACGACCGACCCCGCGTCCACGCAGCCGCTCTCGCAGTCCGTGTTCCTGTACAACCCTGGCGTGACCACGATCCGTGTCAACGGCACGTTCTTCGGTCCGACGGGCGTCCTGGCGCACTACGCCTACCAGCTTGGCCCCGATCAGATCCAGGTCATCAGCCAGGTCGGATCGTCGCACGGCGGTACGGCGGACACGTCGACCTTGTCGATCCCCGCAGGGACGACGGGCGCCGAGTTCACCACCATCCAGCAGCGTGGCTCCACGCAGTCCGGCGAACCCGCGCAGGCTCCTGAGGCCTTCGTCGCCGCGGCTGTCACCCACTCGGCCGATGCGTCGAACTGGTGGGGCACGCAGGGCTACTACCCGCTTCCGGTCGATGCCTCGTGCTCGACCAGCACGGGCCAGCCCCTGGGCGGTGGTTGCCCATAGTCTGTCTGACGGCCAGTACGTCTTAAGAGACGTATTGGAACCGGACACGCACGTCTAGACGTGCGTGTCCGGTGCAAAGGCCAGGGGCCGTGGGATCTCCCCACGGTTCCTGGCCTTTGCGTTTACCGAGATTCGACATCCTCGGTGGGGAAAACGATATATCGTCGACGATATATCAAGAAGGAGGCGGAGAAGACCTTGGGTACGTTGAGCAATCGAGAACGCCTTACCCTCGCTATCGCCGTCGTGATGACCGTTCTATCCGGCGTCCTAGCTACTATAGGAGCAGGGCCCGTTCTGACCTTCGCCGTGTCCGGCGTGGCCCTCGCCCTCCTGGCCACGATCGTCGGTCAGGCGACCGAACAGATCGGTACGCGTCTCGGGCCGGGCGCGACGGGCGTGTTGCAATCGGCGTTGGGCAACTTGCCCGAGCTGTTCGTCGGCATCTTCGCTCTACGTGCCGGCGAGATCGTGGTCGTGCAAGCGGCATTGGTCGGCTCGATCCTGGGCAATAGTCTACTCGTCCTCGGACTCGCCTTCTTCTTCGGCGGCCTCCGCCATGGCGTGCAGCGTTTCTCCGGCGAATCCGCTCGCAACATCACCGTCCTCACGGCGACGTCCGTCGCGGCGCTGGCCATCCCTACGCTCGCCGTGGGACTCCACGTCCCTGTCAGCGCGCACATCGAGACGCTCAGCATCGTCTGCGCCGTCGTGCTCTTGATCGTCTTCGCCGCCAGCATCCCGTTCTCGCTGCGTGGCAGCCCTCCCGCCGGTGCGGAGGGCGAACACGAGACCTCCTGGCCCGTCTGGCTGGCCGCCCTGGTCTTGACCTTCGCGGGCGTGGCCGCGGCCCTCGTCTCTAACTGGTTCGTCGGCGCGCTGCAACCGGCCATCGACACCCTGCATATTTCGCAGGCTTTCGCCGGGCTCGTCATCGTGGCCATAGCAGGGAACGCGGTCGAGAACGTCGTCGGCGTCCAGCTCATGATGCGCAACAAACCCGACTACGCCATCAGCGTCATCCTCAACTCGTCGTTGCAGATCGCGCTCGGCCTCACTCCCGTGCTCGTCTTGCTGAGCTTCGTGCTCGGCGGACCCCATCTCACGCTCGTGCTGCCCGGCCTCCTCGTCGGCGCGCTGGTGCTCGCGGCCTTCCTAGGCAACCTCATCGTCTACGATGGTGAATCGACCTGGCTCGAAGGTCTTGCCTTGATCGGCCTCTACATCATCATCGCCACCGCGTTCTGGTGGGGCCTCTAGCTCCCACAAAAACGAGACGGTTAGGCGTTTTTCGCCTGCTCCGCCGCCCACAGAGCGTCGAGCCCCTCAAGGGGATCGAACGGCGGGGTCAAGCCCAGCACACCCTTCATCGCCGCGACATCGGCCACGTAGCGCGTCACCTCGACCGCGCGCGGCGGTAGGACGCGCACGTCCACGGACACGCCGGGCAACGTCTGTATCCGCGCCGCGAGGTCGTGCAGCGTCGTGCTCCGACCGGAGCCAATGTTGACAGGTAGGCCGTCGAGCGGCGTCTCGCCCGCCTTTCGCAGCGCCTCCACGACTAGCTCGACCGGGACGAGGTCCAGCACCTGCGCGCCCCCGTACAAGTCGAGGGTCAGACCACGCCGCGCGCGGTCGAGCCAGATGGGGATCACGCGGTCGTGGTCTCCCGGACCATACACATTGGCCAGGCGCAGCACGGACACGTCAAGCCCGTAGGTTCCCTGTACGGCGCGGCAGTATACCTCGCCCGCGGCCTTGGACGCGCCGTAGGCGTTCTTGGGGTTCATAGCTCTGTCTTCGCGCACGGGGATCGTCTCGACCTCGCCGTAGGCCTCGCGGGATGACGCGAAGACCACGCGCCCGACGCCGGCCTCACGCGCGGCTACGAGGACGTTGTACGTCCCCACCACGTTGGTCGTAAACGAGTAGTCCATATCGCTCACGGCGCCGAGTACGTTGCTCTGCGCGGCTAGGTGGTAGACGCGCGTCGCGCCCGCGCAGGCGGCGCGCACGGTCTCCCTGTCGCGGACATCGCCGTCGATAAAGCGGACGTCCGTGGGCAGTTTCTCCTTGGCGCCTCGCCGTAGATTGTCCAGCACCACGACCTCGGCGCCCTCGTCGACGAGCGACGCGACAAGATGCGCCCCGATAAAGCCCGCGCCTCCAGTCACTAAGACGGTCATCGCGCCCTCTTCTTACCCATCTCGTCCCAACCCGTCGCCTCTCGCGCGGCCCCCGTATCTCTCACGCCTTCAGTATGGTACATCGACCGAGCCCCTCGCGGGTGCATCTCGCCCTCACATAAAATGTCAGGCGCACGATGGCGTGACGTCCGTCGCCCTCCACGCGGGCAAATGGCCCGCGCTAGCCCATTTGCCCGCTTGCACCGCGGCGTCACCTTTCGTTAAGCTGGGAATAACCCGTCGCCCGTCGCTTGGACGTTCCCTCTATATACGTGGCAGGGGCGGTGGAGGAGACCACTATCGTGAGCATCCCGTCGGACTACAGCAATGACGAGGCGGGCCTGCGCGCCGTCGAAGATACCTGGGCAGGCCTCGTGGCCATCGACGCCGATTGCCGCATCCGCGTGTTTAACCGCGAGGCCGAGCGCGTGACCGGCGTGGCCGCGCGCACCATTCTAGGGACGCGCCTCTGCAACGCTCTCTGGCCCATGGGCTGCGGAGACGACCGTTCCTCTTGTCCCTGCCGCTGGGCCATCGCCGGGAACGAGCGGCGTCTACAGCCGCGCGAGATGACCGTGCGCGTGGGCGAACGTAGGCTCGACATCTTGCTCGGCATCCGCCCGACGCGCATCGCCGCGGGCGAGCCCGGAGCCCTGCTGACCTTCATCGACCTCGCGCACAACCGCGTGCAAGAAGAAACGCGCAATGCGCTCGTGGCCGAGGTGTTCCACGAGTTGCGCTCTCCCATCTGCTCCATCTCCATGGCCGCCCATTTCTTGAGCGCCGACTGGGATACGCTGCCGCCCGAGCGCCTGCGCGGCTTCGTCGAGACGATCAGCCGGAACTCCAGCGCCTTGCTCGCCGACCTCAACGACCTCCTGAATCGCTCGACCTATACCACCGACGTCCCCACGGTCACGGCACGCCCGACCGACCTCCTGATCTCGATTGAGGGCGCCGTGGAGAAACTCGAACCGCTGCTGCACGAGCGCGGCCAGCGCGTGCGCCTCGACGTGCCCGACCTGCCGTTGCTCTGGGCCGACGAGCGGCGCATCGAGCAGGTGTTGGTCAACCTGCTGGCCAACGCCAATAAATACTCCGACGCCGACGACGAGATCGTCGTCGCGGCCCGTGAGGAAGGCGGCGCCCTCCGCATCGGCGTCGAAGACCATGGCCCCGGCATCTCGCCGCACGACCGGGCGCGCATCTTCGAGCGCTTCTACCGCGCCTCCGGCACGTCCGCGACGGTGACGGGGGCCGGTCTCGGCCTCGCCATCGTGCGCCGCATCGTCGAGGCCCACGGCGGGCGCGTCGGCGTGGACGACAGCGTGCCCCACGGCGCCACCTTCTGGTTCACCCTACCGCTCTCGCCCATCCACGTCTGAGCAACCATGATGTATGGACTCACGACGACCATCCTGACGCGGCCAAGACTATCGTGGAAGCAACACGTAACCTACGACGTTTCTATGCAGACGATTGGGCTCAGTCTGTCGCGCCCACGTGGGCATGATACGTCGCGATCACCTCGATCGTGCCGACGATATGCGCGTTGAAGGCGGCGAGGTCGTCCGCCGGAATCCAATACTCCTGATGGATCGTAGCTCCTACCGTGCATAGCTGTTGACAACTGCCTACAATCCCTTCTTAAGACAATTGTCTCACGTACGAGCACTTCTCTTCCCCTTTTGTACCGGCCTTTCATCAAATAGCCCAAAAATGTAGGAATCGTTGTCTCCCCCTATCTGGCCGAGCGATCACGGCCGCCGGGTTGGCCGCGTCGTGTATCCCCTGGCCGATCCCGCGACCGGCCGCGTCGCCAGTGCGCTGGGGCGGCTCTGCACCGATCCGGGTGAGGAGTGGTCGGAGAGCACACGCACCGCATTCAAGGCGGTGAAGCAGCGGAAGCTGACGGGCTGTCCCGTCGGCGCCTGGCCGTACCAGAGCATTGTTGCGGCGGTAAAAGAGGGGCGGTCGCTCGTGCTCGTCGAAGGCCCCGCCGACGCCCTGGCGTTGCTCCGGCGCGCCCCGGACCTGCCTGTGGTGGCGATCAACGGGACGGCCAACGTGGTGCTGGCGCTCGACGACGTGGTGCTGGCGCTCGACGGCGCGGTGCTGGCGCTCGACGGCGTGGTGCTGACGCTCGCCGGCGATGGACCGGGCGCGGCCGTGGCGGCGGAAGAGCCCGTCTCTCGCACCTGCGGCCGCCCGAGGAAGATGGCCGCGCCGTCAGGGGCGGCAACGGCCAGTTCGGCCCGGAACAACCATGCCTGGTCGCGGTTCTTGCCCCGCTCCAACTGCGTAGGCTGCCACGAAAGCACGGGCCCATCAGTCAGATGCGCCACACGACCGTCTGGACCCTGCCTGTGCTCCTACATGTGATGCACCCAGGCAGAGTACAGGCTATTGACTGACTAGCCACTCTGTTATATACTGGACATGGAGCGTAGAGAGAAGAAGCATGGCTAGACCAAGAAGCGACGAGAGACGGAGCGCGATCATGACGGCGGCGATCCGCGTCATCGCCGCCCAGGGACTGGGCGCACCGACGGCCAAGATCGCACAGGAGGCAGGCGTCTCTAATGGGTCCCTCTTCACCTACTTCGACACGAAGGCCGACTTGTTAAACCAGCTCTACGTCGAGCTCAAGACGGAGATGGGTGCGGCTGCCCTAGACGGACTCCCCACGGAGAGCGACATCCGCACGCAGGTGCTTCATATGTGGACCCATTGGCTGCGCTGGGCAACGTCCTGCCCCGAGAAGCGCCGGACGCTCGCGCAGCTCGACGTCGCGGACGCGATCACCGTGGAGAGCCATCAGTCGGCGAGCGACGCACTCATCGGCATCAGAAGGCTGTTGGAACGGAGCCGCGACAATGGACCGATGCGCGACGGTCCGCTGGAGTTCATCGTTGCCCTAATGAGCGCCCTGGCGGACGCGACGATCGACTTCATGATCCATGACCCGGTCAACGCAGATAAGCATTGCAGGGCTGCGTTCGACGCCCTCTGGCGCATGATCGCCTAATTATTGGCCCATAAATGACTGACCAGACACACACATATGGAGAGACAAGTGATGTCGAAAGCGGAGAGCCCCCTGGCGCCCGGCGCCGTCTAACCCCGCGTCATCGGTCCATATCATAGCCGAGCCAGGAGCGCGACAGGCCGACAGAACAGGACGTCGTTTCACAAAATGAGAGCGCGCTTATCATAGAGGGAGGACCAGACATGACTGTCACACTCATCACCGGAGCCAACAAAGGACTCGGCTACGAGACCGCCCGCCAGCTGATCGCACGGGGGCATACCGTCTACATCGGGGCGCGCAGCATCGAGCGCGGCGAGGCGGCCGCCACAGCGCTCGGCGCCCGGTTCGTGCAACTCGACGTCACCGACGACGCGTCCGTGGCGACCGCCCTGCGTGTGATCGAGGAACGCGAGGGCCGTCTCGACGTCCTCGTCAACAACGCCGGCATCTCAAGCGGGGCGGACGTCGACGGCCCGGTCGCGCTCACGACGTTCGACACCAATGCGATCGGCGTCATCCGTGTCACCCAGGCCGCGCTGCCGCTGCTGGAGAAGTCCGACAACCCGGTCGTGGTCAACGTCTCCAGCGCCCTCGGCTCCTTCTGGGCCGTCACCAATCCCGCGCGGCGCCAATTCCACTACCCCGCCATCGTCTACGGCGCAAGCAAGGCCGCCGTCTCGATGCTCACGGTCCAGTACGCCAAGGCGTGGCCGGAGATCAAGTTCAATGCGGTCGAGCCCGGTTTCACCGCGACTGACCTCACTCCTGCCAGCGGGGCGGGACAGCCGGTCGAGAAGGGCGCAAAGGTCATCGTGCGCATGGCGACCATCGGCAAGGACGGTCCCACCGGAACCTTCCAGGAGAACGAAGGCGCGCTCGCTTGGTAAGAGGCCGCACCACCGCTACCCTGGGGCACTGCTCCAGGACCCGGCCAACGCGGACACGCACGGCGCGGTCGGGTTCGCTGCCCTCTGGCGCGTCCTGAGCTGACTCTCTTTTTTGCAGGATAATGACTGAGTAGATACACACCCAAAAGGAGGTGCTGCGATGAGCCCTGTTCTGGTCACTGGCGGGTCTGGATTTGTTGGCACGCAGCTCGTTGCGGCGCTGCTGCGAGCGGGGCATCCCGTGCGTGCGACGGTGCGCTCTGCGGCCCGCGAGGTGGAGTTACGGGCAGCCGTCCGTCGCGGTGACGCGGATGACCGCGCTCTGGAGGTCCTCGTTGCCGAGCTGACGGCCGATGATGGCTGGACTGCTGCCGTGGCGGGGTGTGAGGAGGTTCATCACGTTGCCACGCCGTTCCCCGTCGCCCCGCCGGACGATCCTGATGCGGTGATCGTCGCTGCCCGCGAGGGCACGCTCCGTGTGCTGCGCGCCGCCCGAGACGCGGGCGCGAGGCGCGTCGTGCTGACGTCGTCGTTTGCCGCGGTCGGCTACACGCCGAAGCCGGGCGCCGCGTACACCGAGGCCGACTGGACCGATCCTGAGACGCCCGGCCTTGCCCCCTATCCACGCTCCAAGATGATCGCCGAGCGCGCCGCCTGGGATTTCATGGAACGTGAGGGCGGCGACACCGAGCTGGTCGTGGTCAACCCCACGTTCATCCTCGGCCCGACCTTGTTGACCCAGGTGGTGTCGTCGTTGCGGCTGATCGAGGCGATGCTCGACGGGAAGATGCCCGTGGTGCGACGCCAGCGCTTCGGCGTCGTGGATGTGCGCGACGTGGCCGATCTGCATATCCGTGCGATGGCCGCGCCCGAGGCGCGGGGCAAGCGATTTCTGGCCTTAGCCGACGGACCGACGATCAGCTTCCTGCGCGTCGCTCAGATACTCCGCGAGCGGCTCGGGCCGTTGGCCGCGCGCGTGCCCACCGAAGAGGCGCCTGGCGAGGAGCCACCGGAGCTGATCATCCACAACGACAGGGCGCGCCAGGAGCTTGGATGGCGCCCGCGCCCGGCCCAGACAACGATCGTGGACACGGCCGAAAGCCTGCGCGACCTCGGCCTGTTGGAGGAACACCAATGACAAGTCCTTGACCTGCATCACGATGACGCGCTGACGACGCACGGCGCACGGCGCCAGCATAGAGATGATCGGGAAGATCATCTCTATGCCCCGTGTGAGCGACGCTGCAGCCAGCCGCCATCTAGCGTCAGATCATGAAGCCGCAGATGCCGCTCATTGGCCTGGCGTGACGGACGCGACCACCAGCCGCACGCTGTGACTGGTGAAAGTACCGCTTTACGTTCCCCTTTCATGTTATTGCTGGCGAAATCCAGTACTCCATGTTTCGTTCAGTCTCCGCGGACAAAGCTAGGAAGGAAACATGCCCTTGCGGCCTACTGGCCGATACGCATAGGGTTCACCCCTACCGTCATCGACCTCGCCAACAACATCATGAGTCGTGAGCGGTCCCGTACGGGACCCACGGAGAGCGGCCGCGCGGATGGTGGGGCGGTCAAGAGGGCCGCGGGCGGTCAGGCGGGCGGCCCTGCTGTTCTCGGGACATGAGTCAGAGCGATCGGACGGAGGGCGTCAGCGACGCTGGCGACGCCGACCGTGCGGGCCGACGACGGATGGTTTTGTGGTCCCAGGTTCGTCCCAGGATCAATAGAGTACTATCTTATCCATGGATACAGCGTCATGACAGCCCCGCAAAGGTCGTGAGCTTGTCATACTCCTCCCTCGCCCTCAGAGAGAAGAGGGGGTGTCTTGCGATGAAGAGGGGGCTCTTGCGATAAAGGAACTTAACCAGGATTAGTCAGAGCAGATTGCCCCAGTGCGGACGCGCGCTCTCGCGAACTTCTCCACGACAGACACGACGCAGCCGCGCGTCCCCACGCTGGTTGTGACGATGCACGGAGAAAGATAGACGCAATGCCGCTCCCTACGATCCTTCTCGTCGGTTCAGACCATCCCTACACTACCGCTCTGCGCCTGGCCCTCTCAACGAGGAGCCCGATGCGCGTCGTCGGCGCTGTCCACTCCAGCGACGACGCCGCGGCGCTGGCCGCGCGCCTGCATCCTGACGCCCTCCTGTTGAGAGCCCGCCTCCCTGGCCGGCTCCTCGTGCCCCTCGTGCGGGACCTGCGCGCGGCCAGCCCCGCGAGCACGATGGTCGTCATCGCCGCACGGGCCGCGCTCGACGGCGCGACGGTCCGTGCGCTGTTCGAGCGTGGCGTGCGCGGCTGCCTGGCCGAAGAGGACGTCCCTCCTGCGGCCGTCCCGCACGCCCTGCTGACGGTGCTGGCCGGCGGTCTGGTGACCACCCCCGCTCTCTGGCCACCGCCGTGGGGCCTCCACGAACGCCGGCGTGGGGTCCGCCTCCCGGGTCTGGTGCTCACCCCCGAGGAGCGGGCGCGGGCGCGGGAACGCGCCGCCCTGGACGCACCCCGGCTGGTGCTGTGGGGCCACGATCCCGCCATCGCGGCGGCTATGCGGCTCTACGCCCGGCAGGTGGGCCTGATCCTGGAAGTGGTGGACACGGCCGCCGCCCTGCTCGACCGGGCGTTGGAGAGCGCCGTGCTCGTCCTCGATTGCGCCGCGGTTCCCGACCCGTTGGAGCGATGCCTGGCGATCGTGACGCGCACCACGCACCCGGTGCTGATCTGCTGCCCTGACGAGGGCTTCGTGGACGACCTGCGCCCCCAGGCCACGACCGAGCTCGTCTGGCTCTCGCCGGCCTGGCTGGGCTCCCGCCTACGCGACAAACTGCGCCTGCTCGTGGCCGCGCCCCCCACGCCCACCGCGACGCCCTCCCTCGTGCTGACGCCGCGCCAGCAGCAGGTGTCCGACCTCAAGGCCGCCGGCCACTCCACGCGCGCGATCGCGGGCAGACTCGGTATTTCGCTGAACACGGCGAAGACTCACCTCCTCCAGGCCGCGCGCAAGCGGGAAGAGTTCACCAGCTTAAGGAGAGGATGAGAGACGGGGTGAGAAGACTCGTCCTTTTCTCATCCTTTAAGGGCGAAAAGCGGGCGAACGACCCCCGACAGCCGGAAAAAGGATGAGAGAAACTCACCCTACTGGACTATAGACTTCTCACCCGCGCTTGTGAGACGCTCTAAGCACACCAACCCATGGGGCGTGGAGAAGGCGCTTTGCGCGCACGATCGCCTTCTCTTGGATGGGATGCAGTGCACCGTGTCGCCCTCCGGTGCTCTCCGCGATGCCCGCGCGTTAGGCGCGATGGTGGGGCTGATGAGTCGAAAGGTGTTCCTCCATGTCCCGTCGTTCGCCTCTCCGCGCACTCCTGTCCGCCGGTCTCGTCGCCAGCGTGGTTATCCCCGCCGCGGCCCACTCCCACTCCGCCTCGACGCCCCTCGCGGGCACGACGCTCGCCGCGCCGCACCCGTACGGCGCAAACGTGTCCCATACGCCGGCGATGCACGCCCCCGACCGGGCGCGCACGGCCCGGCTCCGCACGGCCTTCGGCCACCTTCCCTTTAGTTTCGAGCACGTCGGCGGTCAGGCGCCCTCGGACGCCGCCTACACGGCGCGCGGCGCGGGCTACGCGCTCTACGTCACGGCTAAGGGCGCGACGCTGGTGCTGGCCTCACCCCGCGTCCCCACGCGCGCGCATCTCCGTCCCACGACCGCGCGGCCGCCGCTCCTCACGCGACCGCTGGCGACCGCTCCGTTCACGCCCACGGCGACCGGCGCCGTGTCCGCGACGGGAGCGGGCGTGGTCACGGTCACGGCGACGACGTCTTCGACCGCGACGGGCGCGCTCAGCCTGACGACGACGCTCGTCCCTCTGAACACTGCCACCATCACTCCGACCTCGACGGGCGTCGTCTCCCCCACGGCGACGCTCACCGCGCCGGGCGCCGTGGCCGCGGCCGGCGCCGTGACCGCGACCGCGACGACGACGCCCACCGCAACGGACGCTGTGACGGATGTCGCCCTCCCGACGGTCCCTCCGGGCGCGGGCACGGTCGTCGCTCCTGTCCGTCTGGCCCCGGTCCGCATCATACGCAACGGCCCCCCTATCACCGAGACGACGGTGCTCACGCCCACGGCCCTGATCGCCGCCATGGCGTTGCACGTCCGTCGCCACGGCCATGCCCATGGCCAGGACAAGCGCCCCCTCCCGGCGCCGCCCGCCGTGGTCCAACTCTCTTTCCTCGGCGCCAACCCTACCCCGCACGTCGTCGGCCTCGATCCGCTCGGCGGGACGGTCAACTACCTTCTCGGGGCGGCACGCCGCGGCTGGCACACGCGCGTGCCCACCTACGGCCGCGTCGCCTACCAGGACCTCTACCCCGGCATCGACCTCGCCTTCCACGGTCGCCAGGGCGCTCTCGAGTATGACTGGCTGCTGGCCCCGCACGCCTCAGCCGGGCGCATCCGGCTAGCGGTGGGCGGGGCGGGACGCCTCCAGATCGACGCGGGGGGCGATCTGCTCCTCCGCACGGCGGCGGGCACGCTGCGCCAGGCCCGCCCGGTCGCCTACCAGCAGAGCGGCGCGACGCGCCGCCCCGTCGCGGCGCGCTATGTCTTGCGCGCGGGTCACGCGGTCGGCCTCGCCGTAGGCGCCTACGACCATAGCCGCCCGCTCGTGATCGACCCCGTGCTCTCGTATGCGACGTACCTGGGCGGCAGCAACACGGACCAGGGCGCGAGCATCGCCGTGGATGGGAGCGGCTACGTCTACGTCGCCGGCAACACCCTCTCGACGAACTTCCCCACCCTCACCCCCCAGCAGGCCACGTTCGGCGGCGGCACGGGCTCCGGCGACGCCTTCATCAGCAAGCTCACCCCCGACGGCTCCGCGCTCGTCTACTCCACCTACCTGGGCGGCAGCGGCGACGAAGACGCGTGGAGCATCGCCGTCGACGGCGCCGGCGCGGTCGTTATCGCCGGCTACACGGCCTCGACCAATTTCCCCGTGGTCAACGCCGCGCAGCCCACCTACGGCGGCGGTCCCTACGATGGCTTCGTGAGCAAGCTCTCCGCCGACGGCAGCGCCTTGATCTACTCGACCTATCTGGGCGGCTCGGGGGACGACGAGGGCCGTAGCATGGCCCTCGACGGCAGCGGGAACGCCTACGTGACCGGCCTGACCTCCTCGACGAACTTCCCTACGACCGCCAACGCGGCGCAGCGCACCTTCAGCGGGACGTTCGACGCCTTCGTAACCGCACTCACGCCCGCCGGCGCCCTGGTGTACTCCACCTACCTGGGCGGGGGCGGCGACGATGACGGGTACGCCATCGCCGTCGACGGGGCGGGCGCAGCCTACGTGACCGGGGAAACGACCTCGACCAACTTTCCCGTCAGCACGAACGCGGCCCAGCGGTCGTACCACGGCCATTGCTCCTCAGGCATCTGCAGCTACAACGCCTTCGTGACCAAAATCAATCCGGGTGGAGCGTCGATCGCCTACTCCACGTACCTGGGCGGCAGCGTCGAGGACACGGCGCAGGGCATCGCCGTGGATGGGAACGGCAACGCCTGGGTAGCCGGCGGGACCGGCTCCTCTGACTTTCCCGTCAGTGCGAACGCGGCGCAGCCCACCTTCAAGGGCGGCTTCTATGACGCCTTCGTGACCGAAGTGACGCCCGACGGAAGCGCCCTGCCCTACAGCACCTATCTGGGGGGCAGCGACGACGACGCAGCCTACGGCATCGCACTCGACGGCGCGGGACACGTGTACGTGGCCGGCTACACGGCCTCGACGGACTTTCCGGTGCTCAACGCGGCGCAGCCCACCTATGGCGGCGCGTACGACGCCTTCGTGACCGAGCTGAGCGCGGCGGGCGGCGGCACGATTTACGCGACCTACCTGGGCGGCAGCGGCGACGACGAGGCGTTCGCCCTCGCCGTCGGCCCCGACGGCCGCGTCGCGGTCACCGGCCTGACCTCCTCGACGAACTTCCCGGTTACGGGGGCGGTGCAGAGCGCCTACAACAGCGGAACGTACGACGCCTTCGTGGCCGGCTACGACGCCGTCCCCGGAGGAGCGACCTGTCCCGACGGCTGGAGCTGCGACGACGTGGGCGGGCCGCCACTGGCCGGAGATCAGATGCTGAGCAACGGGACGTGGACGCTCCACGGCTCCGGCGGCGATATCTTCAACACGGACGACCAGTTCCACTACGTGTCGCAGCAGGTGGCGGGCGACGGCAGCATCGTGGTGCGCCTCGCCTCGCAGCAGAACACGAGCATCTGCTCCAAAGCGGGGATCATGTACCGCGCGAGCACGGACGCGGGCGCCGTGAACTACTCCGTGGTGCTGTTGCCGGACTGCCACTACAGCACGTCGAGCATCCAGGTCAACTATCGCGCGACGAGCAACGGCGCCAGCACGACGGCCAACGACGTGCCGCTCAACCTGCCCCTCTACCTCAAGGCCACGCGCGTGGGCGCGACGTTCACGGCCGCGACCTCCAGCGACGGCGTGACCTGGACGCCGATCCCCAACTCGAACGTCAGCTTGCCCAACATGGCGTCTAACGCGCTCGTGGGGATGGTCGTGTGCTCCCAGAACAGCGCGACGACCAGCCAGGCCACCTTCGACAACGTCAGCCTGACGGGGGCAACGGACTTGTCGCAGCTCGACATGGAGACAGGTCACTACACTCAGACCATTAACAGCCCTTCCGGGCCAACCGATCTGCAACTCTACAACAGCCCCGCTGGCGCCCCTAATGCCAACGGCTGGCAGCCGATCAGTCTCACGCTAGGCATGTCATCCTCGACGGGGCTGCTGGCCCCAGCCGTTGTTCCCTTCGGCCTGCAGCTCGCGCCAACGAGCGGCCAGCCAACGTTGGCGTCTCTAAGCACGGAAGATGGGGTCACGGTGGGCATCGGGTTGGCCCTCACGTCAGGCACCAACGCGGCGGCAATGTTCGGGACATCAAGCGTGGCGACAGGAGTGACGGGTCAGGTTGTCTTAAACACAATTACCTACCCCTCGCTGACTTTTCCGGGTGTACCCGCGCCACTACCGACGACAACGCTCACGACGACGACACCCGCGACAAGCACGGCTGGCGGCCTTAACGTCTACTTGGGCTACGCAGATAGCCTGCGCCCCAATCCCAACGTGCCTGTTCCCTGGCAGGGTTCGCCTCAAACCGTCTTCGTCGGCCACGCCGATAGTGGTGGCGCCTATGATTCGGGGGCTATTCGTCTTGATAATACAACCGCCAGTACAGTTACGCTCAAGGACGTCACGGTCGTGTTGCACACAGTCAACAATGACGGGACTGGCGGCCCAGCATCAGGGCAGACCTTCGATCTGTGGGGCGCGAACAGCATCCCTCCAGGCGCCTCGCTCGTCATAGCGGCCACAGGCGCCACAGACAATTTTGACACCAGTGACTTTCCTCTTAACGGCACGTCCTGCACTAATCCAGCTGGGCCGACGACCAACCCACCGCATCTCATGCTGACCTTCGCCGACAGCTCTCAAGTGACCATGACCGACACGGCGCACGTCCTGGACACAGGCGGGGTCGATACGGCCAATTGTCCGGGTGGCAACGAGTCGTTGCAGTGGCGGGCGCTGGGCACGACCGGTGTCGGACAGGCGTCAGGGTTGTTGACCCTTGCGATGCCAGCGACAGCGCAGATCGTGGGAGTGCCGTATACGCAGGTGGCGACCTTGGCCGATGCCTCAGGCAACCCGCAGCCCAATGTGGCGGTCAACTTCTCGATTACGAGCGGGCCGAACACGGGACTGAGGGGACAAGCTTACACGGACAGCCAGGGACGCGCGACGTTTACCTATACAGGGACGGTAGCAGGAATGGACACGTTCGCAGCGTCGATTACAAATGCCTCAGGCGGCGTGCTCAACGCGGACCCTGTCAATGTGACCTGGGAGTCAGCACCTGTGGCCGACCTCGCGCTACGGTCCATCGCCATGGGTCTAGACGTGCGCATCGTGCTACGCAACGCTAATACTAGTGGCCCTTTCACCCTAGCCCTGGCACCAGATTCCACGACGAATACGCAACTTGCGCAGGACCCAAACGGCGTGATCAGAGCCACGCGGCCGATCACCCAGTACGGCGACGACGGCAGCCCCGCAGTGATTTCACAGACCGAGTACCTGGTGCGGCAGCCAGCCGTCACTGACAGTAGCACGGACCCCGCCGCCCCAGCGGCCACTGGCCCCGTGACCTCTACGCTCGTATCCACGGCTGGCAGTAACTGTTCAGGGGGGGCGCGGGAGGCGTATCTGGTAGAGTCAGGCTATGACAGACGCAGACCGCATCGCCGCCCTTGAGGCCGAGAACGCCGCGTTACGGGAGGCCAACACGGCCTTACGTGAG
>JAABUX010000856.1_pt1 | contig 48768 bp, 50 predicted proteins | sample 5561851 | NCBI WGS metagenome assembly JAABUX01 (sample SAMN10711883, study PRJNA513361) | rock metagenome | isolation source: Antarctica rocks | place: Antarctica: Victoria Land, Richard Nunatak red sandstone | collected 2016-01-03 | reverse complement strand
GTAGCTCTCCTGTCTCAAGTGGCTCCACAGGCCAATGGACTACTTTGCCGTTTTGACCCATAAGCTGTCCAGCCCTGCCATTGACCCATAAAATAACAGTTTCGGACAAAACGATTGTCAAATCACAAAGGACTACTCAGGGTTAGAGGAAAAGAAAAAGAAACTTGAAGTTGATTTAAAAGCGTGTATACTTCAATCCGAGGATATAAGCATAGAACAACAACTGTATAATATTAGCACTCTGTTACCTGATATCATAGAAAACTGGTACGATATGAACTATCTCGCACAGTTGAAGATAGTTAACGCCTTAGTAAGCAAAGCAACATTAGAACATTGCTCCACTTGCTGGTACAAACTTACTATAGAATGGCGTCGTGATGACTGGGGAATCCATGAAGGGTATTGGTTCTTTACTCATAGGGGGGGAAGTCCTTTTTCTCCAGAAGAGGATGCTATTATTAAAGAGATGTACCCCGAAGCTGATGCACTCGCTATTATGGAACGATTGCCTAATCGTAGCTGGAAAGGTATACATTCACGCGGTACTGTTCTTGGAGTCAAACGTTTAAGAAACATTCCTAATAGTCGAAAGGTAACTAAGGCGTTAGAGAATGGAATTTGTTATAATGACGCTAAATTTATGGAAGAAAAGGGATTAGCCTTTCTTCCTAATATAGCACAATGGCACACGCCGTTGTCTTTGGGCCAACACCATCAAAGCGATTGAGCCACGCGGAGCTTTCTGCTACAGGCAGGTCACGGAGAAAATCGAGATTCAATGCGCCGCGCTCCTCTGTGATACGACGCATAATGGCCTGTATACGGGGTGCCTTCACTTCGGGAAAGTTCACGTTAGCTATAGCGTCCTGCACCTCATTGACCGGAGCGTCGCGCACTCCTTCCCATGAGCCAAAACGTTCCAATAAATGGGCATAGCCAGCCGCTGTTTGTTCATCACGCGTGCGGTGAGAGAGCAGAATATCCACAAGCATGCTCATGGGGTCCTTGCTTGACCAGCGCGACTCACCATACTTCTCTGTCAAACGATGCGTTACCGCTAACGCTTTCGCTGAAAGGGCGACAATATCTGGTGAGGGGTAGCCATAATCGGCAGCGTTACGCACGCGTTGAGTAGATTGCTTCACACCTATCTCCCATCTAGCTTTCGTACAATATATGCTGCTTACACGAACCTGCTAGGAAAATCGTTCCAGGATATCCTTACTCGTTGCTTACGAACGCATCCTAGAGTCGAACTTAGCAGTCGTGCCCGTTCAATTTCCTAGCCACACTACATCCGCGAAAGAGGTAAGCGGAGTAAACGAGTGCGAAATTGAGTTACATTCTGCTCATCAACGCAGTTCCCAACACGTGCCAGCAAGATGTTCGCAGGTTCCATACTGATGTTCGGCTCAGTGGTATCGTATTCTATAAACTTCTGCGATGCGAAAAGATGTGCAATAATCTGGCGATAGTGAGCAGGACTTATACCAAGCCCTTCAACATCCCAATGCCAGGAAAGCCCTACTGCCACAAGGATGACCTCATCCAACATATCGAACTCAAGCGCGAATGCCAGGAGGCTGCGAGCGATATCCAGTCCGCGCCACCTGGAACTAACTTCGATAGCGACCTCATAGGTGTTTTCAACGCCTTCCCACCATGCGTCAAGTGGAGCAAGCGTAACTTGACCAACAATATCGCCAGCAGGAGTATGAGCGATGGCAAGAGCACAATCAGAACTCTTCGCAATATCAAGCAGGAGCTGATGCTCCCGTTCTGGAAGACGGGCAAACGCACATAATCCACTGTCTGCTTGCAGACGCTCAATGAGTGATGGTGGACAGTAATCACGCAACAAAACGGTTCCCATCGTTGTCTCCAGCATCTTGCTGCGCGATGGCGTTGTGTTCTTGCTCATATGCAACAGGTCGAACATATCTGAGAGAGGTGAACGGTGTTGCAGCGATGGAAACGCATGACGCACGGAAGGGGGAACGAGCAGATGTCGTACCAATGCGAACGTGCGCCTATTCGCTTCACTGATCGACCAGCGACGTGGTTGGACTGGAATGTCTTCGGCACGGTCTTGAAACGTGGTTGGGAAAGGCACCTGCCCAACGTCTTTACCCATCATCTGCTGCGCCACCTCTTCCTGTGCTTGCGTAGCAGCCCAGACAGGACGCCAACGCGTTACCCATGCTTCAGGGAGTGCGGTCGGAACCGTCTGCTCTGACATCTCCGCCCACAGCAGACTCCATGCACGTGGCACCACCCGATAGGGATCGTAGCCACCGCCACCAACCGCAACCCAGTGCCCACCACAGTAGGTATGTGCCAGTTCATGCGCTATTTTTACCTGGGCAAGGATACCACGCATCGTCAAGTGCAAATGTGTTAATGGGTCCCAGGCATGCGTATCACAGCCATGCATGCTGAGAATAACATCGGGGGCAAATGAGATTACTAAAGGAGCAAGCAATGCATTCATGCCCTCAATATAGGAGTCATCTTCCGTGAATGGTTCCAGAGGAATGTTGACCGAGGAGCCGCGTCCTGTCCCACTACCCAATTCTAGCACCTCACCTGTCCCAGGAAAGAGATAGCGACCCGTTTCATGAAAGGAGATGGTCATGACTCGTGGATCATCATAGAACGCTCGCTGCACACCATCGCCGTGATGAGCGTCAAAGTCGATATATAATACTTTGGCTTCGCTCGTGCGAAGCACATGAGCAATTGCAACGGCGATATCATTATAGATGCAAAAGCCTGATGCTCGCTCCGCCCATGCGTGATGCCAACCACCAGCGGGGTGGAAGACATGTAGAGGGCACTCGTCTTCACTTGTGAAGTGACCACCCTCCGGCAATCCCATCACAGTACTCAAAGCGACGAGCGTTCCGCCAGTGATACGTGCTGCAACGTCATGCATGCCAGGTAGAGCAGGAGTATCGCCATCGCCCAAGCCATACTGCACAGCGAACTGCGACGCATCTTTTTCTGTCTCGTTAGCTACGTTGTCCTCGCTGTCCTCGTTGACTGTACTCAGTTGTTGTACGGCCTTAATATATTCGGACGTGTGGATCAAGCCCAATTCTTCTACCGTGGCGATGCGTCCCTCCAAGCGTGTCTGTTCGTCATCCTCTCGCCATAACCCACTCGTCTCTAGCAGGTCGATGAGTGCCAGCAAACGTCGTGGTTGCATAGGATGATCTGGACCAAAATCATACGCCAACTCGCTAGCATCGAAGAGGAGGCGTGCTCTGGCAGAAGCCGATGTCTTAGCCATGAGTAACTCCTTCTGCTTGTAGATTCACACACGCATACTGGATGTGAGCCTCGTGTAAACGTCCCAACAAGGGCGAAGGGTTAATCGTCCCTAGACGTAAGGTCGCAGTGTACGGCACGCCGTCCTTGAGAGGTGCTGCGATAATACTACGGATGGGAACATGCAGGTCCGCCGCAAATGTCAATGTTTGTGCTAGCGGAGCCATACTTCCTGCTGGGAGGGGAATATCTAATTGCATTCCTGGTTCATATGTGCCCAAAGCACGAGCCAGAGCGAGCAGGAGATCGCTACGTGTGAGGAGGCCAACAAGTAAAACTTTTGCTTCTTCCCCTTGCTCATACTCGACGACAGGGAGAGAGTTGATACCACGCTCCACAAGTAGTTGGGCTGCCGCTCCAACAGAGGTTGTAGGAGTCACACACAGAGGAGCTTGATGCATCCTCTCGCTCACGCGCTGCTCTTGCCAGGATGACTGTCCGACCTCGCTCGAAGACTCCTGCTCGGCAAGGGCTGCGGCAAGTTCAACATCTTGTGAGGTCAGGATGCCCTCAAAGAGGAGTTGCGTCTTTCGTGAGATGTACTCTCTACTTTGTGAATCCGTAATAGTGATGACTCGTGCTACAGGCAAGTGATGAAATTGATGCTGACGCAGCAAGTTTGCTGCGTGTGCTAACGTATCATTAGGTTCTACGGTTACGACGTTTGTCGTCATAATGTCACCGACAATCATGGTTCACCACCTTTTTGAAAAGACCAATCCAATACCATACCTGAATGAGCTACACTGCTGACTGTAGAGTCAGCAGTGTAGCTTTACTCATCCTGAACATAGGGCAAGGTGAGCATTACGCTCGCGGCACATGGACTTGCGCTTCCTGTCCGTGGAACAAGCTTCCACGTTTCCAGGGTAAGCCCAACGCAGGGAGTAACCAGCGGTCAAGGCCAATCCAACCACATACGCGCCACGAGACGACGAGAAACAACCCAACCATACCCAGGATTGGATTGATACTGACCGTACCAGCTAACAGGTAGTTCAGGTTCATCAGCACGTCGAACCCTGCTGCAATACCCGTCAAGATGCCTAAGAGGATACCTAAGCCTACAGCAACCTCTCCCCAGGTGACAAGGAATGAGAAGAGACCCGCATTAGGAAGGACAAAGCTGTGTAAGAACGAGGCATACCAGCCCTGCACAGCCGGATTCGCACCGGAGCCTTTCGCCAGCGCACCAGCGACGAACCCTGACAATCCCTTACCAGACGTTCCCCAGGCAGGAGAAAGAACCTTTTCCCAGCCAGCAAGGAACCATTCGGCCCCAACATACATACGGACGACAAACCACAGTGGCGAAGACCCGGTTGAACCTGTGAAAAATCTGGAGATCGCAGGTTCAGGGAACTGCTCGTTACTGGAAACTGTTTGTAGTGCAGATCGCTCCGATGCATACTGAACGAAGGCTAAAATCAGCGCGAGGACAAATAGGACGAGCAGAGCTACATTCCAATAATCGTTTGCCGTTATACCAACTAGACCCAGAATGACATGAACAAGTGTCCAGATTCCCGCAAGCGCAGCAATGAGCATGCTTGCACTGAACATCGCGTTTCGTTGACCAAACATAGACTTTTTCCTTCCATATAAGGAGAAACAGAGGAGGAACTATTCCTGATGACGATACTTCTTTCGCAAGGAAGAGGGCTTTCTCTTTTTCCTCGCACTCATAGTATGCAGTATCAGCATCACAACGAAATCACACCGCGACGACATAAATCACAGATACATCACAACTACAGGTCATTAAGGAGTCGCCATATATGATCTCATCATTGTGATACGTCTGAGACAACACAATATGTTTTCGTGATGGTACTGTGAGGTGAGATGAGTATCCTTGTACTAGATGTAATTTTCAAAGAGTAGTACCACGTCCTTTACCCTATCAACAAAGGAGTTACTGTCATGTTTAAACGGATTCTTGTTCCATTAGATGGTTCATCACTTGCAGAAAAAGCTCTTCCTCTTGCGGCACGTCTTGCAAAAGTAAGTGGCGGTACAATTACCTTGCTACATATCTCAAATCTTACCATTGAATATGGACCCTATATGGCACAGCCATTCGCATATATAGAATCCACGCTTGAAGCAGACATTGAACAGGCACGCCTTTACCTTGACGACATAGAACGTTCCCCTGTACTCAAGAATATCAAGGTACAAAAGGAGGCGTTGTCAGGTGAACCTGCCCAGTGCATCCTCGATTTCGCGCAAAGCGATGCCGACCTGATTATCATATGCAGTCATGGACGCACGGGTTTCAAGCGTTGGGCAATGGGCAGTATAGCACAGAAGGTTGCACGGTACAGTACAAAGCCCGTGCTGATTGTGAACAGCGAGCATACTGCGTTCCCAGCAACAACCACTACGTCCACACATCCTATCAATATCCTCGTCGGACTCGATGGCTCAGCACTCGCAGAAGCAGTGTTACTGCCTGCCGCACAACTCAGCGCAGCACTCAACGCCTCAGGGAAAGGCAGCCTACACCTGCTTCGAGTCGTGGAAATCATACAAGAGATGAGGCATGAGGCAACAACAACGATCAATGAAATGAATGAACAGACAGTGGCAATAGCACGAACATATCTTCAAAAAGTTGAGAACCGTCTACAAAGCGGCGACTTCGCCATGTTTCATCTCAAAGTCACTGCGTCTATCGCAACAAGCTATGACACCGCTGATATCCTGGTGCGCGAGGCAGAGCAGGGTGAACGTCGTGATGATGGCACAGAGCATGAAGGATGTGACATTATCGCGCTTGCTACCCACGGACTCGGTGGCTTACAACGCTGGGTTATGGGGAGCGTCACGGAACGTGTGCTAGGCTCAACCAAACTTCCCATGCTGATCGTTCGCTCAACAGAAGGAGAGGCAGATATCCATCAGGAAAAACTGTGATTGTTTTGTGACATCACATGCGTCCTCTGTGAGATGAGCGTGAGACGGGTCTGTGTCCAGAGGTGCAAACCTGTTCTCACCGCTTACAGAGGAAATGCTACATAAAACGTTGAACCAACACCTTCGGTAGACTCAAACCAGATACGACCTCCTTGTCGCTCGACAAGTTCACGACATAAGTACAGCCCTAGCCCCGTGCCAGTGATGCCGCGCGCCTGTGCGTTTTCAGCGCGAGTGAAACGCCCAAATACACGCGCCTGCTGATGTGCAGGAATACCTATACCAGTATCGTACACAGACACAAGTGCTTGCTGCTTGTCTTCACGAACAACAATCTCTATCGCGCCACCATCTGGGCTATACTTAATAGCATTACTTATAAGGTTGGCTAGTACCTGCTCTATACGTCTCCCATCTACGGGTACAACACAATGCTCTTGCGCGACATGCAGTGAAAACGTATGTTTGTCTGTTGTCACCTGACTCCGTTTTAGCACACGTTGCACTAATGCTACGAGATCCGTTGGTTCAGTAAGAAATTCAAGTCGTCCGGCCTGTAAACGCGTAACATCCAACAGGTCTTCGGTCAGTTCCACCATACGCTGTGTTGCCTGGTCGATGCTTTGCAGTGACTCCATCTGCCACTCTGCTAATGCTGGCCCATTACCACGAGCCGTTTGTATGAGGAGTGTTTGGGCAAAGCCTTTGAGAACAGCGAGTGGGCTACGGAGTTCATGCGCGGCAACGCTGATAAATTCGTCCTTCACCTGCTCAGCCTCTTTCAGCGGGGTCATATCCTGATGTACAACGATAGCGGCGGGTTCTTCCCCCTCAACAAGATGGCGCGGCCCATCGGTTGTTGAGCTATAGAGTTCCTGGATATCGAGTGCGACCGCATTGACTAACACCGGTAGCGACGACCCGTCAGCGTAACGAATGACTTCTTGATGCTGACGTACCGTCTCGCCACGTTGGAGAGTGCGAAGTGTTGCAAACTGCTCTGGCATGAGGAGCCGCCCATCAACGCCAAAGAGACGAATGCCTTGCTCATTGAGGAAATCAACCATTGGCTGGCCCAGAGGCCAATGCGCTCCCCACACATCTGTGGCAGCATGATTGGCAAGCACCAGCCGTGCGTCGTGTCCACGTACAAGATAAACACTACTTGGTAGCTCGTCCAAAATCATTTGCAGCACTGCACGCTGCGCCTCCGTCTCAGCATGAATGCGCCGCTCGATCATGAGACGCCGCGACTCGGTTACATCGCGCCAGACGACGACTGCACCCGATACGCTATTTTGTGTACCGTTCTCAGTTCGCGAGGCAGTAGTTGACACTTGTGGAAGGTGAAGCGGAGAGGCATTGACAACGTATTCGCGTAGTTCTTTCTGCTCGTCAACAACCATTACAGAAATATCATGTTCCATTTCACCCTGCAATGCGTGACGTGCTGGCCCATAGAGCAGTGCTTCTAACGCATGAGTACCATCAGCACTTTTGTAAAGCATTTCGCGCAGACGACGTGCGTTCTGATTCTCACGCAGTGTGTTCCCTTGCTGATCAACAAGCGTAATACCATCGGCGATACTTTCAAAAATGGCACTTAACTCTTGCGCCCGCATTTGCACTGCTGTATAGAGACGAGCGTTTTCAATGGCAACTGCTGCCTGTGCCGCGAGCGCAACAAGCAGCATTTCATCATCATGTGTGAACGTATCCGGTTGCTCATGACCCAGGAGCAGGCCACCGCGCACATGCTTCTCACGGTCAAGCAAGGGCGCACCAAGAAAACTTCGTATAGCAGGATGTCCATGAGGAACACCCATCGAATGCAATGATGCGCTGGACACCTGTCTATGTGCATAGGCAAACGCAGTCTCACGTGCTTCGTCACGTTCGCTTTTCGTATGAGTAGCCTCAATATGTGTAAGCACATCAGGCACACGCACCGAAACACCGTAGCGGAAGATGGGCGCAAGTAACCCTTCACCGCCTAAAGGCATGCGCCGCAAAAGGGCCTCTTGTTGCTCTGTGACTCCTACAACTACCGCAAGATGGAAGAGATTGCCCTCAGAAGGGACAAGCAGCTCACCGTCTTTATTTATTGGTCGTAATGTAAATGCCGCTAGCGTTGCCCCTGTCAATTGACACGCTGCTTCGGCGATGAGCCGTAAGAGTCGTGTCTCATTCAACTCGCTCATTAACGCTGTACCAACACGACTAAGAGCCGCGAATTGTTCAGTTGTCGAAAGCCGTTTATACATAGCTTTCTGATGCTGTTCTTCCTGTGTCATGTGCTATCTCTTTATAGGCAACGATACGCAATCGTCGGTAGTCGGCAAACCAGTTGCCATCTTTGAAAAGCTGTGTACGGGTCTTCTCTTCTGTGGATTCTAACGCTTGCTGCTTGACCTCTGCGGAAACATTGGCGAAGATACGGTCTCCAAACATCTGTATCCAGTTCCGCAATCCATGCTCGCCTTCCTCTAGTTTTGTTGGGCGATCAAAAAGAAGAGCCATCTGTACAGCAAAGCCATGCTGCTCTAGTAGGGATGCATACTCACCTATCGAGGGGAAATACCAACCAAAATCTACCTTTGTATGCGTGAGTTCCCACAATGCTTGCTCGACAGCTGTCGTAATGGTTGCCACATTGCCTTTTCCGCCAAACTCCGCGACCAATCTGCCACCTGGCTTTAACGCTGTTGTGATATGCTGCACGGCCTGGTCTGCCTCTCTCACCCAATGGAGTGTAGCATTTGAAAAGATTGCGTCAAAGGAAAACGGGAAGGCGAAATCTCTCGCATCCGCTACAAGAAACTCGACATCGGAATATGCGAGACGGGCGGCTTCAATCATACTGGCAGAACTATCTATTCCTACCACATGCGCCCCCGACTGTGCAATGGTATGTGCGAGATGGCCTGAACCACACCCCAAATCCAAGATAACTTCACCTGCCCTTGCTTCCAAAAGGGGTACTAGACCCTTCCCATATTCGGAAACAAAGGCATGCTTTTGATCATAGAGTGATGTATTCCAATCGTTGTCTGGCATAGAGCGACTCCTTCTTAATATCCAGCATGATAGAGGCAGTTCGGATATGACGGGGACAAGAGCATTGTCACTACTATACGACGATGTGCCATTACATAGCAACGCCCATCGGTATATACTAGTGAACATGCTCCGTCCCTGTCATAACCTCACTCATATCATGCTAACGAAAATATATACCGCCTCAGAATTGTGATACGTTTGTGATAGCGTTGCTCATTCTGTGTTCTCACTGTGAGTGTCTCCACAGTATAATAGTTCATGAACATACTATTTTTTGTGAAAAGAGATACAATGAGGCTGTCATGGAAATACTTGAAACAGAACTGCTCGCAACACTCAGTCACGAACTGCGGAGTCCTCTGGCATCTGTTCAGGGATATACAGCAACACTTCTCAAACATGGAGACAGCATCTCATACGATGAGCGACATGAATTTCTTGTGGCGATCACGGACGCAGGTCGGCAGTTAGAGACCGTAATTGACCGCCTCTTTGAAATTGCACAATTGGAAACAGGTATGCTCACGCTTGAGTGTACCGACATTGATCTCATTGCGCTCATACAACAGGCTATCGCACAGACCGAAGATCGTCTACAACAGTCTCTCCTTGCTCATTCACCCTTTACATTTTCACTGTATTTGGAGGACAATGAGCGTGGGCAAATTCAAAAGGGGCAGCATATACAAGGTGACACACGCCGCCTGAAAGAGGTAATTGATCATCTATTGGAGAACGCAGTACTCTATTCACCTCGTGGCGGTGCTATCGAACTGGGCATACGACAACAAAGGCATCTCCAGATGGTGGAAGTTTGGATACGCGACAACGGCATAGGTATTCCCCCAGATCTTCTGCATCGTATTTTTGGGCGTTTCCATCGTATAGATATGCGGCTTACCCGTGAAACAGCAGGACTTGGCTTAGGACTTACCATCTGCAAGCATATTATAGAACTTCATAATGGTGTTATTTGGGCCGAAAGTGCAAGTGACAAAGGAAGTATATTTCATATATTATTACCGCTAGAAAGACTCTAAAGGAAAACATACTATGCCTGCCAGAAAATCAACAATCCTGGTTGCTGATGATGACCCACAATTGCTTCGCCTGATGACACGCAACCTGCAATTCGAGGGATATAGCTTGCTCACCGCGAGTGATGGCAAACAAGCACTTGACCTCTTTGAACAGCATCAACCCGATCTACTGTTGCTTGATGTGATGATGCCTAAGATGGATGGTTTCGCCGTGTGCGGTCATATACGCGAATTTTCGGCGGCACCAATCATTATCGTAACGGCACGTGGGCAGGATCAGGATAAGGTGCGGGGACTTGATCTTGGCGCAGATGACTATCTCACCAAACCATTTAGTGTCGATGAACTCTTAGCACGAGTACGTGCAGTGCTACGACGCACTCACTTTTCTACGCACGAACTGTCACACTATCTTCCTACAACTGCGATGACAACAACAATTGGTGCGCTTACTATAGATTATGGGCAACGTCTCGTGACAATGCAAGGCCGAGAAATTGCGCTTACGCCAACTGAATACCACATCCTCTCTTATTTGGCACAAAACGTTGGTCGCGTCATTACCCAGGATTTGCTTTTAGAACACGTATGGGGCGCGGAATATGTTGGCGAAGGCCATATGCTCCAGGTCAATATGAATCGTCTGCGCCGCAAAATAGAACCCGACCCCGTTCGCCCACGTTACGTTCTCACCAAAATAGGCATTGGCTATCTTTTAGCAGCGCAACCCGATAAAGAAAACGCGCACCTCTAGCCATGATGAACTGGTAGAACTCCATTACTGTATACGTTATCTCTCTTTCAGAAGTATACAAAGTGGAGATATTGTGCCATACATCCCTTTCTTAGGGAGTGCAAGAGTGTTAAGAGGAGGACTGCTATGGATGAGCAAAACAAGGACCTTGGAACACGGGGCAAGGAAAACATAGTGAAGGGAAAACTGGACCAAGCGGTTGGTAAGGTGCAGGAGAAAGTTGGCGAGGCGACTGGCAATACCGAACTAGAAACCAAAGGCAAGGCGAAGCAGGTCGGGGGAACGGCTCAATCAACTCTTGGAAATGCTGAGCAAAAGGTAGACAGTGCTCTTAATCCTGACAAGAAGTAGGGTGTTTCCTCAGCACCAAAGATCAAGAAGGGAGGGCCAACGTTCGTGTTGGCCCTCCCTTCTTTGAGGAAGAAAAGGCATTGGAGGATAAGAATGCAGAATAACGATGAGCCTGAAGGGACAACGAATGAACACGTAGCGTTGGTCAATCCCACACAGGAAAACGTGCTTGATGGCGACTCTAAAAAAGCTGAGGAGAGGAGACAAACGAGAGAAGGCAACGCGCAAGGGGTCTTCGGCCAACTGAGAAAACGACTCCCAACAATCGTAGGCACTCGTTGGAGGACCATCCCTCGTACCCAGGTAGCAACTAATGTTTCTACAGATGCTCACGAGGAAATAAGTACAGAGTCATCTCAGAGTGAGGATGTGTTGCTTGATCTAGCGAAATGGGTTCGGCGACTTCTTATTCCACTTTCGCTGCTGGCTTGGGCGAGTATCATCATCCTTCTTCTGTGGGGCGCAAGTCACATCACCAGAGCCATCTTATTGCTCGTGGTTGCTTCCTTACTGGCCTATGCCTTAGCACCCCTCGTCACCCTATTTGCACGAGTGGTGCCACGGTTCCTCGCAATTCTCTTTGTCTACCTGATTGTCCTTGGCGGAGTTGGTGCCTTGATTTACCTCGTGGTCCGCACCACCGTTGACCAAATCACCTCGCTCTCAGGGTATCTCGGATTTTTGCTGACGCCTACAAATGGGCAGCATCAAACGGCGGTGGAGCAGACGTTGCGCTCGTTCGGCATATCGTCAAGCCAAATTGCCTCCATTCGTACACAGATTATTCTGCAATCACAGGGACTTGCAGGAGATATCGTGCCACTAATTACAGGAGTGGTGAATGCCTCTCTGGATATTCTTCTGGTCGCTGTCCTGAGTGTCTATCTGCTCGTTGACGGCTCACGGGCAACTCGTTGGTTCCGTCACAACATGCCGAGACGACAGAAAGGACGTGTTCGTTTTCTGCTGGAGACCTTGCAACGGATTGTCGGTGGTTATATTCGCGGACAACTCCTGCTGTGTAGCATCGTTGGAGTCCTGGTTGGTGCTGGCATGCAGGTCCTCGGTGTCCCCTATGCCATCTTGCTAGGAGTATTAGCATTTGTGCTGGAGTTTATTCCGATTCTTGGAACGCTGGTTTCTGGTGCTATTTGTGTGCTGCTTGCGCTGACAAAAGGAGGCTGGGTCCTTTCAGTCATCGTGCTAGTTTACTTTGTGGTGGTGCATGTGATCGAGGGTGATGTGGTGGGTCCACGTATCGTTGGAAAAGCGATAGGACTCCATCCCGTGGTAGCTCTGCTGGCACTGATCGTTGGCGGCGATCTGTTCGGTATTTGGGGTGCTCTCTTTGCTTCACCGATTGCAGGAGTCTTGCAAGCATTCCTCATCGCAGTGTGGTCAGAATGGCGTGAGATGCATCCCGGTGAGTTTCAGAAGGCAAAAGACAAGATTGTGGAGACCGTCGAGAACAACGTTGCGGAGAAGTCCATCGATTTAGAACCTGCTGCAAAACTTCTCTCTGATGAGATATGACTCTCCCTACAAAACCAGAAGGCATCCCACACTTAGGGATGCCTTCTGTACAATCCTTATCTCCTCATGAAGAGAAGCGAAAGTGCTTGTCTTCTACGCTCTGCGGCCAACGGCGTGTAGGATTGCGATAAGAATACACGCTCCGATAATTGCAACAATGATGCTCCCGATCAGGCCAAAGTTCGCATCTGGAACAAGCAAGTTGACAAGAAAGCCACCAATCAAGGCACCAACCAGCCCAACGATGAGATCGCCGATAACTCCATAGCCACCCCCACGCATAATCCGACTTGCCACAAAGCCTGCAATTAAACCGATAATGATCCAGATGATGAGACCCGTGGGGCTAAACGCAGCCGCAACGATTGCTAGTGTCATAAGTAATATTCCTCCTTGAAAAACGAAACATTTTTATGTGAACACATATCCTCTTGAAGAAAAGCGTTTTCCCTGACAGAGCATCGCCTCCTTCTCCTTGCATGTGCCATCTGTATAGAATACGAGTGAGATGAAAATAAGGAGACACCCGAATACAAACAGTTCCATTTTAGACGTGTCGAACGTGTTTACTATAGAGACTAGATGGACTATGTTGAGAGCGTTGAGTTCTCTAAGTAGTAGTGAGAAGGAGCAGAAAAAGATGGTAGACAACCAAACAGGAATAAAAGAACTAACCGACATTCTCGATAAGGACATCGAGATCATTGTTGCAATGAGAATCAATGCTGAACGCAAAGTCAATTATCACCAACGATTGATAGAGAAAGCGGCAAGTGCATTAGGACGCCCTTTCGCAGTATATGTCGTCTTGCTTATCATTGTAGTGTGGGTTATAATCAATGTGTATCATAGATTGCTAAACATCCCACTATTTGATTCACCTCCATTTGCCTGGTTACAAGATATAGTCAGTGTCAGTGCCTTATTCATGACTATTATCGTTCTCGTGACGCAAAACCGCCAGGAAAAATTCACGGAACAAAGACGCCATCTCGACCTGCAAATTACGCTTCTGACAGAGCGGAAGGTGAGTAAGATTATAGAACTCCTTGAAGACCTGCGCCGCGACCTGCCTTCAGTGAAGAATCGTGTTGATGCCGAGGCCGAGGCCATGCAAGAGCCGGTCGATCCTCATACCGCGCTTACCGCTCTCACTCATACGCTAGAAGAGGCAACGAAGGAATACGAGCTTGAAAGCGAATAACGCATCGCTTAGCATAACGGCGTATTCAGCACAGTATCATAAAACATCAACTCAAACTCGTGGCTTAAACGTACCGCACGCACAATGCGCTGTAGCTCATCCTCAGACGTATAACGCGCTAAGAGCGTTTCATCGACGGGCGTCACACGCTCACCAATCTGCTCATGCGCCGTGAAAAACGCAACCTGCTCCTCGCTTAACCAGTAGTGCTGCATCAACGCAGGCCCTATACGAGCGCATATCTGCACGAAGATATCCTCGCTCGCACTCACTGACGCTAACTTTTCTTCGGGTGTTCCATGTGCGAGCGTATAGAAAAAGAAATTTGTAAGTGCTATACAACCAGCAAGTGGCTCACTGGCATCAAAATCGGCCCGTGATAGCCCTATTGCCTCACCAAAGCGCAACAGCAACTTATAGCCACCTATTTTCGCCGTCAGTTTACTGACGAGGAGTTCCTGTACATCAAGCTCAGGAACGCCAGCGATAGCAAGCGCATCCAGGCGATACGCCTCACGCACTATCCACCAATCTTGTAAAGCGAAGACGCGCAGCCTTGCTCTATCCAATGTGCCATTTTCAATTTGTTCCCATAGAGGATGGTGTAGCAAACGATGCCGTAAGTCTTGTACAGTTTTAGGAAACACCGAATCTGTAAAACTCATAAATGTTGGTTCTCTTTCCATTTGTGAAGTAGGTCATAACATATTCACGAAAAAAATGGTACTGTTGAACAGTAGTTCATTGTACGTTATACGTAGCGTCATCGTTAGTTCGTTATACAGCCTTATGCGACAGATGCACTTATTTTTCTTTTCAAACTGATTGTATAGACAAGGAGTGTTAATTTCATGAACGATCAGAATCCATATTACTCTAGCGGTCAACAGGACCCATACAGTGGTGGACAATACGCTAGTAGTGGTAGTGAGCAATACCAACCTCCACAGCAACCAGAAACTGTCTATGGTTCTTATGGTAACCAGGAACAGCCACTCTATCAATCTATTCCACAGCCTCCACCTTATCAACCTGGATCACAAAGCTATCAACCATACCAGACTCCCGGCTATGGACAACAAAGCATGTACCCAGGCGCATATTACATGCCTGTAGCGCAGACAGTCGGACCAAATGGTGGTTTTGCTATTGCTGGTCTTGTGCTTGGCATTGTCAGCATTGTTTTCTTCTGGGGATTTTACTTCGGTATTCCCGTCGGAATTGTTGGCATTATTATGTCCGCACTGGGACGCCGCTCTCCACAGCGTCGTACAATGGCGACAGTAGGTCTTGTCCTCTCTATTGTTAGCATAGTCCTATCGCTCTGCGTCGTTGGATTTTTTATTCTGGCTCTAACTCGCGCTGGCACAACAACAAACTGACATTCGCAAGAAAAGCCCTTGGCTCAAATATGATTTTTGCCAGGGGCTTTTCTTGCTTGGTTATGCTTTACTGATAATAGGCTTGAGTGCAGGATACAGAGCTTTATATGTCTCATATCCCTCAGCATACACGCGCTCGTTTTCGCGGCGTGGTTGAGTACGCTCTTCGACGCGTACCGTCTGCTCACATGCCTCCTTCACCGAAGAATACACTCCACTTGCGACACCTGCGAGCAGTGCCGCACCAAATGCTGGCCCCTCTGTCGCATTGGTCGTCACAAGCTCGACGCCAAGCACATCGGCGATAATCTGTCGCCAGATAACGCTCTTCGCTCCGCCGCCCGTCGCTCGCATCTGCTCAATTGCAAGCCCTTGCTCACGAAGAATCATAAAGCAATCTTTCAAGCTGAACGCAACACCCTCAAGTACCGCACGAATCAAGTGGCGGCGGTCGTGACGTGCGGTGAGGCCGATCCAACCACCTCGTGCATGAGCATCCAGGTGCGGGGTGCGCTCGCCCTGTAGATAAGGCAGAAAAATAAGACCATCGCTACCAGCAGGGGCCATAACCGCCTCTTGCGCCAGCAGTTCATAGGCATCTCTACCTGTCCAACGCTCCAATGCACGTTCAGGCAAGCCAATATTATCGCGCACCCAGCGTAGCGAAAGTCCAGCACCCTGTGTCACACCCATAAGATACCATGCCTGCGGAACGGCATGATTGAATGTATGCACACGGGGCACTGGACCAGAGGTATCAACCTGCGGCGTCTCAGCATACGCCAGCACAACTCCACTTGTACCTATCGAGACCAGTCCAAGCTCTGGCACAACAACACCGTTGCCAACCGCTCCACATGCATTGTCAGCACCACCACCAGCAACTGGTATGCCAGCAATCAAATCTGTCAGCGCAGCCACCTCGTCGGTAATAGCCCCACTTAGCGCATCCGCGGCAACAATCGGTGGCAGGAGCGAAGGTGCAAGTTCAAGTGCATGTAACACCTCTTGCGACCATACGCCACGCTTCACATCAAGCAGACAGGTACCTGCCGCATCCGATATTTCCATCGCCATCACTCCCGTCAGCCGATAGCGAATATAATCTTTCGGCAACAGCATCGTGGTGGCCCGTGCGAATATCTCCGGCTCGTTGTCACGCACCCACAACAGTTTCGGAGCGGAAAAACCAGTCAGAGCAGGATTGCTCACATACTCGATGAGTTTGCTCGCACCGACTTTTTCAGTCATCCACTTCGCCTGGGCATCGCTTCGTTGATCCGCCCAAATAATACAGGGCCGCAACACCTGATGCGCCTCATCGAGCAACACGACGCCATGCATCTGACCAGAGAGGCCAATACCACGTACATCCGATGGTTGTACATTATCCTTTTTACTCTTTTCGAGACAGGTACGAATTGCGCTCATCGTCGCCTGCCACCAATCGGAGGGGTTCTGCTCTGCCCAGCCCACATGCGGATGATAGAGCGGGTACTCGACAAATGCATCAGACAACACACGTCCATCCTCAGCCGCGAAGAGAGCCGCCTTCACACCTGTTGTACCCAAGTCAATTCCTAGCAATGCTTGCATAATTTCTCCTTACGGCATCTTCTCTGAAGCAAGGTCTAGCCTTTTTGAGTAGTCGGTGATCCCCAACCTGTTACCAAGCGGGTCCTCAAATTCCACTGCCAATCCCGTATTGATCTCGTATGGCTCCGATAAGAATACAACTCCTTTTTGCTGAAGCTCACTGTAAGCAATTTTCACATCATCTACCTCAAACAACATTGCAGGTTTTGCATCTGGATCACTCCTGAGAATAATAGCAGCGTCTTCACTGCCTACATTGAATGCAAGTAGACCACGCACTGAAAAGTCAAACTTTACAGGTAAGCCCAACATATCTGCATAAAACTTACGTCCCTGTTCAAGATTGGTAGCAGGCAAAAAGAAATTGTCGTAGTTGTTCAGCATAGCAATCACCTCTCGTTGATATATCTATGCTAGTATACAATGCAAACGTGAGTTATAGTTCGCATCTCTCATGCACTTATACGGTATTTAGTGCTGGCTTTTGTCTTTGTATCGTCAGCCACAACAGCGACATAGCGATAGTCAGCACAATAACGTAGGGCAAGAGCGACCACAGACCAAGGGCTTGGGCGAGGTTGCCCGCGAGCCAGGGGAATAGGGCAGCCCCCATGCTACCGAGGCTGGCAAGAAAGCCTATGGCACTTGCCAGGAGACGCGATGGTACCAGTTGCGACATAAGCGCAATTGTGGTCGGGAAAATTGGGCCAAGACAAAAACCCGTCAGGCATAATCCCAGAGCTGCAACACTACTTAATGGCACAAGCCAGACGATGAAAATACCAACCATCACACCAACAAGACAACCTTGTATTAGCCGCTTATCGCCAAAGCGTCGCGCCACGCGCGGTAAAATCAGGCGACCGAGGGTGAGACCAATCCAATAGCCACTGACAATCCAACCTGAAAACAAAGGTATGCCGTGCCGTTCTTCGAGGAGAAAACTGTAGCTCCAATTGCCCAAACTGACCTCTGTTCCAACATAAAAGAGCAGGAAGAACGCTGCTATCCACACAATTCGGCTTTTGAGTGCGCCTGCTAAAACATTCTTTTCGGTTTTAGCCTCGCCACTCTGCTCTGTAGATTTACGACTCTTGAAGAACGCCACAACACAGACGATCAAAACAACACTCACAATCGCCCACGTTACATACACGAAGTTCCATGTCAGCCCAACCGCGAGAATCGTCGAAGCCACCAGGGGACCAAGCAAGGCTCCCGTTCCATAAAAAGCATGGAGATAGTTGAGCAGAGCCGTATTACGTGGCAGACCCGCTATATACGAGTTCAAGCCAGCATCGAGAATAGCACTGCCAAAGCCAAGCGGTAGTAGCATCAGTAGTGTCAGCCAAAATGGTGGAATAGTGCTTAATACTACTGCGCCAGTTAGAAAGCTCCCGACACCTAACAGCAGAAATGAGCGAATGCCAAGCCTTGCCACTAGCGGCCCACTATTGAACGCCGCTATAAGATAACCTAGTACCGCTGAAAAGAACAGCAGCCCAACGGTTGCCTTGTCGATACTATACTGGGTACGCAGACTCGGAATGAGAACACCAATGGCAGCATCGTTCGCCCCAACAAGAATAAAGGCAAAAAAAGCTACTCCAATCTGAATCCGTAGGGCTGGCGTTCGTACTTCTTTTTTCTGAGCTTCAACCGTTGTTGTCATGATTGCCAAATATCCTGTCTAATAACCCAAATAATGGGGTGTCTGTCGCTCTATGCTCTTGTATACTCTTGACATCCGCGTGTGTACGCTTTATAGTGCATTAACAAGATGATACACGCATAAAAACGCAAAGTCAAGGCATTTTTAGGAAACGGTGAAAATAGTAGACGATGTTAAAAGAAGAACGGCAACGCTACATTGTGGATAAGCTCCGGGTCGAGGGAAGAGTCTTAGCATCAGAACTCTGCGAGTCGCTTCATGTCTCAGAAGACACGGTACGTCGAGACCTGCGAGACCTCTTTGAAATGGGGATGATTCAACGCGTTCATGGCGGTGCGTTACTGCGCTCATCTACCGAAAACTATGTTATCAGGCAAAAACAACACATCGAGGCCAAGGCTGAGATTGCACAGGCAGCAGTACAGCTTGTCCGTAATGGGCAGGTAATTATTATGGACGGCGGCACAACTACGTATCAAGTCGCCCAACGGCTGCCCTCTGACCTTCATGCAACCATTATTACAAATAGCCCACCAATTGCCACACTGCTCGGAGAGCATGCACATGTCGAGGTCATTCTTCTTGGCGGCAAGCTCTATAAAGCCTCGCTTGTCACTACTGGTGTAGAGACGGTCGAGGCTCTCCATACCTTCAAAGCCGACTTGTGTATGTTAGGTATTTGCAGCTTACACCTTGATGTCGGCATCTCTATCCCTGATTTAGAAGAGTTGTATGTGAAACGAGCTATGATTGCAAGTTCCGCTGAGGTGGTTGCGCTAGCTTCTGGAGAGAAGCTTGATACAGCAGCACCTTTCGTTGTAAGTTCGCTCAGGGAACTTACCTATCTCGTCACAGACTCTTCTGTCTCAGAGCAAACAATAGCTCCTTATCGTGATGTAGGGATCACAATCATACGTGGTTAACAAAAATATTGTTATACAGCAACATAGACGAACAAGTTGATAATACCCTAGATAGGAATACGACGATAGACCTCATCATAGGAGAAACTGACACCGTTGCTTTTGAATTCGATCTGGTCACCTTCACGATAATGGTATGGCCGCCAGTCGTTTTCACGTCGGTAGATCTCAATCATCTTGGATGTGCTGTCGACCAACATATACTCTTGCACAGATGGCAACGTCTTGTACGATTCGAGTTTCGAGCTGCGATCACGTTTCTCTGTTGCTGGTGATAAGACTTCGATCACCACCACCGGATTAGTGAGTATTTGGCCGCTTTCATTGCCACAAGCAACGCTTACATCTGGATGAAAATAGTGGCGCAACGATGTCATCTTCACTTTTACATCGCTGGTATGCACAAGGCATGTACCATCTCTAAGAGCCTGATCAATGAGAGACGCAAGACGGGCACAGAGTGCCGAATGAGCAATGCTTCCACCTGCCAGGTCGATGATGGGATGTTCGTCATAGGCAGAGGAGGGAGGAGACAACATAATCACGTATCCATCATAAAACTCATAGTTACCATCGGTCGCCTCATCCAGGGCAAGATACTGCTCCTCTGTCATATACAGCCCATTGCTTATTGCTGCTCTATCGGCTACCATGGTCTCTACTCCTTGCTTTTTCGCTGCTCAGTACACTGACTGCTCTTTTCCTATTATACCTCCCTGTCAAGACGGCTACAATGCTCTGCAAAACTATGGTATTCTCAATCTACAAGACCATGAGAATAATGACGCTCTTCTATGCGCTTGACAGCATTGGACAAAAAACATACTATAGCCTCTGAATAACGCTCTAGTCCAGAACATTGCATTCTATACAATGCTCTAGGCTATAAGAAGGATATTGTATTTCGATGATGACCGACAAGCATACGATCACGCTCCTGGTTTCCTGTCCCGACAAACCCGGTATCGTTGCAGCAATTTCACGCTTCATCTTTGAACATCACGGCAACATCGTGCAATCAGACCAGCATTCTACGCCTGATAATACGTTTTTCATGCGTATTAGCTTCCATGAAGACGACTTTTCCCTCTCACCAATAGAGCTTGTAGATACATTTCAATCTATTGCAGACGCCTTCACTATGCAGTGGAGCGTCTCGTACTCACAACATAAGAAGCGTGCAGGCATCTTCGTATCTAAACTCGACCATTGCCTGACCGATCTCCTGTGGCGTTGGAAGAGTGGCGAGCTAGCCATCGACATTCCCTTTATCGTGAGCAATCATCGCGACCTGGAACCACTTGCACGCATGTACGATGTGCCTTACTACTACATTCCTGTCCGTCGTGAACATCGTGTAGAAGACGAGCAACGTATCCTGGAATTGCTCATGGGGAAGGTGGATTTTCTAATCCTGGCACGCTATATGCAAATCCTGGAACCGTTCTTTATCGAAGCATATCCACATCAAATCATCAACATCCACCATAGTTTCTTGCCCGCATTTGTAGGAGCCAATCCCTATGCTCGCGCCTTCGAGCGTGGTGTTAAAATCATCGGTGCCACGGCTCACTACATCACAGAAAATCTCGACGAGGGACCAATTATCGCGCAGGATGTCATTCACTGTAATCACCGCGATACCGTTGAAGATTTGGTACGCAAAGGGCGCGATGTCGAGAGGCGCGTGCTAGCCGAAGCCGTGCGACTCCATACGGAGGATCGAGTGTTGGTTTACGAGAATAAAACCATTGTGTTTTAATGGCTAAACCGAGAGGGTCAAAGAGCAAAGCCGCCTTCCTCGGTTTTGCCTGCTTCATGCTCCTTCCCTGCTTCGTCAGCAAGCTCAAGAAGCTTTTATTGTACTTTGGGCTTGCTGATGATTTTTTCCCACTCTTGCTCTTCGATCTCTTCCCATTCTGCTAAAAAGCCAAGAACGATACGGTTAAACTCTCCTGGCTTCTCCATGTTTGGCATATGATGCGTCTCAGGAATAGTTACGCGTTTCGCGCCTTTGATATTCTGTTCCTGCTTGTCCGCGCTTTTATGTAGTTGCCTCTCATCTTCCGCCCCTGTGATGATGAGTGTTGGTGCATGAATTTCGGCTAACCGTTCGTATGCCGGAGGATCGAGTTGCTGTTGTGATGCTGGGTCAAGCACCCAGCCAAAAGAATATTCAGATAACTGGTCGCGCACCCGTTGACGAGCGACAGGATACTGAGAGGACGGTACGAGCGTAGCATCCTTCATCAATGCCTCGACCATCGCCGTTCTATCGCGCTCCTGTATCGCTTTCCCAAACACCGCCCAACGTCGCATCTGCTCTTGCAATTGTACTTCAGTAAACATCAGTTCGTGTGGATAGCCACCTATCGGTGCCCCAACCAGCACGAGGGCATCCACCATTTCAGGATGTTCGAGTGTAAAATCCTGAGCAATTACGCCACCCAACGAGAGACCAAGCAAATATGTTTTTTTAATACCGAGGAAGGTCAGCAGGTTATACAGGTCTTGCCTATCCATGTAAGGAGTCTGAGGTAGGTCCGTTTTTCCGAAGCCACGCACGTCATAACGCACAACTTTGTAGCGTTCGGCAAATGCGACAAACTGGTCATCCCACATGCGGTTATCCATATACCCACCATGAATGAGTACAAGCGGGTGCCCCTCACCCATCATCTCGTAATATAGCCTTGTCCCGTCTGTCTCTACAAAACCTGCCTCTATCCGTTTTGCATTATTATTCATGAGCATTGTATCCCTCACGTTGATATGCAGACAGAATAAAAATCGACGCTACCTTTAGCTATAAGTTCGTATACTTGTTATACCGCTATCTTGTTAGGCGGTGGAATAAGGCGTCCCACTTCTTGTGCTACCATAATCCAACTATCTATTGCATCCTGTCCTTGCTTCACAGCTTCTTCATACGTTGTGCCATGCGTTTTACATCCAGGCAGTTCTGACACTGTCACGATGTAGGTTTGATCTTCATCGCTCCATTGAATATTCATCGAGTAATGCCTGTTATCCATGTTAGCTCCTTTACTTATTGTACCATGCATGCTTTTATGGCTTTTTAACCAATCAATCACATCCGCTACACATTCATCAAGTGGCCTCACAGTATCCACAACAAGGTGAGGCTCGGTTATAGTATAGCCAGCTTCTACCGTATATTGACGACGGTATGCTTGCACACGTTCCCACGCTGTCATGTGATGAGCAGGCAAGTTACGCTCTTTGCGAGCGTTAATGCGCCGACTCCATATCTGCTCATCGGAACAAAAGCATTCGACAATGACCAGTTGTGTCTGTGTCTCCATAGCGATAGCTTTGGCATGCTCATACGTCATATGATGCGTCAAGGGACTATCGCAAATCACGTTCAACCCTTGTAGCAATTGACGGCGCACAATGTTCAGCATCACGTCATACGCGAGACCATTCGTTTCGCCCTGTACCTGTTTGTCAACAATATCTTTGACATCATCCTTATCAATCAACGGCCATAGCAGTCGCCGGCTTAAAGCGCGACCGAGCGTACTTTTCCCACTACCGGGGAAACCTTTTAGCAGAACAAGCACCATCTTTCTCGCTTTCAATAATATTCACTAGAAGATAGATTATAATAGAATTAGGGCAGTTTTCTTAGTTTCGTGCCGAAAATATTGCAATTCTTATCATGTATATGTTACCATTAGTGGAGGTCAAAGAGGTTTCCAGTTTATTTCCCCAACAGGAGCATTCATGAACAATATGATTTTGCGAGAGTCACCAACTCGCAGTCAGAAAATTGAACTTAGTCCCGAAGAGCGCAGCCAGTTGAATGCATTTATTGACCTCCTTATTCCAGCCGATAAAGACTTTCCTCCGCCTTCCAGTCTGCATCTCATTGATGCCTTTCTCAACCATCTCACACCCAGCAAAACCGACAAAATGTCTTTGCTATTGAGCGAGAAACGCCTACGCGCTGCATTACGAGACTTGAACGCTTCTGCTGATGGAAACTTTTGTGGGGTAAGTTCGGAGCAACAACACACCATACTTAAACATTTCGAGCGACGTGAACCCGCTCTTTTTCAGACACTATGGACTCTGGCTAATCATAGCTACTACTCACGGCTCGCAACACTTCGCTACGCAGCGTCGATGTCTTAGCTGCATATATTTTGACTCGATGCAGGGTTAAGAAACATATGGTATTGTGTATACAATGCCATAACTTCTCAGCATATACATCCCACTATTTGCTCCCGATTTGTTACTTGGATAGAAAAACGCAGAGAGCAGAGCACCAAGGAGACCCAACAAAAGCAGAATTACCACTAACAATGGTAACAGCTTTTTCAAGCGGCCATTGAATGTCGCGCTTTTCCGCTCCTGTTTCATCTCTTCGGGGCCTACCAGCACAATTGGTTTGCTCTGTACATAATTATTCGTTGTGAATGGCACATCCGCTACGATATCCTCTGCCCCCTCTTTCGCAATCGGCGACCATTCGGCTGAGTCAACGGACCATAAACGTGAGCTATCGTCCTTAGCATCGTCCTCCAAAAAGTTCTTAGGTTGCTCTTCCTTTTTCTCCGTCGCTATAGCCTCTGCTGGTTGTGAAACAGCAATTCTCACTTCAAATAGAGAAGGCATGAGCAAGGGCGAAAATTCACGAGTGAGGGGGATTGCGGCTGGTAAAGACGTATCTAAAGTATGTGAAGGTAGTGGTGTCTCTGGACTCTCGACCGAGGCAGGTGGAAATAGCGGTGCTGGTGTTAATGGATTTGTCTTTGTTACAGGTAATAGTTGTAACTTCACCGTCGCCATAGGACGCGAAATTGGTGATGCAATCGGGGCAAAACTCACAGCCGAGGCAAAAGCTTTTACGAACTCATCTACAGAGGCAAAACGATCATCGGAACGCTTCCGCATCGCCTTTTGTAAAACTTCATCAACTGCAGGAGAGATAGTAGGTACAAAGGTACGTGCCGATGGCGGCCCCTGGCGCACATGTTTGAGTAGAACCTCTACGGGTGTCTGTCCCGTAAATGGTGTAGAGCCTGTAAGAATCCGAAACAGCAGAATACCGAACGCATAAATATCACTACTACGTCTCAAAACTCCCAGAGACTGCTCAGGAGCGGCATATTCTGCGGACCCCCAGCCCACGCGCGTCAAGGATTGCTGACTATCATCATACCCCCGTGCGATACCAAAATCCGCTAGCAGCATACGTCCATCGCTTGTCACAAATATATTAGATGGCTTGATGTTGCCATGCAACGCATCATGGTCATGTGCATACTGCACTGCACTACCTATTTGTTGCAGAATCGGTAGTGCCTGTGTTGCGGAAAAACGTCCACCCACGCGTCGCAGCAAATTATCCAGTGTACCATTCGCGACAAACGGCGTCACCAGATACAACAGGTCTTCCCCTTCACCATACTCAAGAAACGGCAAAATATTGGGATGATTGAACTGCCCGATTTTTTCTGCTTCGAGCATAAAATACGCACGGAACGTCTCACGCTGGGCATAACTTGGACGAAATACTTTTACTGCCACCTCAAACACCGCTTCCCCAGAACTCTCCACTCCGCTCACCTGTCGTGCGCGATATACGTCAGCCACACCACCACTACTAATACATTGTGTAAGCAAATATTCACTGAGCATCACACCTTCTAAATCAGCCATACGACACCCCATAAACACTATGTTTCATGCAAAAACTTTTTAGGATAATGATACACAAAACCATTCTATTTTAAGAAGGGATATATCGAACTAAACGCTCCTCGCTTCCATTTTAGAAGACCATGACAAAAACGAGTTTTTGCGTTTTCCAAAAACTCGTCCCATTTAGGCTTGACAAGAATACGATATATCGGTATACTATCAATAACGATATATCGTATTATATCGAAGAGTGAAAGGAAACAATACCGATGTTTGGTAGAATGAATAGAAATTTTGCACTTCAGAATCAAGGCGGCGACTGGGGCGGTTGGACTCCCCCCTGGTTACAGGATGACGAGCGTCCACAGGGACCTCGTGGATGGCGCGGCAACTGGCAACGCGGTCGCTTCGGGCACGGCCCTTTTGGGCACGGTCATGGTGAACACGGTGGCTGGCAACGTGGTCCCTTTGGGGGGGGTCCCTTCGGCCCCGGTGCTCGTTTCTTTGAAATGAGACGTGGACGCGGACCTTTCGGTCCTGGTGGCCCCTTTGGTCCAGAAGGACCAGCAGAGGGACGCCGTTTCTTCGGACGTGGCGATGTGAAATTCGCCCTACTTGGTCTGCTCCAGGAGCGACCAATGCACGGCTACGAGATGATTAAAGCACTTGAAGAGCGGTCCGGCGGCTTCTATGCCCCCAGTGCTGGTTCCGTGTATCCAACATTACAACTGCTCGAAGATCGTAGCTTCGTCACAGTCAACGAGACCGAGGGCAAGAAAGTTTATAGCATCACCGATGCTGGTCGCGCCGCGCTCACAGAACGCCAGGAAAAGGGGGAAGAGTTCGGAGGTCCACGCTGGGGACATGGCTTCGGCCCCGGTGGTCGTCAAGGTGGTCCTGGCAGACCAGAGATGCAGGCACTACGCGGCGAAGCAGCCGAGGTCGCACGCCTCTTCGTTATCGCAGGTCGCAAAACCTTCGAGAATCCAGAGCAACTGGCACAGCTTCGCAGCATCATCGAGCGCACCCGTAAAGAGTTAGCAGATATGATCTACGGTACTGGTACTGAGCAACAGCAATAAGCACTAGCATAGAAAAGGTCTGCAACGACGAAAAAATTCGTCGTTGCAGACCTTTTCTATGCTAGAACCTGAAAAACAAAATCAATAGCAGCGTCCCTACATGTAGCAACTGATCGACCCAGATAGGCCCAATCACTTTATAGCGTGCCTTCAGCGTATCTACAATATAGTGGGTGACGAGGATGATACTCGTTGCCAGCAATGAGGTATGTGCGAAGAGAACAAACGTTGCGGTATACGTAGCACAATGATAAAAATTTACTTCCCAACTTTTCCCTTTCTCCATACTCATCCAGGTGCTTTGAAAGGCGAAATCACCGACGAAGTGGCACCCCAGCCAGATTAGAAGTGTAGAAGCAAAAACCCCAGGTAGCATATACATTCTCCCTTAATATATTTTCTACTGAGTATAATAAGCTGAGGAGAATGTTGCAATGAAAAAATTCTCTTTATGAATGTGAACTCTTCCACAAACACTATTTCTGTCCAGATATATTCTCTGCTGTCAGACTCGTTTTACTGCGCCATGTGGTACCAGTATAGACACGTAACAGAAGCAGAGACACTACTACTATCCAGAAACAGAAGGCTAGGTCTTGCTCTAAAAACGCACTATCCACCTGCCCCTGCACCAGTGCCGCAACCATTGCTGCACCTACACCAATTGTCATCCAGCGCCAATGTTCGCTTTCCTGAGAAGCGTTCATAGCAAGACGCCGCAAGATGCGGGCGCAGAGCCAGAAGAACAGCGCAAGAACTGCGACAAAAGCTAGCAAACCAAACACACCAATACTTACCCACACATGCAAAAAGATGTTATGCGGATGCGACAGCGTTGGTTCATAGCGCAATCCCGTCTCTCTATGCGTCACAGTATCAACCTTAATCCAGTAATGTCTACCTGAATCGCAAATGGGATTACTACTGTAATAGCACAGCCAGTTATCCATACCATAACCCAACCACGGACTATCATGGATCATATGGAGTGCGCTCTCCCAGAGATAGATGCGCTTCGTCACTGTGCTTACCGCTTGCACCCCTTTACCACTGGCACTGACATGATGATCCACGAACACATTCACCGCCTGAGTACGGAACGCGAACGTGATGATGAGCAACGCCACAACAAGCACACCACCGCCGACAAGCAAAATTTTTCGATTACGGACTGAGAAAGCTGCAACAAAAAACAATGCGAACGCGATGGCAACCCATGCGCCAAGTGATTGAGTCATGTACAACACAATTAACATCGGGAGACAAACTACCAGAGCGAGCAAACGCAGACGCAATGATATACGTGCCAGTAAGAGCGCGAAACCGATGGGTAGTACATAATCAAAGAGTAGACCAATGCTATTTGCGCTTCCATACACAGCGTGAACACGTCGTACTCCATCCTCTAATGGAATTGTGTTCTTGAAAAAAAGGATTTGTGCGAGTCCCAACAGTGCTATGATTAGCCCACTTCCGATCAACGCTCCTACTAATCGCATTATGTCTTGCCGTGTACGCAGACACACCAGTACAAGCAACACGTATACCAATGGGTCGAATACCTCTTCACGAAATGCCCGTAATGCCGTAGTATGATTGAAAGCAATCACAATAGAAACCGCCGCCATCAGCAGAAATACCAGCATAGGCACAAGAAATGGTCCAAGTCGATCTCGCAATTGCCCCCATGAAAGCTTGTAGTTCCAATGTTGTCGTTGCACAATCATTTGCAATAGCGCAACAATCACACATGTCGCGAGCGTTATCTCAGCCAGACTGAACGCATAATGACTGTACACCACTTTCTGTTGTGAATAGTACGGTAACGTGAGTGGCAGCAAAGCAACTGCAAATGGCAAACGATACCAGCACAACACTGCAAAAATCAGCAGTAGTGGTAATGTATAAAGCGGATGAGCCGAGAGTGAATGAACAAACGTGAAGCGGCCAATGTGAATATTTGCGTTCCCAATAAGATAATAGAGAGCCATCGATAGGATGAGACTACCTTCCACAAGGCGATCATGCCAGAACGGAGAAAACCATGCAGCCACTCCATGCTTATGATTGACAGGTGGTTGAGTAGGAGACCCCAAATTATTCTTTTGTTGCGTAGCTGAGTCCATATCAGCAGCTACCGTCGTTGTATTTTCATTCATGAAACGTACTACTTTACATAGGTTACATATTTGTGATGAGTATTAAACATATATGCTGGTGTGGGGATGGCAGAAGTTCTGCTATACTCTTCTATACTATAGAACGTTGGAAACATAAAATTCAATGCGCTTGCCACCAAGAGTACTCTTAGTGCCAAGCGCATTGAGTTTTGAAAAGTGTATTTAGCGACTGATTTCTGATACAAACTGACGGAAGACATGCATATGATGGTCGATGTCGTCCTGTGTATGCTGCACTGAAATCGTCCACTGGTCATCCAATCCTGGTGGGAAGAGAATACCCCGATTGACCAGGAAGAGCCAGTAGGCATACGAAAGGTCCATATCAATATCCCACCAAGCACGATAGTTACGCGCCCGCTGATGGCGGAACATAGCACAACCCTTCGCCCCTATCTGGGCCACATGCATAGGCAGGTCAAATTCTTCGATAACTCCTGTATAGCCCTCGGCAAGCTGCTTCGAGAGCGCATTGGCATGGGCATGAGCCTCTGGCGTGAAGATTTGCGTCAACGTGACCAACCCTGCACGCATCGACATCGGATTGCCATTGAAGGTTCCGAGATGCAAGACCTCACCACTACTAATATGATCCATAATCTCTTTACGTCCACCAAATGCACCAATTGGCATTCCACCGCCAATAGATTTGGCGAGACAGATCAGGTCTGGCTCAACAGGATAAATCTCTGTCACACCACCAGGAGCAACAGTCACACCCGTCTTCACCTCGTCAAAAACGAGTAGCACATCATGACGGCGCGTAACGTCGCGCACACTCTGTAGATAACCTTCGTCCGGTAGCATAATACCGACATTCATCAGCACCGCCTCCGTAATCACGGCGGCAACCTCACCCTCATGTTCCGTCAGAATGCGATCCAGTGCCTCAGCATCATTATATGGTGCGATGATGACATTGCCCTTCACATCAGTTGGAATGCCCTTTGAGGCAGGCACCGTGTTTGGATGCTCAGGAGAACCAGCCGCCTCTCGCGAAGGTTTGGTACTCATCATCACCGAGTCATGGTGGCCGTGATAAGAACCCTCGATCTTGACGATCTTGTCGCGATTCTTGTGGGCGCGTGCTAGTCGAAGCGCATCCATCGTCGCCTCAGTACCAGAGTTCGAGAAACGCACCTGCTCAAGCGGCGCAAAACGCCGTACCAATTCCTCAGCAAGAAAGGTGACATCAGCACTGGGCAGTGAGTATAACGAGCCTTTGCCCAGTTGATCGCGTAACGCCTCTACCAGTACAGGGTGTGAATGCCCGACAAGCAAGCTACCAAAGGCAAGGTGAAAATCCGCGTACTCGTTGCCATCATAATCCCAGATATGGCTTCCCTCGGCGCGACTGATAAACAACGGGTAAGGCGGCACAGCCTGAAATGAACTAGAAACACCGAGCGGTAGCGACGCCATACTACGCTCATGAATTTCATGTGAGCGTGGAGTGCGCTTTCTAAAGTCAGCATCCTCACGTGCAATAATCTCTTGAATCAGTTTGGGACTGACTGTAATAGGGTCCCTGAGCATAAAAAATCCTTTCTTTTAGAAGATTGAGCTTAAATAATCAGTAGCAAGATACAGAAATATTTGGCACCTTAACACAAGAAACAATACCACTTACTCCTACCAGTATAGTGTACCCAAGAAAAATGAAAATAGCAATAGTTTGGCACATAAAATACGATATATTACAAAGTTATCATTTTATTCTACGAATATCGTAAACGAATTCGCACTCTAAACAAAGAAAGAAGCTCTGCTCGCTAGCAATGTAACCAGTGAGCAGGGCTTCTTTACGAATATTTATGCTTGAGCAGAAGTAGTTTCGCGTCTTTCAGTCTTTGAATGGCTCGGCAAATTTGGTTTCGTTGATGTTGGTTTACGTGTCAGCCAGAAGAAGAAACCACCAGCGATGAGAAGATAGACCGCATAGAGCGTACCCTGTAGCACCGTAGGGGATTCCGCATAACCGAGGAAGGTATGTAAAATGTCACCGAGTGTGCTATCTTCGCTCAAAAGATGCGCTGTATTCCACAGAGGCGTTGTGCCGAAAGCAATCCAGTTCAGTTGTTGCATGTTTTGAATTGCATCACCCAACAAACCAGCCGCGAAGAACAGGAGAACAATACCCATCACGCGGAAAAACACACGGTAATCGAGCCGATAGCCAAGTCGATAGATGAGCACACATAATCCTAGCGCAGCAAGTAGACCAAGAGCCGCACCCGTCAAAAGCAAGAATGCACTTGTCTGGAATGCAAAGGCCAGCATGAATACCGCCGTCTCCAACCCCTCGCGTCCAACGGTCGAGAATGCTAGCAAGCCCAGCGCAAGGCCGGAACTCGCAGCACTCGCCTTTGCCACAAATTCTTTCTTCATTGAACGGCTATGGTTCTGCATCCAGAACGTCATCGTTGTCAGCAGCACAACCGCGATAAGATACGTGATTGTCTCAAAAATGCTCTGGAAGGTTGTCCCTGCATAATTGCGAACAGTAACGTAAAGCGCAACTCCACCGAGCAGCGAACCGAGTATAGCCAGCCCTATTCCAATCCATACAGCACGCATCTGGTGCGTCATACCAAGCTGACGCAATGCCGCAAAGAGCAAACTGACAATAAGACTCGCTTCTAACCCTTCTCGTAGGAAGAGAACAAATGCTGCAATCATCGAAGTGTACACTTTCTTATTTTACACACCATGGCTCACACCATGCCCCACTAATTCCTACTCCTATACTATGATATTAGCACGGCCTAATATCTAAAGTCAAGGTATAACAACTATGGACGGGCGACCACAAGGGATCGCCCCTACTATACAAAGCGTGCAAGGCGAGTATTACTCTATAGTAGGGGCGATCCCTTGTGGTCGCCCGTTAGTCTCTCTGCTCCTATCATGTTCCCACGCTTAGCGCGTCACCCACAATTTCGCTGCCGATGATGGACTGATGGCTACCTCACGGTCAGCAACACGCAATTGCACATTCTCATGGTTCTCCAATGTACTATCGTCATTCTGAGCCACAACCGTCAACTGCATCCCTGGCATCAAGCCCTTCTCCTGGAAGTAGCGAATCAATGCCTCTTCGTCTTCAACCACCTCGGAGATGCATAGCAGTGTCACAGTTTCGCCCGCCGCGATAGTGGAGAGGCGTAGTGCGTTGTGATTTTTGAGGTAGTTGCGTGCATCAACGGAGCCTGGAATGGGGTTGCCATGAGGGCAGGTCGTGGGATTACTCAGGCTTGCAATAACTCGCGCCTCTACTGCCCCAGAGATAAAATGCTCTAAACGACATGCCTCCTCATGCACCTGATGCCACGGCATGCCCAGCATATCAACCAGAAAACGCTCAGTCAGACGGTGGCGTCGCAATACCGCCTCCGCCGCTTGGATACCCGTCTCCGTCAACGTCACAACACGCTTCTGATCCATCTCGATATAGCCATCACGCACCAGTCGCTTCAACATCTCAGTGACAGTAGGAGGTGCAACACCAAATTTTTGAGCAAGCCGTGCGCCAATCACCACCTCATCTTCCATGCTCATATTGTAGATAGATTCCAGGTACTCTTCAACGGTTGCGCTTAACAGTTCGGGTGTTTTCATTTGTTTGTGCCTTGCTATATCTCAACAATCCAATAACACTGTAGCACGCTCCTCTACAAGCGTCAAGAAAAACAATGTATGTAGCAACAAAACAATCAGAAATTGATCTCCCTGCCACAGAACACACATTCACATCTACCGATTTTATAAATGCTTATAGTGAGAGGGAAAGGAGCGGTGTATCACTCATGAACTACTCAACGCAGGGATGCCCCTCCATACAGCGACACGCACTACAAGGAAGGATTGAAACGATGCGTCTGAAACCATATATGTATAAACAGATTGTATTAATTGTTTGTACCATTGTCCTATTGTCCGGTTCTCTCTTATTCACACACATAGAACAAAATGCACATGCGGCCAACCCCGGTTCTGGTAATACCTGTGTATGGTACAGAATTCGCTTTGGTGATACGCTTGCCAATATCGCCAATGGCTACCATACGAATATTTGGGCATTGGCTCACGTAAACAACATTGGCAATGTCAACTTAATCTTTGCAGGCCAACAACTTTGTATTCCTCATGCTGGCAGCAACAGTGGTGGACAGGGTAGTGGCTCTGGTGCAACTGTCGGTGGCAACGGTAGCGGTATTCTCGCCAATGGCTATGTCGGATGGTACAACTATGGGGCGTTACAATGGTCGTCACGCAGCCAGGTTGCCGCGCAACTGCGTCAAATTGCCTGGAATTATGGTCTACCAGCTAACCTTGTGCTGGCTATTGGCTGGCAAGAAAGCGGCTGGACACAGCACGTCATCGCTCGCGATGGTGGTATTGGCGTGATGCAACTCATGCCCTACACTGTCATGAGCATCAATGGCAGCACAGGTATACACCGTGACCCCTACAAACTATGGGATAATCTCAACCTCGGTGCCACCTACCTGCGCTGGCTCTATACCACATTTCACGGCAACCTCGATCAAGTAATCAGTGCCTACAACGAAGGCGGATGGGCAGTGATGCATCGCGGCATCTTCAACTGGAGCTACGTTCGCAGTGTCCTGTACTTGATGCGGACATTCTAGTAATTTGTTTGTTTCGTGTCGCTGCACAATGGGGATATCTGATTATCAGGTATCCCCATTCTATTTGGGAACCTTTTGACCCGCTCTTGCCGTACTTTCTTTATAGAAGAGAGGAACGAGCGTGGATACCTGCGAAGATGAGTGCATTAGAAAGGCAATACTTGGAGACCAGGAGGCATTCCGCCATCTCTGGGAAACTTACCATGCACAGGCAATGGCAACAGCACTACGTCTCTGTCATCATCGCTCACTCGCCGAAGAAATTACGCAGGGGGCATTTGTCCTTGCATGGAAAGGACTTCCGCAGTTTCAGCAGGGATATCCATTTCGCCCTTGGTTTATGCGTATCCTTTATCGTCATACACTTGACGTAATGGAGCGGCAACGCAGTTACCTGCATTCCATCTCCCTTGAGGATGTCAACGAGGATGAGCAGCCAGATGCGAATAGCACAGGAACAAATTTACAAGAGAGAGTGGCGCAACAGGAAGAAATACGGCATGTACTGGCTCAGTTAAGCGCAGATCAACGTCGTGTGATTGCCTTACGCTATGGAGCCGACTTGACCGAGGCAGACATTTCTCAGGTTTTAGGCTGGCCCATTGGCACGGTAAAATCCCGTTTGAATCGTGCGCGTGAACGTTGTCGCACCTTATTGTTGAAAGAAAGGAAGTAGAAAACAATGCCGGAGCGGTATGCAGACGACAAACAAGCGGACGATCAGAGTAATATAGAAGAGCGTCTCAGTGCCTACTATGGCCCTGCAATGCCAGAGCAACCACTTCCTGCATCATCCTGGCTACACCTTTCCTCACAACTAGCTTCACGTCGTTCTAGCAGACGCTGGCTACCACCCAAATGGAAGATTAACAGGCTAAGACCAAGCAGAACGCTTCCACTTTACATCCAAGAGGCTCTTTCGCATGTCGCATTTGAAGCGAACATGCATCATGCAATAGCAAGAGTACAATGTCACTTCAGCTCACGTGTAGTGGTTCCTTCAGTTCACATTTCAATGTTAGGCAAGCATGCTATTCGGCTAGATATTCCAACACAACGAGAACGCTCACTTAGTCAAGCTGAACTCGATGTACTACTTGCCAGTGGTTTAGCACGCTACAAATTCATTCGGTTGCCTGCATATATAAGACGGCAGTTCTTGCTGTCCACGCCCTTTTTCTTGCTTTTACTCGCAACAATAGTGGTTATGCGGTACTGGCACAATGCCACGACAGGTGTATTGCTCTTTTTGCTTGTGTGTTCATGTTTACTTGGTATTGCCACGCTTCGGCTCCTTAGTGTTCATGCTCGTAAAATGGTGCGGCGAGCAGATGAGCTGGTCGTGCAATGGATTGGTCGTGAACACATGTGTCAGGGTTTACATGCATTAGCGGCACGTAATCGTGCATCATTCCACAGAACATGGGGTGATCTTTCGCTGGATGAGCGTATCAACAATATCTGTCACACTCACGTAGTCCTAGAAGCGGAGCGTTTTACGCTAGTCAGATAAGCATATGTTCCTGCATAGTTTGAAAGGTTCAGTAATAAATATGCCAAACACATCATCTCCTGAAATAGAACAGTTAGAAGCACCTCCACTTGAAACAACAACACGGCGTTCAGGCGGCTGGCTGAGACATCTTATTCGCCGTGTAAAGCTTGCTCTGTCCAGTGATAATGAAGCACTACTTGTAGAGAACAAAACCAAACTTTCCTGGCGTATCTATCGCGACTATCATCTGTTGGGTATTGTAGATACCGACGAAGAGCGAACATTTCACCTCACAAAACACGGTATGCTCAATGTGCGTCCGTTAGAAGGTGAAAACGTTGAATACCTTATGCTATCTCTTAATGAACGCATACATCATGTGCGTATCTATAAACGGTATCTCGATAAAGAGACAGAGGTCTATGATATGAAGCATGTAGCATGAAGTAAAAATCGGAAAATTTGCTCTTGACACATGTGCAAAACCCCACTATACTGAATACAGACACAACTGAATATACAACGCATCGAACAGGAAGAGTACATAACCTTACAAAGGGTACAGAGAATTGGGCTGGTGAAAACCGATACCGTTGCGGCTATGGAATGGACCTGGGAGCGAAAGACGAACGTTCATACGAACTAGTAGTGCTTTATCGGAACGTCCCCCGTTATCGAGGACAGGATATATACGTATCTCCTTTGAAATTACGTTGCGTATCCGGCAAATGAAGGGAGTACCCGTTACAATGAAAATAGCTATACACGGGTAGTCTGAATGAGGGTGGTACCACGAAAGCTTTACGCTTCTCGTCCCTGTGTGGATGAGGGGCGTTTTTTATTGCTCTTTTTCCCTTGTCTCATCTTTATTCTATTGATGGAGGACGAACTATGTCAGTCGAAATCAGTCATGGCACAAAAACACAACCCGTTGAAAGCGCAATCAAGGCACCCGTGAAAAAGCGCGTCTTTTCCGGTGTACAGCCAACGGGCAACATTCACCTCGGCAACTACCTTGGTGCTATCCGTAACTGGGCCGCGGGACAGGCCGAGTACGACAACATTTTTTGTATCGTCGATCTGCACGCCATCACGCTGCCAATAGACCCAAAAGAATTGCACACCAATACACGCAAACTTGCCGCCCTCTACCTCGCATGCGGCCTGGATACACGTTATTGCAAGCTGTTCGTACAATCACACGTTCACGAACATGCCGAGGCAAGCTGGATTCTGAACTGCTTCACACCCATGGGCTGGTTGAACCGTATGACGCAGTTCAAAACGAAAGCTGGCGACCACGCCGATACCGTAGACGCTGGCCTCTACTGCTATCCCGTTCTAATGGCCTGCGACATTCTGCTCTATCAAACACATTTTGTGCCCGTTGGCGACGACCAACGCCAGCATATCGAGTTGACACGCGATCTCGCGCAACGCTTCAATGCGCGTTACAACAAGCAAGTGTTTACCATTCCAGAGGGGCAGATTCGGCAAGTTGGCGCGCGCATTATGTCGCTCGATGACCCGACCAGCAAGATGAGCAAGAGTGCAATCAATCCCGCCTCACGCATCAACTTACTGGACGATCCAAAAACCATTAAACAAAAGATTGGACGCGCCACCACCGACTCTGACCGTTTGGCAAAGTTCGACTCACAACGCCCCGGCATCACCAACCTTCTGACCATCTATCAGATGCTTACAGGTATGTCGCAAGAGGATATCGAAGCCGAATTTGCAGGAAGTGGCTATGGTGCCGTCAAAGCTGCCGTCACCGACCAGCTTGTAGACACACTTGAGCCAATCCAAAAACGCTACTACGAACTCATCAACGACCTGCCAACCTTGGAGGCAATTCTCAGGCAAGGAGCCGATGAAGTGCGACCAATAGCTGCAGCAACCATGCGAAATATTAAAGATGTTGTTGGTTTGGGCTAATAACGACAGAATAATTTGGCGACATTGTGTAGAATGACGGGCGACCACAAGGGATCGCCCGTCGGCAATTGGATACTCTTTGGTAATCGAATACCCTTTGGTAATGGGATAAAGGGAACAGAAAACATGTACTACCCAACATTCGAGGAGACGCAAAAGTTACGCGCTACTGCAAACGTGCAAGACACCAAACGTCCGTTACTGCCACTTTACCGCGACATCCTCGCCGATATGGAGACGCCAGTTTCGGCATACTGCAAAACGGCCCAGCAGCCGTACAACTTCTTGCTAGAGAGCGTGAGTGGTGGTGAAAACGTTGCGCGTTATTCGTTTATAGGCATCGACCCTTACATGGTCATGACGCATCGTGGTGAAACGGCAACGTTACGTAGAACGCACGGTAACACCACCACACAGGAAGATGTGCCATGCCTGGATCCGCTTGCGTTCATCGAGTCCGAACTTGGGCAGTTTCAGCTTGTAGCTTATCAAGGTACAACACATGACGAACTACCCAAGTTTCATGGCGGTGCCGTTGGCTATCTCTCCTACGACTCTGTAGCGCGTTTCGAGCAGCTAGCCACACCGGAGAAAAATACGCTTGACTTGCCACTTGCTGTATTTTGCTTTACCGAAACTGTGCTTGTCTTTGATCATGTCAAACATCGTGTCCGCATCGTTACACATATTCATCTCGATGCACCCGATCTTGAGAGAGAGTATCAGCGTGGTGTCGCCATCATCGACGACGTACAGCAACGCTTGAGCCAGCCTGTACATCTGCCAGCCGAACCTGCTCCATCACACGATACAACCGCACTACGTGTTACATCCAACCACACGCAGAGCGAATTTGAAGACATGGTACGCCGCTCGGTAGAATACATCAAAGCTGGCGATGTCTTTCAAGTTGTGCCTTCGCAACGCCTAAGTCGTTCCGTCAACGCCTCACCATTCACGGTGTATCGTGCGCTACGAGCCATCAACCCATCGCCCTATATGTTCTATCTCGATCTGGACGACTTTCACATCATCGGTGCCTCACCCGAATTACTGGTACGCTTCGAGGATAACGAAGTTACCATCCGTCCAATCGCGGGCACACGGCCACGTGGACTCGACAGGCAGAGCGACGAACTACTGGCACAAGAGCTGCAGAGCGACCCCAAAGAACGCGCCGAACATATTATGCTCATCGACCTCGCGCGTAACGATGTGGGGCGTGTCAGTAGACCGGGCACTGTGCAGGTCAGCGAACTGATGGAGATCGAACGCTACTCCCATGTGATGCATCTTGTCTCGAACGTCACAGGCCAGTTACGCGACGATATGACACCCTACGATGCACAACGTGCAGGTTTTCCGGCAGGCACCGTTTCTGGTGCCCCCAAGATTCGTGCGATGGAGATTATCAGTGAGCTAGAGGGCGAACAGCGTGGCATCTATGCCGGCGCGGTCGGCTATTTCAGTCACTCAGGCAATCAGGAAACCGCCATTGCGCTTCGTACAATGGTTATGAAGAATGGTCGTGCCTATATTCAAGCAGGGTGTGGTGTCGTCGCCGATTCCGACCCCACGACGGAGTATCAGGAGAGCTTGAACAAAGCGAAGGCACTGCTACGTGCCCTCGACGAAGCCGAGCTTATCGCGCAAATCCACAGAGAAGGGAGCATAAATTAGCCATGCTGCTACTGCTTGATAATTATGACAGCTTTACCTATAACCTCTATCAATATCTCTCGGAATTGGGAGCCGAGGTGCAGGTACATCGTAACGATAAAATCAGCCTTGACGAGATCGAAGCCTTGCAACCCGATCATATCGTGGTCTCGCCAGGGCCTTGTACGCCAAATGAGGCAGGTCTTTCCTGTCAGGTTATCGAAACCTTTGGACCACACATACCTGTACTTGGCGTCTGCCTCGGTCATCAAGCTATTGGACAGGTTTATGGTGGACGCATCATTCGCGCACCGGAGCCAATGCACGGCAAAACATCGCCGATGTATCATCATGAACAGGGCGTGTTTCGCCTCCTGCCCGCTCCCTTCGAGGCCAACCGCTATCATAGCCTTATCGTTGAACGCTCGACACTACCCGACGTGCTAGAGATCACCGCCGAGACCGACGACGGACTGATCATGGGTCTCAGACATCGCACCTACCCGGTGGAAGGAGTGCAGTTTCACCCGGAGTCGATTATGACGCCCGTTGGCAAAGACTTGTTACGAAATTTTCTTGAGCGGTAATACGCAAGGAGCATGTAATGATTCGAGAGGCTATAATTCACGTTGCCACTGGAGCCATATTAAACGAGAACGAAGCGGCAACCGTGATGGAAGAGATCATGACGGGTGCCGCGACCTCCTCACAGATGGGAGCGTTTCTCACGGCTCTACACCTGCGTCCAGGTCATGAGACAGTCGCGGAAATCACAGGTATGGCACGTGTCATGCGTGAAAAGGCGGTCCAGGTTCACCTGAGCGAGGGGATAGCCGCGCATGCAATGGATACCTGTGGCACAGGCGGCGACGGTTCCGGCACGTTCAACGTCTCCACAGCGGCAGGCATCATTGCAGCGGCAGCGGGTGCCGCAGTAGCCAAACATGGCAATCGTTCCGCGACAAGTCGTTGTGGCAGTGCCGACGTATTAGAAGCACTGGGGGCACGAATTGATCTCGGCCCCGAACAGGTCGCGCAATGTGTACAGGAGGTTGGTTTCGGCTTCATGTTCGCCCCTGCCTTTCATCCTGCCATGAAACACGTTGGACCGACACGCCGTGAGATCGGTATTCGCACAGTCTTCAACATCCTCGGCCCACTCACCAATCCAGCACACACACACTATCAGGTGCTGGGCGTTGCCGATGGCACACTATTACGCAAAATGGGCGAGGTGCTACTCCATTTAGGATGCCAGCATGCCCTGATTGTACATGGTGAAGACGGCCTTGACGAATGTTCGCTCAGTGCCCCTACACATATCTGCGAAGTACGTCAAGGTGCTGAACTATACGAATATACCATCGTACCAGAAGAGGTGGGACTAATCAGTATTACCGACCGCCGCGCATTTCAAGGTGGCGATCCTGCACACAACGCAACACTGTTACGCGAACTTCTTAGCGGCTATACCGATACGCCAGCCGCGCACATGCTCTGCTTAAATGCTGGTGCCGCCTTGCTCGCCAACGAGCAGGTCGCAACACTCGCGGAAGGCGTCAAAGTAGCGCGTGCAACATTACGTGAAGGGAAGGCAAAGCAAAAGTTGGCCGATGTTATTGCCTGCACACAGGCTCAGCCAGTTCATTCATAGGTGATATATGTTTCTTGATCGCATCGTAACCCAAACTCGCGCCGATCTCGTACAGCGCAAAATAGACTCTCCGTTAGCAGAAGTACAACAGCTCGCACGTACACAGGAACCACCGCGAAACATGGTGCAAGCCTTCACGCCACGTTCGCGCGTCCATCTCATCGCTGAGGTCAAACGGGCTTCACCATCGAAAGGTATGCTCGCCCCTCACCTAAATCCGGTAGAGCAAGCACGTATCTACGAGGCAAATGGCGCATCCGTTATCTCTGTGCTTACCGAGCCACATTTCTTCCTCGGCTCCCCGGAGTATCTTACCGCCATCAAACGCGCCGTGAGTCTGCCTGTATTGTGTAAAGATTTCATCGTTGATGAATATCAAGTATTCGAGGCGTGTGCATGGGGAGCTGATGCCATCTTGCTCATCTGTGCCATCCTGGATGATGCTCAACTCACGCACCTGCTCACGCTTGCCCACGAATTACGAATGCATTGTCTTGTCGAAGTGCATACGCGCGAAGAGGCCCAACGAGCTGTACAAGCTGGTGCTGCAATCATTGGCGTCAATAGCCGTGATCTCGTCACCTTCAAAATGAACCCCTACCTGATACGTGACATTCGCGCTCTCATCCCAGCCAACCGCATCGTCATTGCCGAAAGTGGCATCCACACCGCTGCCGATGCTCGCCGCCTCGCACGCTACGACGTGCAGGGTATGCTCGTTGGCGAGTCGCTTGTCGTCTCTAATGACGTAGCCACACAGATGCGGACGCTGCTACAGGGAGCCAACGAGGGTACACAAATAAAAATTTGCGGTCTCCGTGACCCTGAACACGTCAAGGTTGCGATAGCAGCAGGTGCGGATATGCTCGGCTTCATTTTCCATGAACCCAGCCATCGTTATATACGCCCACAAGATGTAGGGGCGACCCTTGCGGTCTCTCTGCATACCCAAAACCAGATACTTCCCGACCTTGTAGGCGTATTTGTCAACAAAGAAGCCAGCTTTATCAACGACGTGGTTGAAGAGGCAGGACTGCACTATGTACAGCTCCACGGCAACGAATCGCCAGAGTTTTGCCAGCAGATCACCCGTCCCGTTATCAAAGCCATCTCGCTCAAAGACGCATCGGACCTCGCTCAGGTCAAATTGTACAAAAATGTAGCATGGCGACTTTTGTTAGATACACCCACATCTGACTGGGGCGGTACAGGCATAACTCATGATTGGGAACTAGCCCATACCATCGCTAGAGAGACACGTATCATGTTAGCTGGCGGCCTAACACCAGAGAACATCGCTCAGGCACTGCAACAGGTCCATCCCTGGGGTGTCGATGTCAGCAGTGGCGTCGAGACCAACAAACAGAAAGATAGCAACAAGATACGGGCACTTATCGAAAACACGAGGAAAACTTTAACTTGATTTGAAAAAATGTGTCGATGTTGAGCAAGGGCGCCCGCAAGGGGACGCCCCTCCCATACAGCGGCACACGGCAGAGAGCAGAAACGTATATGGGAGGGGCGTCCCCTTGCGGGCGCCCTGCTTCCTAATACGCGTCCTTGAACGACAACGAAAGAAGAATAATCATGCAAACACAATCTAAAACAAGCTACCAGCACAACGTCTACCCAGACGAGCGTGGACGCTTCGGAGACTTCGGTGGCAAATTCGTGCCCGAAAGCCTTATGGCCGCACTCGCCGAGTTAGAAGACGCCTATACAAAATCTCTGCACGATACAGCATTCCAGACCGAATTAGCTGAACAATTACGTAGTTTTGTTGGGCGTCCCACCTCTCTGCATTATGTGCCACGTTTCTCGGCAGAGGTCGCGCCCGATATCAAAATCTACCTTAAACGTGAAGACCTCGCGCACACAGGAGCGCACAAAATCAATAACGCCCTCGGTCAGGGTCTACTCGCGAAATATATGGGCAAGAAACGTATCATTGCTGAGACAGGTGCAGGACAACATGGTGTGGCAACCGCGACGGTATGTGCTATGCTTGGCCTCGAATGCATCGTCTATATGGGCGAGGTCGATATCGAACGTCAATCGCTCAACGTCTTCCGTATGAAGCTCCTCGGTGCCGAAGTCAGACCCGTAAGCAACGGGACCCGTACACTCAAGGATGCTACCAGCGAAGCTATCCGTGATTGGGTGACAAATGTCGAGACAACCTACTACATTATCGGTTCCGCAGTCGGTCCACATCCCTACCCACGCATCGTGCGTGACTATCAAGCCGTGATCGGCATCGAGACTCGCAAGCAAATTATGCAGCAAGCGGGTCGCCTACCGGATATGATTGTCGCCTGTATCGGCGGTGGTAGCAACGCCATCGGCATATTCTACCCCTTCGCCGATGCACCAGAGGTGAAGTTACTCGGTGTCGAAGCTGGTGGTGTCAGCATGAAGGCGGGCGAAAATGCTGCAACACTCGTTTCAGGCAAGCCCGGTGTGCTACACGGCACCCTGAGCTATCTCCTACAAAACGAAGATGGGCAGGTACTCGACACGCACAGCATCTCCGCCGGTCTCGATTACCCCGGCGTTGGACCAGAGCATAGCTATATGCGCGACTCAGGCCGCGCCGCCTACGTCTCGGCTAGCGATGCAACGGCTCTACGCGGTCTACAGGTATTGAGCCAGACTGAGGGCATCATTCCCGCCCTGGAACCTGCACACGCACTTGGCTACCTGCTCGAAATGGGCGAACAGGGCAGAATTCCAGCAAACTCGCTTATCGTCATCAACCTCTCTGGCCGTGGCGACAAAGACGTTATCACAGTGGCAAAAGCGTTGAACGTCAACCTATAGGAACGAAAAATGAGTACATTTCAGTACGACAACAAAATACTTGAACGCTATCCAACAACCGTTGGAGGCGTCATTCTGGCACAAGGCATGACCAACGGCCCAACACCAGAAGCCCTCAAAGCCACATATCAGGCCGAACAACAGGCGGTCATACAGTGCATAGGCCAGACGCCGTTGAGTCAGATTGCATCGCTAGCAGCGTGGCGCGGCGTGTTTCGTAGCTTTGGCATCGACCCAACGCAGTATCGTAGTGCCGCAGAAGCCTTGCTCCGTCGCCTCACAAAAAAAGGTGACATTCCGAGCATCAACACGCTTGTAGATATCGGTAATCTCGTTAGCATTCGCTATGCCTTGCCCGTCGCGGTATTCGATACACGCACACTACAGGGAGCAGTAACCGTACATTTCGCAGAGGGTACAGAACGTTACACGGTACTGGGTCAGGACGAAGTGGAGCATCCCGAAGTTGGCGAGGTCATTTTTTCCGACACTTCCGCACTGGTGATAGCTCGTCGCTGGTGCTGGAGACAGAGCGAACAAAGCGCAGCACAGGCCCAAACAACCAACGCGATTATCACCGTCGAGGCTCATCATGAGGATGGACACAACGACATCGAACATGCCCTTGAAGACCTGCTAACGTTGTTGAGGGAATATGTGGGCGGCAATTTCACGTCCGCTATCTTAGATAGAACACACCCTTCTCTATCGAACGAATTGTAATAAACGTTGTCATGATACGCGCAGGAAGGCTATAGGAAGACAATGACACAATTGATTGATCTCAGCCACATACTCGAACCGGGAATGCCATCCTATCCTGGGCTAATGGAACCACAATTTCATACATGGTTTACACATGAAGAGAGCGCGAGTCGAGGTTCTTACGCTTCTGGCACAACCTTTCAGATTGCAACCTATGAGTTAGGCGGCAACACTGGCACCTATGTTGATGCTCCCTTTCATCGTCACGCACAAGGCCATGATCTGGCAACACTGGACCTCAGCAAACTTACAAATGTACCAGGAATTGTTGTTACCGTTTCGCACGATGGCGCAATTGGGCCTGATGCCTTGCGACAATTCGATATCAAAAATAAAGCGGTGTTGGTTCGTACTGGCTGGGCCAAACATTGGGGTAGCTCTGACTATTTTCGCTCTGGACCCTTTTTGACGGATGAAGCATGCGAATTTCTCGTGCAGGCGCAGGTAACGCTCGTCGGCATTGATTGCGCGAACATAGACGATATGAGTGATATATCACGACCAGCGCATACACGCCTTCTCGCCGCAGATATTCCTATCGTAGAACATCTCTGCAATCTGGAGCAGTTGCCAGCAGATAATTTTCGCTTTTTCGCAGTACCACCCGCGATCAAAGGTGGCACATCGTTTCCCATACGAGCCTTCGCGCTTTACGATTAAACGCAGATAGAGGAGAAAACAATGGAAACCACACACGATACCATACCATCTCATCAAGAGGCAATCTCACCTGCCGCCAAAATCACACAGGCATTCACCCAAGCACGAAACGCAGAACGCGGTGTACTCATCCCATACTTCATGTGTGGCTACCCTTCGGCTACACAAAGCGTCGAGATTATACTTGCGGCTGCCGAGGGTGGCGCAGACATCATTGAGCTAGGCATGCCCTTTAGCGATCCACTCGCCGACGGTGCCACCATTCAACATGCGGGTCACATCGCTTTAGAGCGTGGTATGACTATTCGTGGCTGTATGGAGGTTGCACATCAGGTTTCGGCGCAGACTGCTACACCCCTGCTGCTTATGGGCTACTATAATCCAGTGATGGCCTATGGTCTAGCAAGGTTTTGTGCTGATGCGAAAACGAATGGTGTCAACGGCCTTATCATCCCTGACCTACCAATGGAAGAGGCCACCCCTTTGTTGAACGAGGCACAAAAGAACGGTCTCGCGCTGATCTTCCTGATACCACCGACAACTCCCGATGAGCGTATCGCGAAGATTGCCGAACTTACGGCGAGCGAGCAAGGAGGTTTCATCTACTGCGTTTCGCTCAGTGGCGTCACAGGGTCACGTACCTCGCTACCTTCGCACCTACAAAGCTTTATAACCAGAGTCAAAGGCTATACGAAAGAAAAAGGTATACCAATCGCTGTCGGCTTTGGTTTATCCGCGCCTGAACATATCGCTGAGGTGACGAGTTATGCCGATGGTGCCGTGGTTGGTAGTGCGCTCGTACACCTGATTGACCAACATCAAGACAGCACAGAAGCTGAGGCCGTCAGACACTATATCCAAAACCTACGTCAAAAATAGGATAGTAAGCACATATCTCTTTCATAGGATACGATGTACACTAACTCAATTAGCAATGAGTATGCTTGCCAGTATCCCGTACAATGGGAACACCTCCTGCTTTTCTGTGAAGTGCAGGTTGGTGTTCTAAAAGAAAGGGGTATGTAGAAATGTTTTGTCGAGGAATTCGGGGCGCGACTACAGTTGAACGCAACGACCACACAGCAATTATCGCGGCAACGACTGAATTGCTACAAGTGATAGTAGAGCGCAACGAAATACAATTGGAAGACATCGCAAGCGTGATCTTCACCATGACGGAGGACCTGGACGCGGAATTTCCTGCGCTTGCCGCACGCTCTATTGGCTGGACGGCGATCCCGCTTATGTGTATGCGCGAAATTCCGGTGCCGGGGAGCTTGCTTAGCTGTATTCGCGTGCTGCTTCACGTCAACACAACACGTAGCGGTGCCGAGATGCAGCACATCTATATCCGTGATGCGACAAGTCTGCGTCCTAACATCAATAGCACGAGCAGGTAGTCTGTCTTTACACCAAATTCGTAGAATCGAATAGCATCAGGCAATCAAAACAACGGCGTTGCGATCTGCCCTCTAGTTCTGGCAGTGTATGTACGCCAGCTTACCAAACAACAATAAAGGAGTATTTTTCATGATTGTCGTGATGAGAGCGTCAAGTAGTGATGAACAGATTAACCATGTCTTAGCGTTTTTGACCAAACATGGCCTATCAGGACACCTTTCAAGCGGTGTCGAACGAACAATTATCGGTGTATTGGGCGCCGTTGGACCTTCTGGTGCCCCCGGTAGCATTGGTGGCATCAATCCAGCGTTGGGGGAGTCATTAGAAGGGTTGCCAGGAGTGGAGAGTGTACTCCGTGTGTCCAAACCATACAAGCTTGCGAGCCGCGAGTTTCATCCACACGATACCATCGTCGATATTCCAGTACACTGTGTCAAAGAAGGCGTTGTCCACATCGGCGGCAAGGAAATAGTAATGATGGCTGGCCCCTGCACCGTCGAGAGCGAAGAGCAACTGATGACAACCGCCGAGGCCGTCCGTAAAGAGGGTGCAGTCATATTGCGTGGTGGTGCCTTCAAACCCTCGACCTCACCCTATGGCTTTCGCGGTATGGGTGAAGCAGGTCTGAAGTTACTGGCAAAGGCTCGCGCCGAATTCGGCATGGCAATCATCACCGAGGTCATGACACCGACAGACGTGCCAATGGTGTGCGAATACGCCGATATCTTGCAAATCGGCACGCGCAACATGCAGAACTACATGTTGCTCGACGAAGTTGGCCGCACCAATACACCGGTCGTTCTCAAACGCGGCATGTCCGCAACATTTGAAGAATGGCTACTGGCGGCTGAATATATTCTCTCGCAGGGCAACCGTAACGTCATCCTGTGCGAGCGTGGTATTCGTACTTTTGAGAAAATGACGCGCAACACAATGGATATCAGCGCGATTCCACTCATCAAACAACTGTCGCATCTACCGATCATCTCCGATCCCAGTCAGGGTACTGGTCGCCGTGATCTTGTTGGCCCAATGTCGCTTGCATCCGTCGCAGTCGGCACCGATGCCCTTCTCATCGAAGTACACCCAAACCCCGATGAAGCTCTCAAAGATGGGGCGCAATCGCTGACCATCGAGCAATTCCGCGAACTGATGCCCCAACTTGAAAAGGTCGCAAGCGCAGTCGGACGCACATTCATTAAAGAATAAAAAATAATTGTATGCGATGGAGCGTGCTTCGCGAAGCATGCTCCATCGCATACAATTATTTTCCTACCTCACGTTGCAAAATCAAGTCGGCAACCTCCGCAAGATTCGTACCAACCACATTCGGCCTCTCTACCAACGGATCAAGCACCATACCAGGACGTGCAACAAAAGCAGCCGCACAGCCAGCACGTAACGCGCCTGCAACATCCCATGAATGAGCTGCGATGAGCCGCACGTCACCGATGGCAACTCCTAGTTGCTGCGCCGCCATATGATACGGCTCCGGCGCGGGCTTCAAACGTTTGACGCTATCCGCAGAAAGAATCTGCTCGAAATAGTGGCTGAGACCAGCGTTGCTTAATTGTGCCTGCGCCACTTTCTCGGTTGAGTTCGTCAAAGCCGCCAAGCGCAACCCGGCTTGCTTCAGTTTCGCCAAGCTCTGCTCCACTTCGGGATGCGGTGGCAAGTGCTGCATTCCATCACGGATGCTTTGTCGATCAGCATCAGATATCTTGACGCCTTGCCGAGCCGCAAGCATCTCGAACGCAGCAATGCCAACTGAACCAAAATCCGTATAAGCATATGTCACTGTCGCCACAAGTGCGGATTGCAATAACTGCGTAAACCACGCTTTACGTAATGCAGCATCGCCAAAAAGCTGCTCAAAAAGCGTGTCAAAATAGCCCAAATCGAGCAATGTTTCATTCACATCAAAGACACATATACGTGGCATTATAGATTCCTTTCTCTCGATACAAATATCTCATCCAAAACCCAAACTCGCCTGCCCATACAACGCTGTAGTACGAGAACGCTCCACTTGCGCCCCTTTACGCATATAGCTTAACGCACGACTTCGGCTATATCCATAGCGGTCGAGCAAACTCAATGCACCATAATTTTGTGCAGAAACAAAAACAGTTGGTTCTACACTATAAGGAAGTGTCAAAGCTTGTCGCAACAATAACTCTGCATCTTCCAACGTGTTAGCAACCCACGGGCCAATCGTATGCATTTGCGCGATCACATACCCTGTAATAGCACCACTACCATCGCGAACAACAAAGACACGTTGGGGATTATCAGCATAAAATGCTGCCAGCAGTGCCTCTCGCGATGCGCCGAACTGCTCTGCGTCAAAAGCAACAAGCTTTGTAAATTCCTCGTCTCGCAACAGTGAAACACGGTCAGTAGTACCAGCAGGCACTGCTACCTGTTGCACTCGTCTCATATCACACGTCTTATCATCCACCACAAACCCGTACCGTAAATACAATGGCTCACCAGCAACGCTAGCGTCAAGTAGCACCGTCTGACAGCCGCGCTTGTCCAACCACGCTAGAATATAGTCCATCAATAGCTTACCTATACCATGCTTTTGCATCATTGGATGCACAGACATCAAACCAATGTACGCGAAGGGGCCATAATCGAGTGCGGCCCCAAAACCAACAATGGTCTCATTATCCTTCACAACAAATGCACCATCAGGCTGTAACATCAAATAACGACGCAACGTCTCCTTACGTCCACCCACTAGATTATATGCAGCGATAACCACTTCGTCGGCAGCATCAAGGTCCGTTTCGGATATGGGATACACTGAAAAACTTAGATTTTTCATGCTTTGTTCCACTGCAACCACTTCTCCTCGATTTCTTTTTCCAAGTCTATATTATAATTGGTGTTTAGACTACGGATAGGAAAAAAGGCAGCCTAGCTTTGCAGAAGCTGCCTGATGATGTAATGTTTTTTGTACCTAAAAAACACAAACAAAGGAACATTACGCCATGAACTGTACCACATT
>JAABUX010000852.1_pt1 | contig 48940 bp, 43 predicted proteins | sample 5561851 | NCBI WGS metagenome assembly JAABUX01 (sample SAMN10711883, study PRJNA513361) | rock metagenome | isolation source: Antarctica rocks | place: Antarctica: Victoria Land, Richard Nunatak red sandstone | collected 2016-01-03 | reverse complement strand
CGAACGAGGCCAGCGCCAGGATCGAGCCCAGCACCGGCCCGATGCAGGGCGACCAGCCGGCGCCGAACGCCGCGCCGACTATGGCCGACCGCAGCAGGGCGGGTTCACCGCCCGACACGTGCGCGCGACGCTCGCGCTGCAAGAAGGGTAACCGGATCACGCCGGTCAGGAAGACGCCGAAGACGATCAGCAGCGCGCCGGCCACGCGCTCCACCAGTTGGCGGTGCGCGGTCAGTACCGCGCCGAGGCTGCTGGCCGCGGCGCCGAGCATGGCGAAGACCAGCGAAAAACCGAGCACAAAGAAGACGGCGTGCGCCGTCACGCGCCAGCGCGCCGCCGCGTCCCCGTGCGCTTCACGAGCAGTGGTTCCGGCGATGTAGGAGAGGTAGCCGGGTACCAGGGGAAACACGCACGGCGAGAGGAACGAGACGACGCCCGCTCCGAACGCCGCGACGAAGCTGAGGTGGGCGACAGCCAGGATAGCCAGGATCATGCCACCGCCCTTTAGACTATGTGAGAAATGTTCTGCTGGAAATAGTCGTAGGTGCTCTGGCCGGTGTTTTTGGCCGCGATCCGGCCGTTGCGGTCGATGAAGTACGTGGTCGGTGTGCCCGTCCCGTTGTACTGCTGCGGCACGCCGACCGATGGATCGACCAGCATAGTGGCCTGCAGGTGGTTAATGCCTTGCCAATCCGCGACCATGTGCGCCGACTCGCCCCAGGCGTCCACCGCTACCACCTTCAGGCCTTTCGGGGTGTAGGTCGACACCGCGCGCGAGAAGTCGGGGAACTCGGCGCGGCAACTGGTGCAGGCGACGGCCCAGAAGTGCAGCAGAACGGGGTGGCCGAGGTAGGAGGACAGGCTGACCGATCGACCGCTGATGTCATCCAGCGTGAAGTCCGGCGCACACTGGCCGACCAACACCCCCGTCGCGGCGCCGCTCGACCCACAAGGCGTTGCGGCGCCGGAGCCGGCCGGGATGGGCGTCGGCTGCTTGAACAGTAACGTCGCCGCCAGCAAGACGGCGACGACGGCAACCGCTATCACGCCCGGTATGATCACCCGCCGACGGGGCGAGACCGGCCGAGCCGGCGCTGATCGCCGTGTCGTACTCTGTTGCGTTGCGCGCCGTCTTTGTGCCATGACGTCCTCCTTGCCGGATCAGCGTCTGCTCGACTCGGCCTACCTGCCTGCTTGCCTACTCTCAGCCTAGCACGTCGCCCGGCACGTCGCGTCGCCCCAGAGTGCATCTCAAATAGTGGGATGCGGCTAGAACAGGCCTGAACGGGCCTGCGACTGCGGTCGCGTGGCAAACCAACGCCGACTGCGGTCGGGTGCGGTCCACCGCCACTTTGCTCCCGGCCCCGGTCTGACACCGCAGTGTCCGTCGTGTGCCATGCGACCGCAGTCGCAGGTCGGATTCCACAATTGTCAGGTCGGATTCCACAATTGTAAGGAGCATCCGTCGCCCCACGATGCTCCGCCAGGGCTCTTGAAAAGTCGGCGACGGACGTTTCTCCTAGGCAGCGGCGCGACGAACCGCTAGCGGCGCTGCTCGCCCGAGTCCTTGTCGAGCGTCAGCGACACCGAGTTAATGCAATAGCGCTGGCCGGTGGGCGCCGGCCCGTCGTCGAAGACGTGGCCGAGGTGCGAGCCGCAGTGGCGGCAGGTTACCTCGACGCGGCGCATGCCGTAGCTGTTGTCCTCGTGCAGCTCGACGTTGGCGACGTTGGCCGGCTCGGTAAAGCTGGGCCAGCCGCTGCCGGAGTCGAACTTGGTATCGGAGCGGAACAACTCGGCGCCGCAGGCGGCGCAGCGGTACGTCCCATCAACTTTGCTATGCACGTACTCCCCGGTGAACGGGCGCTCGGTGCCCTTGCCGCGCAACACCGCGTACTGCTCCGGCGTCAGGCGCTCGCGCCACTCCCGCTCGGTCCGCGGCAACTCCGTCCTGGTCTCGGTCTCCATCGTGTGATCCCCCTTAAGCCCGTGGGCTAACGACTAACAACTGATGACTAACGACTAGATGCGGCATGTCGCCAGGCCGCGCTTCTCCAGGTACTGCTGGTGGTAGTCCTCGGCGGGATAATAGTCCGGCGCCGCCACGATCTGAGTCACGATCGGCCGGCGGTAGCGGCCGCTCCGCTCCAACTCCTCTTTCGAAGCCTCGGCCGCTGCCTGCTGCTCGGGCGTATGGTAGAAGACCGCCGAGCGGTACTGCGAGCCAACATCCGGTCCCTGCCGATTGAGCGTGGTCGGGTCGTGGTTCTCCCAGAACACCTTGAGCAACTGCAGGTACGAGACCCTGGACGGATCATAGACCACCTCGACGGCCTCGGCATGGCCCGTGCGATCCGTGCAGACCTGCTTGTAGGTCGGGTCCTCCGTCTGGCCGCCCGTGTAGCCGACCGAGGTCGACACCACGCCGGGGATCTGCCGGAACTCCGCCTCGACGCCCCAGAAACAGCCCGCCGCGAAGGTCGCCTTCTCCGTATTTACCATCATTATCTCCTATTTATGTCAACTTGTGTCGACTTACTATCTTGCTCGTTACACCTATAGTGTACCACCGGGGCAAACGGTCAATTATAAAAAGAGTATTACGTGGCCACGATTGGCGGGATTATTACGCCTCCTACTATAGAAGTACTAGTACAGCCTGCGACGAAAGTCACCTACCGGGGGCCCGCTCTCACAATCCCGGAACACATCAGGCGTGGCCCCCGGGTTGCGGTCATACGACACGATGCGCACACTGAAAGCAGGCGTACCAACCCCATCGCTCATACAAAACAGAAAGAGGAGGAAACCATGACCGCGACCACGGCGCCGACCACGCCCCAGTTTACGAAGGAGACCAGCGGCGACGGCGCGTTTGTGCGCCAGCCCAACGCCTTCCGCGACCGCATTACCGCCGACGGCTCCAGCGGCTACAAGGCCGAGCCCGGCCGCTACCACCTGTATGTCTCGCTAGCCTGCCCCTGGGCGCACCGCTCCATTATCGTACGCCGGCTGCTGGGGCTGGACGATGTCATCTCGATGTCCGTGGTCGACCCCATCCGCGACGAGCGCGGCTGGGCCTTCCGCGACGGTCCCGGCTACAGCGCCGACCCGGTCAACGGCTTCTCCTTCCTGGGCGACGCCTACCTGGCCACCGACCCCGCCTTCGAGGGCCGCTACACCGTGCCCGCGCTGTGGGACCGCGTGACCCACCGCATCGTGAGCAACGATTACCCCGTGCTGACTACCATGATCGAGGAGGCCTTCGCCGCCTACGCCACGCCGGGCGTCGACCTCTACCCCCAGGCCCTGCGCGAGGAGATCGACGCGGTCAACGCGGTCGTGTACGACGATGTCAACAACGGCGTCTACAAGGCCGGCTTCGCCGCGACGCAGGAGGCTTACGAGCGGGCGTTCGACGCGCTCTTCGCGCGGCTCGACGAGCTGGAAAAGCGGTTGGCGCGGCAGCGGTTCCTGGTCGGCGACGGGCTGACCGAGGCCGACATCCGGCTGTTCACCACGCTGGTGCGCTTCGACGCCGTCTACTACGTCCACTTCAAGTGCAACCTGCGCCGGCTGGTCGACTACCCCAACCTGTGGGCCTACGCGCGCGACCTGTACCAGCGGCCCGGCTTCGGCGATACGGTCAACTTCGACCACATCAAGCGCCACTACTACATGACCCACGATCAACTCAACCCCAGCCGCATCGTTCCCAAGGGTCCCGCCATGGACTGGCTGGCCCCACATGGCCGCGAACGAGTAGGCAATAGGCAGTAGGCAGGCTGATCCTCGCGGGCAGCGGCTTGCTCGTCAACACGAGAGGGGCCGGGAGCGTCTGACGCTCCCGGCCCCTCTTGGTTTGTATGGGTCCAGGACGAAGACTGCGGCCGGGGCAAGCTATCCAGGCGACACGCGACGCGTTCGACGATCAAGATACATCCTCCGGTAGCGTTGATTGCGCTCGCCTGACGAATACTTCGACCTTGCGCCGGAAATCGTCCTCATGTACGCGCGGAAGCGCCTCCCGCTCGATACGCGGCGCGATGTCCTCGAATCCGGCGATGATCTCGTCCACGCTGAGAGCCTTGGTCCGGCACAGCGCCAGTACGTCGTCGATGTCACGTTGCTGGCCGCGTTCGATCTTGGCCAGGGCGGTTGACAGCGGGTCAAAGGCATAGATCGTGAGGCCTCCTTCCTGCGTCAGGAATGTGGAGCGTTCCCGCCAACCCTGAGGCAAAGGGATAAAGTCGGCCGGCGACGCCGCCTCTACGTTTAGGTTGATGAGGCGCTGCGTCGCGCGCAGCGCCTGGATAAACTCTCCGTCATCGCCGGTAACAAGCTCAACGCGATAGTCGATATCGACCGTACGCGGGCGGTAGCCCTGATAGACGAGCATCGAGCCACCAACCAGGAACAACGACCCGCTACCCTTGAAGCGCCGGCCCAATTCGCGCAGGAAAGCGGTGATCTCGGTCTTGGTGGCGTCACGACGCGGCATGGGACAGGTTCTCGTCGCGCAAATCGTTAAGGACATGGCGGGCGACATCCTCCCATGCGCCCCGATAATCCGTGAGGAATGGATCGTCGCGCCGCAGCAGGTCATCGAGCGCATCGAGCGCGGCACGGCCGTAGTCCTCCGCCGGGGATGGCACTCCGAGCATCCGCGCTAGTGCGTCGGCGCGGATGGGTGTCCAGTGCGGCAGGTAGAGGTCAAGGCTAAACGCCCACATGTGCTGGAGTGCCGCGGCGGCAATGACGCTCACGCGTATCAGGAGCGCGGTCGCTGAATCGCGCATTTCTCGCGCCGCCTCGACAGCGGTTGGCCCGCACTCGGGGTGGCGCAGCAGCAGGCCCACGAGCGCCGTCTGCAACCGCGCATCCCGGCTCCCCGCCAGATCGAGGATCAGGGAACCGACCGGGGCGTCCTCGGGCTTGTGATAGCGCGATGGGCGACCGGCCCATGCACTGCCCCCACCTATATAGTGGATATCATGGACGCGCAGGCGGTCAACCACGTCGTCGCGCAGCACCTCCTCCGTATCCGTCACATCTCGCGCCATCGTCCTACCACACCCCGCACACGCGGCCAACCACCCCCTGGCGGAACGACCCATCATCGTCGCGGTAGCCCTTCCACTATACGATTGTAGTGTAGCGCAACAGGTCGTCACTATCGCATCGATCCTGCAAGGACGCCATCAGACACTATGCAAACTGGCGGTCAAGACCGTCGGCTTGGAGCGACGCATGCGCTGCCCCAAAGACGCTGCTTGCCAATGTCCACCAATTCGCCTATCATGTCAGTCAAAGACCTTGTTTTACAGGGCGTGATGAGGAGGGAACAATGGCACTCTCGGTGGAAGAGGTCAAAGAGAGCGAGGCAGCCGCGATCCTGGCACAGGTCCATAACCAGGCAACCCGTGCTTCCATCAAAGAGGCCGCGGATACCATCCAGTGGTTGCTTGGTGGGCGCCTCACCGCGTACGTCGCGGGCGTTAAAGACGTACGTACGGTGTCGCGATGGGCAGCGGGCGACATAACTGAGGTTCGGGCGGAGAGTGAGCAACGCTTGCGGTCGACGTATGAGATCATGACGCTCTTACTTCGTTTCGATGGACCGGGAACCGTCCGCGCCTGGTTTATCGGGATGAATCCCCACCTCAACGACGACTCTCCAGCCGATGCTATCCATGATGGACGGTTCCAGGAAACGATGGGGGCGGCAAAAAGCTTTATCGCTTACGGCGCAAATTACGCCTGATGGACCGTCGAGGCCACGTAAACAGTGCCTGATGTGCAACATGTAACAGTGTCGCGATCACCTCTCTTTCGTGTTGGACGATCGCCCGATCCGTTCAGTCCCCCGGACTGGCGGTTTGCACGACCGGACGGGACGTTTGGGGGTCGCTTCGACGACCCACGCGGGCGGCACGGTGTCCCGCCCCAGGGTCGCTATCGCGTCCTCTACTTCGCATCCCAAACCGCGGCAGCCTATGCCGAAACTGTTGCACAATTTCGCCCTGGCCTCAGAACTCTTTCTCAGTTAAGCGGCCGCAACGGCCAGGGACTCATGCCACGGGACTGGCGCATCAACCGGCGTTTGGGAACGGCCGTCCTGACGGCATCCCTCCCTTTCGCCGATGCTGGCGATGCCGAAACGGTCCAGGCCCTACGTTTGGCACTCGCCCCCATCGCGTCGGGAATGGGCCTGTCCGACATTGACCTGAGCGTCGTGGCAGGCCCACGGCGCGAGTTTACGCAGGAGGCGGCTCTCCATCTCTTCGCTCGGCGGGATACGGCAGGTCAACCTATGTATGCCGGGATACGGTACGTGTCACGGATCAACCACCAATGGGAATGCTGGGCCGCGTTTGCGGATCGTATCGGCCAGCTACCGCTCCGGGTCGACATCATCGCGGCAGACGACCCGCATCTGTACGAGGCTGCTCGTCTTCTGGGACTTGCTATAGAGGATGACAAGGGCGGGATTATCACTCCTTTGTGAGCCTCCAATTTGCGCACAACGATGATACTCCAGAACAAAGGAATGGAAGACCCGCATGAGTTGCCCACGCGGTATACTTACGAGTATGATACAGCACCAAAACAAGATACTTCATACGAGACCGCTCAAAGCGGCAATTGGCGCGGTCGCGGTCGCGGCGGTGCTGGCCGCGCCCGTTTCCGCGAACGCTGGAGCGCCGACCGTGCATGTCCGCGTCTTTGCCCGCACCGGCCTGCGCCTGACCGGCATTGTCTGGACGGGACAGCAGTTCCTCTATGTCGACAACACGACCAATCGCGTCGCCGTGGCCGGGCCGTCCGGGACGCCGCTCAAGCCGTTCGCCGCGATGCCGCGGCAAGTTGAGGAGACGCGCTGCCGCCCCTCACCCGGCGCGCACGGGTTCGCGGCCGGGGACATCTACTGCCACGCCCCGGACAACCGTATCTACCGCCTCAGCGCCGACGGCAGGTCGGTCAGCCTGTTTGCGACCCTCCCCCACTCCTCGCGCTCTGACGGCGCGCTCGCCTTCGACACCGTCGGCAGCTTCGGCTATGCCCTCATCGCCGCGACCGGCCGTTCCGGGTCGGCCACGCCGCGCGGCGGCGCTGTCTTCGCCATCGACCCGATGGGCAGGGTGCGCCGCATCGGCGGCTACGATACGCCCGGCGGCGCCGACGAGTTGGCGATCGCGCCGGCCGGCTTCGGCTCGGCCTCCGGCCAGGCGCTGCTCGCGGTCGACTCCGGCAAGCAGGGCGATCTGGTAGCAATGGACCCGCGCGGCCGGGCACGCACCCTGCTGACGCTCCCGGACGGCCTGAACCCGATCGTGGTCCTCGCGCCGGGTCAGACGCCTCCGCGCGGCCCGGCCCAGCCCGGCCTCTACATCACCGACACGCTCTCGCGCAATGTCTTCGTCGCTCCCAGCGCCGAGTTGGCCCCGTTTGCCGGCGCGGTCGTCGTCGGCAGCGAATTGCACGCGCGCTTCTGGGCAGTGCGGCCACGGGGCAGCGGCTTCGCGGCGACGCCCCTGCCGACGGACCTCACCGGCAAATCCTACAACCTCGAGGACGCGACCTACATCGCCGGTTGAGCGGACTCCCGCTTGACAAATCCGATCCATGTCTCAAACGTCTGGAATCCGACGGACTCGTATAGCCGTAGCGCGCCCGTCGGATTCGCGGCGTCGACGCTGATGTGCGCCGTGTCCATGCCGGCCCGTTGCAGTGCCCGGAGACCGATTAGCAGCATGGCGCGCCCGAGGCCGCGACCACGGTAGGCCCGCCGCGTCCCCAGTCCGGCCACGAACCCGGTTTTTGTACCCATGCGCGCGTTGTCCCCGGCGTCGATCTCACACTGACAGTAGGCCGCGAGACGGCCGTCCAGGGCGGTGCAGACCAGATCAAGGTCAGGGCGGTAGGCCGGAGCGGATAACCTGTAGGCCAGGTCGTCCACCGTCTCGTCATGGTGGTTCCAGTGGTCACGGAACGCCTCGTTCTCTAGCGCCACGTAGTCCGCGGCCTCCTCCATGCCGTCCAGAGGCCGCGCGACGAACCCCGCTGGCATGTCCAGCACCGGGATGGCGTCTTTGAGCGGACGCGACATGGTGTAGAAGTAACGCACGCGCTCGAAACCCTGGGCCTCGAGCATGGCGATGCGCGCGGCCTTATCGTCGCGGGCAAAGGTCAGCAGGCGTACTGACGGCATTCCCCTCTCGCGCCCGGCCTCGCGCACGCGCCCCTGACCCCAGGCGATAATGCGCTCCTCCAACCCAACCCAACGCCGCGCGGCGGGATGAACGTGGAACCAGAAGCGGCCCTCGGTCTCCGCGCTATCCGTCGCCAGGACGAGCCGTCCCAGACCGAGCAGGCGGCCGGCCTCGTCCCGCCACAGGCTCAGGTCACGCGTGGGGTCAACGCCGGGGGCGGCGAGCGCCACGCGTAGTTCCTCGACCGAGGTTCCCCGATCAAGGCGGTCGACCGCCTCGCAAGCGTCGATCAGGGCTACGATCGCCAAGAGGTCGTCGTCCCCGACGTACGGACGTTGCGCCGGTTGTTTCACAGGAGTCTAGCCCTCCTCTGAGGGGACCCACACGCCTCGCTCGCGCAACCACGTCACGACGTCCTCGGGGACGGCCATGGTAGAGAGACGGCTCTGGCGGATCAGGCTCCAGTCGTCGAACCGGCCGGTCTCCTTGATCTCGCGCAGCGTGACCGGCGCGGGCAGCCTGCGCACGAAGCGCACGTCCACGGTCCAACTCCCGGCCACATTGGGGTCGGGCCGCGGGTCTGAGACGACCTCGGCCACGCCGACGATGGCCGCCTGGCCCATGCTGTGGTAGATCAACACCGTATCGCCCACGGTCATGGAGCGGATCACGCCGATGGCCTGGGCGTTGCGCACGCCATCCCAGGTCGTGACGCCGTCGCGCTCGAGGTCGTCGATGGAGTAGCCGTCCGGATCGGTCTTAGCAAGGACATACGCCATGCGCCTATTACACCAACGGGGCCGCCTCCGTGTCAACCGGCTATCCGGGCTACCCAAGGTCTGTGAATTGTCCGCTGCGGACATCGATCCCTCATTGGGCAGCGGAGCGAGCCGCCGCAGTCCCTGCGGCCATGTGTGCGGGCGCGATGTGCCAGACCCGCACGGGCGTGCCGCAGGGACTGCGGCGGTCCCGGTGGAAACGTCAGTCGCCGACTTTTCACAGACCCTGCCGGGCTACCGGTAGGAATGTACGGGGCATCCCATAGAGGATACCTGTTATCTTAGGCCTAACGGCCGCTGCCGCGACCGAGATGCCAGTTATGGCACTTCGAGAGAATCTGACACAGAGGAGGGAGATCCGATGAACCGGCGCACCCATCTACCCATTTCGGCGCTGCTCTTGACGCTGATAGCGCCATTCGCTCCAACCCTTGCCACAGGGGCCAGGGCCGGGGCCGCCACGGTGGGGCATGCCGCGACGGTCCCAGTCCGTGGCGGCGCCGTCGAGATCGCTTTTTCCGATGATTTTGTGAACCTCGACGCAGCACAGGCCTACAGCGACGACTGGGCGGTGATGAACGGCACGCTGTACAACGGCCTCTATCAGTTCGACCGCAACGGTGTCCCACAACTCGACCTTGCCGCGGCGCCGCCGACGATCAGCGCCGACCGCACGACGTGGACCTTCCACCTGCGCAAGGGGGTCCGCTTCAGCAACGGCCTGCCGATGACGGCCGCGGACCTCAAGTTCTCCCTCTTGCGCACGCTCGACCCCAATCTCAAGCCCGCGGCCTCCTGGGGCCAGACCAGCGACGAGATATTCGTGGGCTCGGTGGCCTTTGCCTCGGGCAAGAGCAAGGATGTGTCCGGCATCCAGGTACTCGACCCGTACACTATCCGGTTCGTGCTGACGCAGCCCGTGGCCATCCTGCCCTACATCCTGGCCGAGTCGTTCAACATGGTCGTGCCCCAGGCGGTCGTCAGCAAGGAGAGCGCGGACGCGTTCGGCAACCATCCGGTGGGCACGGGACCATTCATGCTGCAGTCGTGGCAGAAAGCCGTGAAGGCGGTCTTCGTGCGCAACCCGTACTACTTCCGCCCGGGCAAGCCCTACCTGGACCGCGTCATCGTCGACCTCAACGTCGCGCCCAACGTCATCGCGCTCAGGGTGGAGAAGGGAGAGTTGGCCGGATTCGGCACGGCCAGCCAGGTAAGCGCCGCCGACTTGCAGCAGGCCATGGCCAGTCCCCAGTACGCCGCCTACCTCGTCAACGCGCCGACTGCCCAGGCCGACTGGCTCAATCTGAACGTGCATGCCGCGCCGCTGGACAACCAGAAGCTGCGGCAGGCCATCGCCATGGGCATCGACCGCCGGCGGCTGGTCAAACTCCTCGGCGGCAGGGCTGTCCCGGCCAACCAAATCTACGTCCCGCTGGACCCGCAGTACGACCCGGAGTTGGATGCCCATCCGGTCCTGCCCTTCGAGCCCGCCAGGACGGCGGCGTTGCTCAAGGCCAGCGGCTATCGGGGGCAGCCGATCACGCTGGATTACTACAGCAACCTGCCGGACACAATGGCCACGGCGCCCGGTTTGCTGCAGGATCTCCAGCAAATGGGGCTGAACGCGTCGATCCGCGGCGTGAGCCATAACTCGTTGCTGCAAATCGTCAGCAAGCTGACCGGCCATCAGATCTCGACGGCCTTCTGGAGCGTCGACTTCTTCGACGGCTACGACGTCTACTCGGGCAGCCTGTCCTGCGGCGCAAACGCGGTCGGCCAGGCCCAGGGTTCCCACTATTGCGACGCGACGGCCGATGGGCTGGCCCAACGGGCGGAGGCGCTGCCCCTGGGTCCGGCGCGCAACGCGCTGCTGCGCCAGGCGCAGACCCACCTGCTGACTGCGGCGGCGCAGATACCGCTGGTCTACCTTCGGAACGTCGAGATGGTCTCTCCCAAGGTCGGCGGGTTCTATTACCAGCCGTACTTCTACTGGCAGTTCGAGAACTACTGGGTGCAGAAGTAGCGCGAGGAACGACCGTGAAGATAAAGACGACCTACCCGCGTCCCATCCGCGAGATCGCGCACGTCTGGATTCCCCTGGCGGACGGCAATCGGCTGGCCGCGCGCGTCTGGCTGCCGGAGGACGCCGCGCAGGACCCCGTGCCAGCGGTCCTCGAATACATCCCCTACCGCAAGAACGACGGTACCGTCACGCGCGACGCGCTGATGCACCCCTACGTCGCCGGCCATGGCTACGCGACGGTCCGCGTCGACATGCGGGGCAGCGGCGACTCCGATGGCATCATGTATGATGAATACCTACCACAGGAGCAGGACGACGCGCTGGAGGTCCTCGCGTGGCTCGCGGCGCAGCCGTGGTGCACCGGGTCGGTGGGCATCATCGGCAAGTCGTGGGGCGGCTTCAACGGCCTGCAGATCGCCGCGCACCGCCCGCCCGCGCTCAAAGCGATTATTACCGTCTGCTCGACCGACGACCGCTACGCCGACGACGTCCACTACATGGGCGGCTGCCTCCTCGCCGCGGACACGCTGTCCTGGGCCTCCACGATGCTCGCCTACAACGCCCTGCCGCCCGACCCGGAAGTCGTGGGCGAAGGCTGGCGCGCGACGTGGCTCGACCGTCTGGAGCACACGCCGCCCTTCGTCGAGGCCTGGGTAGGGCGCCAGCGGCGCGACGCCTACTGGAAGCAAGGCTCGGTCTGCGAGGATTTCAGCGCCATCACCTGCGCCGTCTACGCGGTGGGCGGCTGGGCCGACGCCTACACCAACGCCATCCCGCGCCTGCTCGAAGGACTGCCCGGCCCCCGCAAGGGCCTCATCGGCCCGTGGGGCCACCTCTATCCCCACCAGGGCGTCCCAGCGCCGGCCATCGGGTTCCTGCAAGAGTGCCTGCGCTGGTGGGACTACTGGCTCAAGGGCATCGAGACGGGGATCATGGACGAACCGCAATTACGGGCCTGGATGCAGGGGTCAGTCGCGCCGCGCCCCTTCTACGCGGCGATGCCGGGACGATGGGTCGCCGAGCCGTCCTGGCCCTCCCCGCACATCCAGCCGCGGCGATACGCCCTCGGCGCGGGGACGCTCGACGCGGACGCCGCGGCCGAGGCGCGCCTCGATGTCGTGGGCTCGGAGGAGCACGGCAGCGACGCCGGGGTCTGGTGCCCCTACGGTCACGAGGCGGACTGGCCACCCGACCAACGCGGTGAGGACGGCCGCTCGCTGACCTTCACCGCGCCCCCGCTCGACGCGCCAGTGGAGATCCTGGGGTTCCCGGAGGTCACGCTGACGGTCGCGGTCGACCGTCCCAACGCGCTGGTCGCCGTCCGGCTGTGCGACGTCGCGCCGACCGGCGCGTCAACGCTCGTCACGCGCGGCATCCTCAACCTGACGCACCGTGAGAGCCACGAACACCCCACGCCCCTGGAACCGGGACGCCGCTACACCGTGACGGTCCGCCTGAATGCGATCGCGCACACGTTACCGCCGGGGCGCCGCTGGCGCGTCGCCGTCTCACCGACCTACTGGCCGTGGACATGGCCCTCGCCCGAGCCGGTCACTCTCAGCGTCTTTACCGGCGCGGCCAGCTACCTCAGCCTACCGATGCGGCCGTCGCGGAGCGAGGACGCCGCGCTCCCGGCATTCGAGCCAGCCGAATCGGCGCCTCCGGCGGACGTGGACGTGGTGCGTCCCGCGACGGAGAAGGCATGTGTCTCCCGAGAGGTGGAGACAGGGCGCATCACCCTGCGTCGGGAGCAGGCCGAGGGCTATCGCGTCGTGGCGAGCGGGCGCCTGTACGACTCCGTAAGCGCCGACACCTACTCGATCACCGAGGGGGAGCCGTTGTCGGCCGCAATCGCGTGCGACCGCGCCATCACGGTGGCGCGCGGCGACTGGAGCGCGCGGGTGGAGACGCACAGCACCATGTCGGCGGATGCAACCCACTTCCGTCTCACGAACGCGATCGACGCCTTCGAGGGCTCCGTGCGCGTCCGCGCCCAATCGTGGACGCGCACTATCCCACGCGACCTCGTCTGAGCGGGGGGATCGACGATGCGAGAGCTGTACGGAACTCGCGCCGCTGTCTATCGACGGCTCGTTAGCGCATACACGCGTTGCCATGTTAACGGCTGACCGAGAATAGACTGAGTGCCGTTGATGAGCTGCTTACTCGGTCGCGACGCTGCGGCATAACTATCCACCGCCCACTGCGCTAAGATGGAGCCGTTAGGCGGCGGGGAAACGACCTGGAGAGGATACCATGGACGACCGGTTGCGGGACCGCATCATCGGCGCTGGCGGAGAGATAGGCCGGCTGCCCCATGCCTTCATCGACCGTGGCATCGACCAGGGGCGCCAGGCCACCATCGACCACCTGGACCCCTTGCCGGCGCCGGCGAAGCGGGCGTTCGAAGCGCAGCCCCACTACGCGCCGCTCACGCGGGAGACGCCCGCGCAGCGGGCTGACCGCGTCATCGCCGGCATCGCGGCCTACCTGTCCGAGTTGGACGCCTGGCTGGCGCCGCGGCAGTTGCCGGAGGACTACCGATGTTTCGTCGCGTACTACGGCGGCCTCGCCATCGACGACCCATCGTACTACTTCGACATCTTCAGGTACGGCCCCAAGGCCACAACTCGGTACGACATCCCCATGGATGGCGACCAGAGCCTCTACGAGCACGGCTGGCTCGCCATCGGCATGCTGTCGCTGAAGGATGAAGGCCAGTCCCACGACGGCCATCTCGTCCACTTCTTCATCGACCTCGCCGGGGACATCTGTCGTGGCTGCGTGATCGCCGTCCCGACCTGGGGCTGCTACGAGAGTATCCGCGACCCCCACGTCATCCTGCGCGACCTGGCCGCACATAAGGAGTGCTGGGCGAGGGCCGCCGACTCGTTCACGGACTGGTTGGAGGCGGCCGCCCGGACGCGCGGCGCTTTCAACTACACCCAGAGCAAGACGGCGGCGGCGTTGACGTAACGCCTGCTCCTCATGGGACGAGAGCCCGCGGGTCAACCGTCCTTGATAGTGTAGCCCATGTACGAGCCCGAGAGGTCGCGGCTGGCCCGCATAGGGAAGCGCCGCCCCCACTCTCCGGGGGTCAGCCTGCCCGCACGCACCGCCAGCACGCCGCGCGCCAGGGCCAGGGGATGGCCGGAGATGGTGAGCCCGACGGTCTCGCGGGGCCGCAGGCCGTGGCGGGTCAGGCCGCGCGCCAGTTCACGCGGCGTGATAAACCGCCGCCAATCGTGCAGGCCGCGCGGCACGACGCGCGTGGGCCCCCACTCCTGGGCCAGCGCGACCAGCGCCACGCGGCTGAATAAGGTGCGGTTAATCGTGTCGTAGAAAAACACGCCGCCATCCTTGAGCACGCGCGCGATCTCGCCGATCACACGGTCGGGGTCGTCCACGTGCTCCAGCACGTCGCAGCAATAGACAATGTCGAAGGTCTCCGCGTCGAAGGGCAGACGCTCACCAGTTCCCACGCGGTAGTCGATGAGCAGTCCCATGCGCATAGCATGGACGCGCGCCGTCTCCAGCGAGGGCGCGGACGGGTCGACCCCGGTGACGGCGCAGCCCCAGCGCGCGAACTCCTCGGCCAACACTCCCCCGCCACAGCCGACATCGAGCGTGCGTTGCCCGCGCGGGCCGAGGCGTAACCGCTCCCGCAGCACCGTCTGGAAGTAGGAAACGCGGCCCGGATTGACCATGGTGCGTAGAGTGGAGAGGAAGTGCGTGTCGTCCCACCACAGGTCACCCGGACCGTCGTAGATGCGGTTATCGACAGGCATCGCGCCCTCCACGGAGTTGCCAGTTGCCAGTTGCCAGTTGCCAGTTGCCAGAAGTTAGGATCGCAGTCCTACTGCCTACTGCCTGCTGCCTGCTGCCTGCTGCCTACTGCCTACTGCCTACTGCCTGCTGCCTACTGCCTACTGCCTGCTGCCTGCTGCCCACTGCCCACTGCCCACTGCCCACTGCCCACTGCCCACTGCCTACTACGCGCTGGGGAGGGTCAGGCTGGGATCGTTGAAGCGGCTCCAGACGGCTGTCGTCGTCGCCGTGACGCTCTGGCCGCCGGCCGTGGCCTTGGTTGTCGCGTCGAGTTCGCACGGCTGTCCGGTGGCCGGCAAGACGTAGATCGTGCCCTGGGTCCGCGTCCCACGCGTGCTGCTGGTGAGGGTGTAGGCGCTGCATGCTTTTGGCGAGCCATTAATTGTGACGGACTTCGTCTGGGTGAGCGGCGTAAACCTGGTCGCCGAGTTGAAGCTGCCCACCGAGTTAGTACTGGACAGCTGGCGGGCCAGGTTGGCGTTGGTCTGACACTGATACACCCCGCGCGCCGACACGCGGACGCATACTTTTGAGCCGGCCACAGTCGCGACGACCGACTGGGTCTGTCCCGCGGCGGTGACGGTAAGATGCAGGTACAACTGGAACGCTCCGCCCTTGCGCACCGCGATAACCGTCCCCTTGGTCATGCTGGCCGTACTGCCGCCGGTCGAGACTTTGAGCTCGATCTGATAGTTGGCGGCCCTGGTCAGTGCTGCCTGCAGCCCCGGGATGGACGATGCGGCGGGCACGGCCGCGTGCGCGGGCAAGACAATGGTCCCCGCGGCGAGGGTTGTGATGATGGCGGCGCTGCTGGCCAAGCGGATCGCACGCGTGCGACCGCTGGCGAAGATGGTCATATACATGCTTCTTTCCCTCGATCTATATGCTATACACGCACATGCGTGTCTCTCATGGTACCGGACTCTCGCTCACCCGCTATTGACCGAGCAGCGGAGACACAGACAATCATAACACTCTTTGGACCGCGGCTGGCGCACTCCACCCGCTCAGAAGTCGGGGTGTGCCCTATCGTTGTGAAGGTGAGCCCGCGGCCTGACCTTGAAAGGTCATGGCAGGGACCAGACCTTGAAAGGGCGGCGGGCGGCGGGCGGCGGGCGAGCCCCACGCACGCCAGGTGCGCGCTGGATGACGGGCCAGAGGAGACCCTTCAGGGTCTGTGTCCTGCCATGACCTTTTAAGGTCAGGCGGTCTCACCATCTCGGGGTACACCCTTGCCGGCCGGGTGCGCCCCGAGATTGTGGTCGCCGCCTGCGATTAAAATCGCATGGCAAACGACGGACACTGACGTGTCTTTCCCGCCTGCGGTTCGTGCCTGATCGGTGATACTCTTGGCTTCCCATAGAGCATCCGAGCGACTTTAGTCGCCGTGGTTTGCCATGCGACGTCAGTCGCAGGCGGCGCGGCGTCCGCCATCACAATCGTGAGGCGCACCCATGCCGGCCGGTTGGCCTATCCACGCGGGGGCGTCCGGGCGTACAATGCCTTGGGATACTGCGCGCTTGACAGCGATGCGCCATCGGCGCGCTTTTGATAAACAACAGGATAATGAGGAGAGACTAATCATGGAGAACGCACCGATTCGCGTGACCGTCTGGGGCGAGAATGTGCACGACCGCACCAGCGAGGAGGTCAAGAGCGTCTACCCCAACGGCATGCACGAGGCGATCGCCGCCGGCATCGGCGGGCTATTGGGCTCCGACGCCACCGTGCGCACGGCCACGCTCGACCAGCCCAACCACGGCCTGGGCGACGCGGTGCTGGAGACGACGGACGTCCTGACGTGGTGGGGACACACCGCGCACGATAAGGTCGACGATGAGATCGTGGCCAAAGTTAAGGAGCGTGTCCTTGGCGGCATGGGGCTGCTGGTGTTGCACTCGGGGCACTACTCCAAGATTTTCCGCGCCTTGATGGGGACCAGCTGCGCCCTGCGCTGGCGCGAGGACGGCGAGCGCGAGGTCGTCTGGACGGTCAACCCCGCCCATCCCATCGCGGCGGGCGTGCCGCCCGTGTTCACGATCCCCCAACAGGAGATGTACGGCGAATACTTCAACATCCCGCAACCGGACGAACTGGTCTTCATCAGCTCCTACGACGGCGGCGAGGTCTTCCGCAGCGGCTGCTGCTTCACGCGCGGACTGGGCCGTATCTTCTACTTCAGTCCCGGCCACGAGACCTACCCTGTCTACCATCAGCCCGAGGTGCAGCGCGTCATCGCCAACGGCGTGCTGTGGGCCTGCCGCGCCTCGACCGGACGGCAGACGCAACAACTGCCCGAGGGCGCGCCCATGTCGCCCCGTGGCTGGTTCCAATCGTAGGGCTTGCTTGCCACCGCGACCGCATGGCAAACCACTGGCCGACCGCGGTCAAGTGTGAAACAAGGTATACTCCCTCTCTCCCGCGGCAGGGAGAGGGGGTGGGGGGGTGCGGGATAGCCGATGGACACATTGCGAGCCCTACTTGTCGGCGCCGGCGGGATGGGCCGCGCCTGGGGTCAGAACCTGCGCGACGCGCCGGACGTAGAGGTGGTAGCCTGGGTCGACCTCCGCCCCGAGGCGGCGGCGCGGGCGGCCGCCGAGCACGGCCTCGGCGACATTCACATCGGCGCCGACCTCGCGGCGGCCATCGATGCGACACGGCCCGACTTTGTGGTCGACGTCACCGTACCCGAGGCGCACCGTGACGTGACCGTGGCCGCGCTGGGGGCCGGCCTGCCGGTGCTGGGCGAGAAGCCCATGGCCGCCACGCTCGAGCAGGCCCGCGAGATGGTCGCCGCCAGCGAGCGCGCGGGCCTGCTCTACATGGTCAGCCAGAGCCGCCGCTACAATCGGGGCCTGGCGGCGCTGCGCGCCCTCATCGCCGAGCAGTTGGGGTCCCCGCTGGGCATCCTCAACTCCGACTTCTACCTGGGACCGCACTTCGGCGGCTTCCGCGACCGGATGGATAGCCCCCTGTTGCTGGACATGGCCATCCACACGCTGGACGCCGCGCGCTACCTCTCGGGCGCCGACCCGGTCGCGGTCTACTGCGAGGAGTTCAATCCACCCTGGAGCTGGTACGCGGGCAATGCCTGCGCCACGGCGATCTTCGAGCTGACAGGCGGGCTGCGCTACACTTATCGTGGCAGCTGGTGCGGCGAGGGCCGCCCCACCTCGTGGGAGGCGGAGTGGCGCGCCGTCGGCCCGCGCGGCAGCGCCACCTGGGACGGCCACGACACGCCCGTGGCCGAGGTCGTGACCGAGCGCGAGTCGGACGCGTTCGAGGCCCCTGTCGAACGCCGGGAGGGCGCCCTCCCGCCGACCGAGGGGTTCGGGGAAGGCATTGCCGGTTCGTTGCGCGACTTCCTGCACGCGCTACGCACGGGCGCCACGCCGATGGGCGAATGCCACGACAACATCAAGAGCCTGGCCATGGTCTTCGCCGCCATCGAGTCGGCGCGCAGTGGGCGGCGCGTCCCCGTCTCTCTATGATCGCCGGCTAATCGGTGTGGAACACCTCGCGGATAGGGCGCCACCACTCGCCGGCGACGTGGTCGGGTACCGACTGCTGCATAGGGTCGGTGTGCGTCCACCACTCCCGCGTCTTGGGGTCGGCGGCCATGCGCGCCATGTCCGCCTCGTAGTCGTCGCCGACGTACTCGAAGTAGGCGACCAGCAGGACGCCATGGCGGAAGATAGAGTAGTTGCGGATGTTGCAGGCGTGGATGGTGGCCAGCACCTCGGGCCACACCGCGCGGTGGATGCGTTCGTAGTCCTCAATCCGGTCGGGCTTGACGTCGATGACCTGAGCAATGCGCCTCATAGGCATATCTAAGCTACTCCTCATTGCTACACGATGTCATCGACCTGCTGACCCAAGTCGCATGGCAAACAACGGACACTAAAGTGTCTCACCGCGCGTTGTCGTTACGACTTTAGTCGTCGTTCTTTGCCATGCGATGTCAGTCGCAGGTCACTGTCACATTGTCGTATTAAGGCAGGTCTCGGGACATGAAATAGTGCGGGCCGATGCCCGGCAACTCGAACTCCTCGCCCCTGGTGGCGAAGCCCATGGCCCGGTAGAACGGTACGGCGCCCGTTCGCGCATTGAACCACAGGCTCGTCCCACCCCGACACACGACGTGCTCGATGCAAGCACGCAGCACGGCGGCGCCGTAGCCCTGTCGCCGGGCGCCCTCTGACGTGGCCATGCCGCGCAGCCGCCACGCGCCGGGATCGTCCTCGCCGGGCGGCGGCTCGTGGTAGAGCGAGCCGATGCTCACGATCCGGTCACCGTCGAGCGCGCCGATATGCGCCGTCTCGGGCGCGTCATCGCCGTGGAACACCAATGACGCGGGAGGCTGGCCCGGCCGCAAGATCGCGGCGCGCAATGGTTGGGTGTCCTCCGCCGAGATAGCCCATGTGACGATATCCGTCATCTTCCCCTTCCAGACTCCTTAATAGACAATAGACGCTCAACTCACATGCCAGTCCTCGCCGTACTGTACCAGACCCAGGCGGCGCGCCACGGCCCGCGACGCCTCATTGTCCCAGGACGTACTATACAACGGCTGCAGGCCCGTCCGACGCACGGCCGCAGCCCATGCCGCCGTCGCCGCCACGGCGTATCCCTTGCCGCGATAGGCATCCAGGGTCTCGAGCCCGGCTTCGGCCGCACGATCAGAACGGCGAGCAGTGTGGCACACGGAGACCGCCACGCCGTCCGCGACGACGGCCAGGCAGGGTTGGATCGCATCCAGGGGCGCGCGCAGGAGAGTAAAATCGCCCTGCAAGAGCGCCGCGTTGCGCGCCGTGACGGCCATTGCAGGCGTCGGACGCGCTATCAACGCGGTGTCGGGGAAGGCATAGGCCGGCCCTCGCCACACGTCGCGCACGGGAGCGAGCATCTCCAACAGGGCGATCACGGCGTCGGCTCCAGCTGGAGGTTCGCCGTCGAGCGCGGGCGCGACCGGTTCGCCGGCGACGATGCGGCCGAGTTCCCGTACCGCGTCAGAGGGCAGGTCGTGGCGGCAACGCCACACGTTGCCCTGGGGGGTGCGTCCCAGGAAGAATCGCGGCGCCTCGGGCGCCTCGGGCTCGTTAACATGGCGCAGGCGCCCGGCGGCATCCAGCCGGAAGAGGGCCTCCACCTGCATCTCCATCAGACGAACGGTGTCGATCATCGGCAACACACCTCCGTACAAAAGACAAAACGCGTACCGGACCACAAATGCATGTACAATGATAGACTATATGTCTGGTACGCCGCCTGCTATCACCCCAGGATAGAGCGACAGCCATGTCGTGGAGGAGACAACCGTGAGTGACACGCCGGCTAACAACCAGGGGACCACGACCACCATTGTCGCCGTGACGCGCGGCGGGCAAGGGACACACGGTGCACAGGGAACGCAGAGCGCGCCCGGCGAGACCACCATCGCCGATGGGGTGGTGGCGAGCATCGCGGGGCTGGCCGCGCGCGAGGTCACGGGCGTGAGCGACATGACAAGCGCGGGCCTGTCCCAGGCCTTCGGCAATTTGGGCGGCTTCTTCACCGGCAATCCCGACCAACCCAACAAGGGTGTCGCCGTGGAGATCGGTGAAACCGAGTGCATCGTCGATCTCAACATCATCGTCGAGTACGGCGCCAGCGTCCCACAGGTCGCCGACACGATCCGGCGCAACGTGATCGAGCGGGTCAAAACGCTGACCGGCCTCGACGCGCGCGAAGTCAATATCAACGTCGCGGACATCATCCTGCCCTCGTCGTCGTAGCGGGCCGCGGGCGTGAACATCTTCAACCGGCTGCTGGCGATGATCCTGCTCGCCGCGCTGGTCGTCGCGTGCGCGCTCACGGCACTACTCGTGGCCGGCGTCCTCGGCGCCGCTCAGGTCGCCTCGCTCTGGCCGTACGGGCCGGTGGCCGCCATCGCCGCCGATATTGCGCGCATCGGCAGCACGGCGCGTCCCATCGTACTGGCGGGGACGGTCATTGCCGGGGCGCTGTGCCTGGCCCTGTTGGTTGCGGAGTGCGCGACGCTGTCCCGCCGCGTGGAGCCATGGAAGAGTCCCGGCTATCGAGTGCGATTGCGGAGCGACGGACCGGGCCTGACCGAGGTCGTGCTCGGTTCGCTGGACGATGTGGTGCGCTACAGCGCCAGGGGTATCTCCGGCATCGAAAGTGTCCGCGGGCGGGTCAGCCAGCCACGGGACGGCACGCTCGCGGTTCGCTGCGACGCCTACATCACTCCGCACACAGACCTGCCCGCGGCCGGTGTGGAATTGGAGCGCCGCATCGCGGAGCGCCTGGAAGGGCTCACGGGTATCCCGGTCCGCGATGTCCGTATCCGCGCATTGATGCACCAGACAAAGTCAAGCGGCCGGCGGCCGTTACGCTAAGACGGGAACCCTCACCCCCCAGGCTCCGCGAGAAGTCGTTGGCGCGCGGAAGGTCCGGGGTGATTGATCTGGGGGCGCGGGCGCTCGCTGCGCTGCTCGCCCGTCCTGGGTCCGACATGGGGACGGGCGAGACGCCCGCGCCCCCAGAGCTTCCGCGCCAACGATAAAGTCGCTGGTGCAGTGATGGAGAGGTGACAGTATGCCGGTGCGCGTCTTGTTCGCGGCGCTGGGCGTTGTGTTCGGGGTGATCCTGGCGGTGCTGGGTGTCGGAGCGGCGGTGCTGGTCCTGGTCACGACGTTGGTGGGCTACTGCATCGGCGTCGCGATCGAGGGCGGCATCGACCTGTCGGCCCTGCTGGCACCGTTGCGCCGACGGCGGTAGACGAGTAACGGGCACTCCGCCTTTTATCTATTGCCCTGGGGCGTGCCCCGAGATTGTGAGAGCCAGCCTTTGACCCAAGTCGCATGGCACAGAACGACGACTAAAGTCGTGCGGACGGCCACGTCGGAGACACTTCAGTGTCCGTCGTGTGCCATGCGACTTGGGTCAAAGGCAGCGCGGTCCGACATCACAATCGTGAGGCGCACCCATTGCCCTGGCTCCCTATTGCCCTGGCCTCGTATCCGTGCTATCATCGTTGGGAAAGTAGGCGCGGCCGTTGGTCCGCAGGGATAGGACGAGGGACGACCACTGCGAAAGGGACGTTAACCGATGAGCGTGCAACGGGGCCACTCCGCCGGGTCGGGTCCAGTCCACCCAGGCGTGTTCGCCGCCACGACGGCCGTGGCCGATGCGCTCTACGCGCGCGCCTTGCAGATGCAGGCCCTCGACGCGTCGACCGGAGGAGTGCCTATCCCGCCTCAGAGCCGGCGGCTGGCGCTCGTCGACGACGACGGCCAGGCTGGGGAACCGTGGCCCTTCGCCCTCCCCTCCGCGGCCGACGACTCGATGCTGGGGCGCCTGCGCTACTGCCTGGGTCTGGACCCCTTCTCAACGGCGCTGGCGGCCCTGTGCTTGCTGGCGGAGATCGACACAAGCTGTCGCGCCCTGATCGGGTACATCCAGCGGGACGCCCAGCGCGCGCGGCCGACGCTGGGACTGGCGATCAGCCTCTTCGCGCCCGAGCCCGAGCGGCGGGACGTGGATCTCCTGCCCTACCTGCAGGTCCTCGCGCCCGCGGCCCCGCTGCGGCACTGGGAGGTCGTCACGCTTCCGCACGAGGGGGATGAGGGCCTGATCGACCAACCCCTGCGGCTCGACCCCGCGGTCACGTGGTTCCTGCTGGGGGAGTATGGCAACACCTCGCCGCCGCTCTCCGGGGTCGCCAGCCTGGAACCATGGGGGATGGGCGTGAGCGGCCCGCGCCCGCTGCCCCCGACGCTGGAGGCGCTGCTGGCGCCCCTCGCGGAGGGCGAGTGGACGCTTCACAGTGTCCTCCTGCACGGCGCCGACCGGGCGTCAGGCCTGGCCATTGCCCGCGCCGCCGCTCACACGGTGGGCATGCGCCTCCTCCTGATCGACGGCGACGCCGTGGCCGGCCTGGACGACGGGCCCGCCATGCTGCGGCGCTGCCTGCGCGAGGCCCTGCTGAAAGGCTGGTTGCCCTGCGTCACCTCCCCGAGCCGGCTGGTGAGCCGCGCCGCCGCGTGCGCGGCGGAGTACCGGAGCGTCCTGGACGATTGCCCCGCGTCCGCGCTGCTGCTGGCCGAGGAAGGGGAGGGCAGCGCGGCCGCCTGGAGCGGCGTCGTGCCCGTGGCCGTGCCCGAACCGGATGTCGAGGCGCGGGTGGCGCAGTGGTGGTCCGCCACCACCACCCGAGGCATCGCCGCGCCCGAGCTTGTGCTGCGCACGCTGGCCGAGACGACCCGCCTGGCCGGCGCCGAGACCGGCGCCGTGGCCGACCTTGCCGCGACCATGGCGGCGGCGGATGGCGCGGCGCCGGACGGAACGCACCTGCAGCGGGCCGCGCGCGAGATCCTGCGCGCGCGGGACACCAGCCTGACGCTGCTCACGCCGCGCTTCGGGTGGGACGACCTGATCCTGCCCGAGGATCGCCTGCAGGCGTTGCGCCACCTGTGCAGCCGCGTGCGCCAGCGCAGCCTGGTGCTGCAAGCCAGGGGGCTGCGGCGCGGCAGCCTGCCGGGGGTCACGGCCCTGTTCGCCGGGGAGCCGGGCACCGGCAAGAGCATGGCCGCGGAGGTCGTCGCCACCGAGCTCGGCCTGGACCTCTGCCGCATCGACCTCTCGCAGGTCGTCGATAAGTACATCGGCGAGACCGAGAAGAACCTGGGCCGGCTGTTCGACGACGCCGAGGCGAGCGGGGCCGTGCTGGTCTTCGACGAGGCCGACGCCATCTTCGCCAAGCGCGGGGCCGTCCAGGACAGCCACGACCGCTACGCCAACCTGCAGACCGGCTACCTGCTGGCGCGCCTGGAACGCTACCGCGGGCTGGCCATCCTGACCACCAACCTGCGCGCCAACATGGACGAGGCCTTCACGCGCCGCCTCACGGTGCAGGTGGAGTTCCCCCTGCCCGACGCGGCGGACCGCCTGCGGCTGTGGCGCAGCGTGCTGGAGGGGTCCGCCTGCCAGGGGCTGGACCTGGCGGCGCTGGCGGAGTTGGCCGCGCTGCCGGGCGGGGCCATCATGAACGCGGCGCTGAGCGCGGCGCACCTGGCGGCCGAGGAGGGCGGTCCCATCGACGGGGCGCGGCTGCTGCGGGCGCTGCGCGGGGAGTTCAGGAAGATGGGCCAGCTGTTCGACGACCGGATCACCCTGGCCCTGGCGCCGGAGCAGGCCGGGGCGCACACGAGTAACAGGCCGGGCCTGGGGAGATACTGAGCATGGACTACGAGCACGAGCCCGAGCACAAGCGCGGGACGAGCACACGCCGCACGCCGACCACCCACGGCCACGAGCACGGCCACACGCCACGCACACTTGATCTCGATCAGGGCCACGCGCCCGCCCCTCGCCCGGCGCTGACACCCGAGCAACGGGCGGCCAAGCAGTCCATCAACACGATGCGGGTCAACGGGCTGCTCAACCGGCGCTTCGGCCCGCGGACGCCTGCGACCTCCGCCCCCGCGGGAGCCGCGAGCGAGCAGGCCCAGGACCGCGACTACTTCTCCCAGGTCCAGCAGGATTTGACAGGGGGCAACGTCGTCGGCGCCCTGGACCTGCTCGACCGCCACTGGCCGGCCGGCGCGCACACGCCCGGAATGCAGGAGGCGCGGGCATCCATCGCCCACGTGATCGTCACCAAGCTCCACGCCACGCTCGCGCCGCTCACCATGGACCGCATGCTGCACACGCTGGAGCCGCTGCAGCCGCTGCGGGGCCACCGCTACCTCGACGAGGTGATCACGGGCGGCCAGCGCCTGCGGGACCTGCTGCTGGCCGCGGCCCACGGCCTCGACCGCGACCGCCTCACCTATGCCCTGACCGTCCTCAAGGAAGGCGTCAAGTTCGTGGATGAACACCTTCAGCCAGCCTACATTGTGCAGCATTACGAGGACTTGCGCGGTGCACAGGCCTACCTGGTGAGTAAAGGAGCACCGGAGATAGGGAATCAGCCTCTAAAAGATGAGAGCACCTATTCGGACTGGCTCGTGGGGCAGAACGATGCCTATTCGACTGCGGTGTACGCGGGGATCGCCACGGCCGTTAGCTCCGTCGGCTACGACCCGGTGCTCTATGGGGCGTGGTTGCTCAACCTGGCGGGGCTGGCGGTCGCGGGCGCCAGCTGCCTGGTCGAGGGCTTCGCCGGCCCGGCGGGCGTCGCCGCTGCTGCAACTGGCTCGGTGTTCCAGACCATTGCGTCGTTCCCGAACCTGTCCGTACAGCAGCAGGACTTCGCGCTGAGGGTCGCCGCGAACGTCGGGAGCAAGGCCAATACCAGGGAGCAGAGCACCTGGGTGAACATCACCAACAGGATCTTGGAGGTCGTGCAAGCGTCTCACCAGCAAGGGGTCAAGGAACACTGGACGCACAACCAGATGCAAATAAACCTGCTCCTGCACTTCTGGAAGCCGGAATTCGTCCAGGTCTTTGGCGGCGGCCTGGCACACTTCGACCTCCCGGCGGTCCAGGCTAAAACTGCGCGCGACCTGCTGCTGCAGGGGGCGGTGGACAAGGCGGGCGCCGGCGGCCACCTGGTCTACGAGTACACCGCGACCAACGTGTTCCGCACGGAGAACCTCGAGGGGATGGAGGGCGCGGTCTACAACCACCCCGCGGAGTGGGTCTACACGCCGGGCCGGGTAGTGCTGGCGGTGGCGCCGCAACTGGTCAAGGCGGTGAGTGACCAGCAGACGACGCAGCCCATCTCCTCGGGCGACGTCACGGCCCCGGCGATGATCGTCGTCACCACGCCGTCCATCATCGGGAGCAGCTACTTCCGCGCCTCTCTCCACCTGGACTATCAGGACAACGTGACGGGGCTGTCGCCGCGGCCTGAGCACTGGTGGGACGGGCAGGACGCCGAGATGGTGGAGGACCCCGAGGGGGAGTGGGCGCAAGCGTTGCGGACGTTCGCGTGGCACGCCAGCGGCAGCGAGGGTGGCGCGCGCCCGCGGGTCCCGGTGGGCGCGGTGGCCCAGGAGTCCTGGAACCTCTAGGATGGCGGGGGCAGGTGCTGGGTACAGCGGAAGACACTAAGGGATTAGGGGAGGGGAATGGTCGTGATCGGGCAACGCGAGGTGGCAAAGGTAGCGGAGCCGCCGGGGGTGGGACGGAGCGGCCAGCGGGTACGAGGCCGGAGGGCGCTGCTGGGCCTGACGGCGCTTGTGCTCGTCGCCGCTGCTGTCGCGGCCGGGGTTGCCGCGGGCCTGCCGGATCGCTGGTTCGGTCCCCGTCCCCTCCCCATGACTATCGCCGTCGGATTCAACCCTGTGGGCGTGGCGGTGGATCCCGTCGCCCACCGCGCCTACGTCACCAGCGGCACCGGCAACAGCGTCTGGGTGATCGATACCACCCACAACGTCGTGGTGGCCACCATCCAGGTGGGCAACTACCCGCAGGGCGTGGCGGTGGACCCCGCCGCCCACCGCGCCTACGTCACCAGCGGCCACAGCCTCTCGGTGCTCGACACTCGGCGCAACGCCGTCGTCGCCACCCTCGACGCGGACTCCATGCCCGCAGGCGTGGCGATAGACCTGGCCACCCACCGCGCCTACCTCGCCGCCCCTGGCATCAACCTCGTCCAGGTGTTCGACATCCAGCGCAATGCCTACGTGGCCACCATCCCGGTGGGCGAACTCAAGGAGCTCAGTTCTAGCGCGGCGGCCATCGCGCTCGACCCGGTCGCCCACCGCGCCTACCTCGCCGTCTCTGGCATGCTCGGCTTCCCCTCGCACAGCGTGGCGGTGATCGACACCGACGCCACCTTCATCGTGGACACTATCCGCGTCGGCCTCATGCCCGTCGGTGTGGCGCTCGACCCCGCCGCCCACCGCGCCTACGTCACCAATGGCCGCGGAGACAGCGTCTCGGTGCTCGACACCCGGAGCGACGCCGCCATCGCTGGCATCCGCGTGGGCTCCTTCCCGAGCGGCGTGGCACTCGACCCCTCCGCCCACCGCGCTTACGTCGCCAATTTCAATGGCAACAGCGTCTCGGTGATCGACACGCGGCGCAATGCGGTCGTGGCTACCCTCCCGGTGGGCCATGGCCCCCGCGCCGTGGCGGTGGACCCCACCACCCACCGCGTCTACGTCGCGAACCAGGACGACGGCACCGTCTCGGTGCTACAGGATGGGGCAGGGAGCTAATTCGTGCAGTCCAGCGTTACGGTGTGCCACGAACGGGAGCAGCTCCCGCAGGCCACGCTCCTGCACCAGGCGCACCACCTGCTGCGCGATGCACGCCTGCGCGCCGCCAAGGCCAGCGCATCCACCGACGCCCCTCGCCCGGCGCTGACGCCCGAGCAACTGGCGGCCACGCAGGCCCTCAACACGATGCAGGTCAACGGGATGCTCAACCGGCGCTTCGGCCTGCGGACGCCTGCGACCTCCACCCCCGCGGGAGCCGCGGGCGGGCAGCCCGACGACTACTTCCACCAGGTCCAGCAGGATTTGATGGCGGGCAACTTTGTCGGTGCCCTGGGCCTGCTCGACACCCACTGGCCGGCCAGCGCGCGCGACGAGGCGAAGGCGCGGGCCTTCGTCGGCGGCGCGATCGTGGCCCGTCTCCACGCCACGCTCGTGCCGCTCACCATGGACCGCATGCTGCACGCGCTGGAGCTGCTGCTGCCGTTGCGGGGCCACCGCTACCTCGACGAGGTGATCATGGGTGGCCAGCGCCTGCGCGACCTGCTGCTCGCCGCGGCCCACGGCCTCGACCACGACCGCCTCACTTATGCCCTGACCGTGCTCGACAAGGGCATCAACGCTCTCAATGGCCCCCAGCCGCATTACCTCATCGGCCCTCCCATCACCCGGACCCAGGACATCAGCTATTTTGGTGACTACGAGGACGTGGTTGCCTACCTCAATGCCATCTATGGGAAACAGGCGACGTCCGAGTACGAGATACAGCCCCTTGGGGACGCGGGTGGCATCGAAAAGGACATCCAGATTGCGAACGCCTTTTTCCAGCTTGCGGCGCAGGACGGCGTGGCGAGGGCAATGGCGTCCGTCGGGAAGGATGCAGTCAGCTTTACCGCCTGGTGGGGGAATATTGGCGGCACCTTGCTCGGGCCGGCGGTTTGCCTCTTCCCGTTGGAGGGGGTGGCACTTCCTCTCCTTGCCCTCGGTCTCGCCGCGGCCGGCGCCGGCCTTATGGCCGTAACGTCGGTGCCGACGAACCAAGAGTCCTTTCAGAGCGTGCTGACCAACACCATTGGCGCCGTTGGTAACAACGATATCCATACCGCCTGCGGGTACGTCCAAAACAACACCAGCACGACAGCGGTCAGTGTCTTTCACAAGGCGAAGGACCCGAAGAATAGATGGAGCGGGCATCGTGCGACGCTGGAGGCGCTCAAGACCCTCTTTCAGGCCGAGTTCATAACGATAACCAAGGGTGGCCTGGCGCAAATCGACCATGACGCGGTTTCCAACCGCGTGTATCGCGACTTGATGTTGAGTGTGGTGCCGGTCAAGGACGTGGGACGCATGATCTACGAGTACACGGCCCAGAACGCACTCCATGGTGGTGGTGATGACCGTGAGTACTGGGTCTATAACAAGCCCGAATTGTGGGTATGTGCGTTGGACAGAACGATCCTCAACGTGCCCGCGCAGATTCAACAGCCGCTCTCCGAGCTGTTAAAAGGAGGGAATGTCGCCGCTGTGGACCTAAAGACCCCTGCGGAAATCGCGATCAATGTATCGAGTGCTGGCGTGACAGGCTATTACGTGCGCGTGGGCACAAACGTGAAACACGACGTTGAGGGGGTTATTCCCCTCGCCCCTTGGGTGCATGATGATGCGCACGGCAATCAAGTCGAATCGAGCCAGGCATTTGGGGAGCAGGTTAAAGCGAGTGTATGGCGCGCCGCTCAAGGGCAGCCTCCGCGAACACAGGTCGATGAGGTGGTCGGCCGCTAGTGCGTCGCACGCTCACCTCTAGATAGAGCGACGTCCACCTAAGCACCTGACCATTGGCCATAAGTTCGGCACGGTTTCTCGGGCGAATCACGCCTAACAAAACCGTGCCAGATTTCTGAGCGCATGTTTGGGAGTCCGGGAGCCTCCAGGACCGCGAACGGGGCGACTGCTGGGAACGCCCGCAAGAGAGTGGTGTGATACGGGAGGACGGATGTGGTAGGGATGATGGGCGAACGCCGACCCGGCCGCGCTGCGCGACGGGTACCAGGCAGGGTAGCATTCTTGCTGGGCCTGGTGGTGCTCGCGGTTGTGGGTGCTGCCGTAGCCGCTGTCGCTGCGGGCCTGCCGGACCGCTGGTTCGAGTCCCATGCCCTCCCCACCACTATCGCCGTCGGTTTCGACCCTGCGGGCGTGGCGGTAGACCCGACTGCCCACCGCGCCTACGTCACCAGCGAGGGCGAGGGCGACGGCACTGTCACGGTGCTCGACACCATCCGCAACGCCGTCGTCGCCTCTGTCCGCGTCGGCAAGTATCCTGCGCACGGTGTGGCGGTGGACTCTGCCGCCCACCGCGCCTACATCACGAGCAGCCACGGTGTCTCGGTCATCGACACCCAGCGCAACGTCATCGTTGCCACCATCGACCTGACCTTCAATCCAGCGGGCGTGGCGGTGGATCCCACCGCCCACCGCGCCTACGCCGTAGTCCCCGGCGTCAACGTCGTCCACGTGCTCGACACCCGAACCAACGCCGACGTAGCCACCATCCGCGTGGGGGATCTCAAATGGCTGAGCTTCGGCTCGGCGAGCGTGGCGGTGGATCCCGTCGCCCACCGTGCCTACGTCACCATCTCCAGGGTTGGCCACTTCTCCGCGCATGGCGTCCCCACAAGCAGCGTGGCGGTGCTCGACACCGATGCCACCTTGGTCGTGGACACCATCCCTGTTGGCCGCACGCCCGCCGGTGTAGCGGTGGACCCCGCCGCCCACCGCGTCTACGTCACCAACCAGGACGGCGACAGCGTCTCAGTGATCGACACCCAGCGTGACGTCGCCGTGGCCGGCATCCGCGTGGGCGCCTTCCCCACCGGCGTGGCGGTGGACCCCGCTGCCCACCGCGCCTACGTCACCAACTCCCATGGCAACAGCGTCTCGGTGATCGACACGCGGCGCAACGCGGTCGTGGCCACCCTCCCCGTGGGGCGTGGCCCGGTCGCCGTGGCGGTGGACCCCGCCACCCACCGCGTCTACGTCGCGAACTATGCCGACGGCACCATCTCGGTACTGCAGGGCGGGGCAGGGTCCTGATTCGTGCACTCCAGCGTGACGGCGTACCGCGCACCGCAGCAGCTCCCGCAGGCCACCCGCCTGCACCAGGCGCGCCACCTGCTGCGCGATGCACGCCTGCGCGCCACCAGGGCCGGCGCCTCCACCGACGCCCCTCGCCCGGCGCTGACGCCCGAGCAACGGGCGGAGCTGGTGATACTGCAAACATTCTTCGGCTCCGAGGTCATCAAGATCGCCGGCGGCGGTCGGCCGGTGCTTGACACCGACGCGATCACGGCGCGCATCACGCGCGATCTGATGCTGAGCATCGTGCGGGTGGCGGGACAGGTGGTGTACGAGTATCGCGCCACCAATGCCATCCACTCGTACAATGAGGACGCGGCGAACTTTACATTGAATTCACCCGACCTGTGGACGTACACGCCGGACAAAACCGTGCTCAGGGTGCCGTCCCAGATCGTTACCCCGCTGAGCAACGTCCTGGACCAGGGGGGCGTCATCGGCGCCGACCTCCAGATTCCCAAGGCAATCATGGTCCGTGCATTGGATGATGTAGGAGCAACAGGCGCCCTATGGTTTGTTGTCGGCGACAAGGGTGAGGTGGAGGCGAGTTCCTTCCCCACGGACGTGCCCATCTTCGATCCTCTCTCGCAGAGCACCTACACCGAATCGAGGGAGGAGTTTGGCGGCCAGATCAGGGAGCATGTGTGGGGAACGAAGCCGGGGACGCCGCCACGGACGTGGGTCGGCGGGAACGATGTGGTCGGCTACTAGGCCTGCTATCTCTAACCGCCTCATCAGGAGCAGCGCACGACGAGTGGGACAAACAAAGGACAAAGGAGGGACCGTCGGGTGAGCCGTACCCTGAGAGTGCTGGTGGGCGTCGCTCTGTCCCTGCTCCTCATCTTCGTGGGGGCCGCACGCCGCGCCTCGGCCGATGGCTACGCGGCCGTCGCGCTGGGCATCGGGCCAGGGGGCACGCTCTGGATGGCCGAGGCCGAGCACCCCTTCCTGGCGCGTGTGGACCTGAACGGGCGCCTGTACTCTGTGCGGCCCCCCACCGCGTATGCGCTCCTGGCGTCGATCGTGACCGGGCCGGACGGCGCGCTCTGGGTGGTCGACCAGGGCTCGGGCACCGGCAGCCTGGTGCGCTACGTCCCGTCCGGGGTGGGGCTGCCAGCGGTCCACCTCCTGCCCCTGGGCAGCACTCCCAACGTGGTCACGGTCGGCCCCGACCGTGCCCTGTGGTACACCGACCGGGGGCTCAATGCCATCGGGCGCATGACAGTGGGAGGGCAGGTCACGATGTACCCCCTGCCCACGCGGGACGCCGTCCCCGACTACATTGCCAGCGGCCCCGACGGCGCGCTCTGGTTCACCGAGCTCAAGGCCGGCAAGATCGGGCGTATCGACACGCGCGGGCGCATCACCGAGCGCGACGCCTACGTGCCGCGCGGGCGGGCCACGGCCTTGGAGCCTGCTGGCATCCACTCCACGCACCCCACGGGCATCGTGGCGGGCCCCGACGGCAACCTCTGGTTTACCGAGCAGGAGGGCTTCCTGGTGCGCCTCTCCACCGCGGGACGCCAGACCCCGTACCTCCTGCCCGGCCGCAGCTTCCCCTCGCAGATCGTAATCGGGGCGGACAAGGCTCTGTGGGTCACGAACGGCGTCAGCGGGGTCGTGCGCGCGCGGACACATCCGGGCACATGACCCTCTTCCCTGTCGGCGCCAACGCGCTGGTCGTCGCGGTGGCCGTGGCCTCCGATGGCTCGGTCTGGTTCAGCGACGAAACGGGCAAGGATGTGCTGGGTCGCATCGCCCACGGCCGCGTGACCAGCTTCCCTGCCCCGCCCGTGGCCATCTAGTGATGCTCCGATCGCCGTATCATGAAGCCTCAAGTCCATTATTGCGGCAGCCTGTCGGGGGTCACGGCCCTCTTCGCGGGGGAGCCGGGCACGGGCAAGAGCATGGCCGCGTCTCACAATTTTGGGGTACACCCGCCGACACGTTCACCCCTTGAGTCCGCGGCATCTTCCGCCGTATACTTTGAGGGTAATGCCCTAAACGCCGTCGTGGAAGGAGCAGGTCATGAGACGAACAAGGTATCTGGCGCTCGGCGCCATCCTTCTCGTCGCCCTTGGCGCCCTTGGCGCCGCCCTCTTCGTACTACGACGACCCACTGGACCCACCCTCATCGCGGTGAGCACCACGCCTCTGCACTGCGCGGGCGCGAGGGACACCACCACCCGTTTCGTGGCGCCGGTCACCATCGCCGTCGGCTCCGACGGCGCGCTCTGGTTCACCGAGCCACTCGACCACAAGATCGGCCGTTTGACGGTAACAGGGCAGTACAGGGAATATTGCGCGCCAGAGGGGGAATTAATCCTGACCAACGATCTCGTGACGGGGCCTAACGGCGCGCTCTGGTTCTTATTAGACGCCGGCGGCGTTCCCAGACATGACGCGCTCGGGCGTCTCACGCTCAGAGGAGCGACGTCTCGTTATTGGCCTCTCCCGCGCGATGCGTACCTGAGCTATCTGGTTGTCGGCCCCGATCACGCCTTCTGGCTGGTGTCCGAGGACATCGTCCGCATCCCGCCCCCTCTCAACGCGTCCAACGCGCCGGCGCCCCGGCCCCTCTCCGGGACGCGTTTCCGCCTGGGCCCCCCCCGCTTCCCCCGCGCTTCCGTCATCGCCGACGCCTCGGTGGTTGTTGGGCCGGATGGGGCGCTGTGGTTCGCCGGGCACGGGTCTAAGTCCATCAACGATAACGATAGGGGCTTTATCGGGCGCCTGGCGCCATCCGGCGCGACACGTCTGTATGATATCCCCTTCGGCCTCCTGCCTCGAGACATCGTCGTTGGGCCGGACAAAGCCCTGTGGTTCACCACGTACGGCCTCAACGGCGGCGGCGGTCACATCGGGCGCCTCACGCTGGCAGGGAAGATGTCCGACTACGCGCTCCCACCCCTACCCCCAGGTTCGCACGGACATTCCGCTCCCGAGCCGGCGGACCTGATCGTCGGGTCGGACGGGCTGCTCTGGTTCGTGACGCCCGGCTATCTCGGCCGCATCGATCGAGCAGGCCACACCACCTACACCTCTATCCCGGCCGACGACTTCTACGGCCCCTCCTACTTCCCGCTTAGGGCTAGCACGATCGTGCGTGGGCCGGATAGCGCGCTGTGGGCAACCGAGGATGGGGGCAAGATCGCGCGCGTCACGGCGGACGGCACGACCACGCAATACGTTCTTACTCGGCCGCCGCTCCCGCACTCGTAGCAGTCCTCGCATCCTGACGCCACTCGGGCGTATACAATACGCCCCTACGCTATGCGATACGCCCCTACGCTATACGATACGTCCCTACGCTATACGATACGTCCCTACGCTATACGATACGTCCCTACGCTATACGATACGTCCCCATATGTCACTCCCGGACGACGGGGGGCGATGAGGTGGTGACGATGCGCAGCAAGCGGTCCCTGGCCACGATGCCGACGGCGCCCTGGTTGTTGGCGACGAAGGTGGGGACGGCGACGACGCCGAACTCCTCCGCCTCTTCGCGCAGGCGGATGACCTCCGCGCTATAACGGTGCTCGGCGAGGGCCGTCCGCAACTCTTCGCTATCGAGGCCGACCTCCCCGCCGACGGCCGCGACCGTGTCGAGCGCGCCGATGTCCTGTTGGCGCTCGAAGTAGGCGGCGAAGACCGCGCGGTGATAGGCGTCAAAGGCGGCGTCGCCGCGCTCACGGGCGAACAGGGCGCCCTCCAGGGCCAGGCGCGAGTTCGTGACCCGGTCGTACGGCACGTGGATGCGCACGCCGAGCTCGCGCGTCATCTCGTCGATATCGTACTGGATCTTGCGCCGCAAAAAGGCCGGGTTCTGCGGGCGCGCACCGCGTGGCGGCAGGTCAGGGCGCAACTCGAAAGGCCACCAGCGCACCTCCAGCTCAGGAACCTCGCCGCGCAGCCAATCGACCCGCGGGACGGCCACGTAGCACCAGGGGTCGGTATAGTCGTAGTACACGGTTAAAGCGGTCATCGTTCCCTCTCTACTCTATCCTACGCTATGGGACGCCGAAATACTACGTTATCCCGGGAGGAGACTGCTGGCAGGAGCAGTCGGAGAGGTAGGACGGGTGCGGGGAGGATGGGTGATGGTGCTGACAGACGATCTCAAAGACTCGTTGAGCGCGACGGCGCGCCTGCTCAAGGGTAGCGCGCGGCGGGTGTTTATGGCGCGGGCGGTGCACGACCCGGGAGCGGGCGGGCAGCGGTTGGCGGAGCGGGAATTGGGCTGGAGCCGGGTGGCGGTGCGCAAAGGGCGGCACGGGTTGGGCAGCGGGATCGTCTGCGTCGACGCCTTCGCGTTGCGCGCGCGCAAGAGGGTGGAAGAGCGCCTGCCGCCCCTGCTCGCGGATATCAGGGCGCTCGTGGATAGCTAGAGTCAAGGGGACCCGCAGTTCCGCGCGCGCCAGCTGGACACGCGGTTGAGCGCGGGGGACGGGCGCCGCCCGTTGATCGCCCAGAAAGGCTACACCGACGCGGAGATGCCGTGCGAGCGGACCATGGCGACCACGCTGACTACGGTAGGATACACCCTGACCAAGGTGGCGAAGAGCCACCCCCACAAAAAGCCCCTCAGGCCGACGCCATCTCCACCGTGGTGACGCGGGTGAACGCGGAGGCGGACGCGGCGCCGGACAGGCTGCGGGTGTCCCTGGACACCAAAGCGACGGTCAAGATCGGCCCCTTCGCTCGGGGAGGCAAGGAGCGCGTGCCGGTCATGGCGGCGGACCACGACTTTCGGCCGCAGGCGACGGTGACGCCGGTCGGCCTGTTCCTGCCCCGGACCGATGGGTTGTTCATCGACCACGTCACCTCCAAGGTGACCAGCGACTGCCCGGTGGACTGTCTGGAGCAGGGGTGGGAGGCGCATAAGGCGCGGTTCGCCTCTCTCACCACGCCGGTGCTCAACCTGGACAACGGCCCCGAGAACCACAGCCACCGCACGCAGTTCATGGGCCGCCTGACGGCCCTCCTCCTCTGCGTGGACGGGTTCGCGGCCTATGTGGGGGCGGTGCGCACGGTGGTCCGGGTGGCGATGCGCACCGACCGGCCGGGCCGCCCGCGGCTGGTGCTGCCGGAGACGCTCTTCGCTAAAGGACCACCTAGCTGCGTACTACCTTCTGCACCGCCGGCACTATCCAAGCCAAGAGCGATCATATCCATCGGCTCATCACCAGCATAGCTGTAGTCAAACGTGTCGGAGCTGATAGGTTGGAGGTACCGCTCGGTCTCAGGGTCATAGTAGCGGTTGTCGGGCATCCAGTACCAGGTGAGCCGCTCGTCGTAGTACTGGGCCTCGTAGCGCAACTGCTGCGGCACGTGCTCGTTGGTCCGGTCGTCGCTGGTGGACTCACCCCAGTTGTCATAAGCGTAGTGGTCCACCACGCTGCCGTTCGCATCCGTCAGGGCGACGACGCTGCCCTGCCCATCCAGGATGTACCAGTAGCGGGCCACGGTCTGCCCTGGCTGCGCGTGCAAGAGTTCGAGGGGCTCCCCAGTAGGCCCGTAGAGATAGGTGTTGGTGTAGATCACGACGGGACCGTTCGCCGTCGTGTCGCTGATGACGCGCTGCTCGGCCAGTTGCCCGTTGCGGTACTGGAACTGCGTGTCCAGCGGCGGTTGCCCCTGCGGCGTGTAGGTGTAGTCCGAGCGTTGCCCGTCCGCGTTGTAGCCGATGGTGATCGTGGTGGTGGTGTTGCCGTTGCCGTGGTCCAGGTACGTGACTTGGTTGACGCGCCCCTGACTGTCGTAGCCCAGGTGCTGCACGAGGGCGTTCTTGTCCGTCGGTTGAGCCGTGTTGGCGATGCCCGTCACGTCGCCGCGCCCGTCGTAGCTGTAGGCATTGGTCTTGGTCACCGGGTCGCCCGTCGCGCCCATCGCCGTCAGTTCGTCGCGGATGGTCGTGCTGTAGGTGTACACGTCGGTCGCGCCGGTGTCGTCGATGGCGGTCAGGATGTTGCCGTTGGCGTCGTACGTCCAGCCATAGGCCCCGCCCGTGGCGATGATCTGGTGGCCCGTCTACTGGGTCTCGGCGCGCAGCCGGCTGGCCCCGTCGTAGGCCAGGGCGTCGGTCCCCGAGAGCGTGGTGGTGCTGTTGACCCGGTTCGCCGCGTCGTAGGTGTACTTGTACTGGCTGTTAAGGGTGGTGAACAGGCCGTTCGTGTTGGGGCCGAGCGCCGTGACACCCACGAGTTGGCTGTTGGGGTCGTACTGCACGCTCTCCTGAATGCCTCCCGGCAGCGTTACCGACTGTAGCCGGTCGTTCGCGGTGTAGCCGAAGATGCTGGTGTAGGGATCACCCTCGATGATGCTGGTGACGCGCCCCTCCGCGTCGAGAAGCTGCGTGGCGGTTGTCTGGCCGTCCTGCACGGTCTCCATACGCTGTTGCCCTTGAGCGTCGTAGCCGTAGACCGTGGTCAGCCCGTTATCAGTTATGGTGGCCTGCTGGTCCTCCGCGTCGTACGTTGCCACCCGCGTGGTCACCTGCACCTGCCCTGGATGCGCGCTGTCCGTGGTCTGCGCGGTCTGGGCCACGGTGTTGCCGTCGGGGTCGTAGCCCAGCGTGGTGGCCACGGTGACGGTCCCGCCGCCCGTGGCTGTCGTCTGCGCGACGCGGTTGTCCGGGTCGTAGACGGTGCTGACAATGCGCCCGTCGGCGTCCGTGCTGGTGGCCTGGTTGCCCGCCCCGTCGTAGGTGTAGGTCGCCTCCGTGGTGGTCGTGGTGCCGTTGCTCAGCAGCGTGGTGCTCAGCGCCTCGTCGGCGAGGTCGTAGCCCGTGGTCGTGGTGTCCCCGTTGGGCTGCTGGGTCACGGCGGTCTGCCCGTTGCGCGTGTAGGCGGTCAGCGTGGTCAGCGTCGGCGGCGGCGAGCCCGGCCCGGTCACGCTGTCGGAGGTAACGCGGTTGAGCGCATCGTAGATGCGTGTCTCGACGGAGAGGGAGGTGCCCACCGTGTCCGCGTTGGTGATGGCCACGGTGTTGCCCACCGCGTCGTCCTGATACTGCACCGTGCCCGTGACCGGCTCCGTCGTCAGCGTGCGGCGGCCTGCTCCGTCGTAGGCGTAGGCCGTGACGTTGCCCCGCGCATCCCACTGCACCAACTCGGTCGCGGTGGTTCGTGTTATAGGCAAGCTCGATCGCCATGACGGCACTTTGAATCCGATATCTTACTTCATCAGGCTCTGAATGTAGGTGAGCAAATCGTCCAAACTCGGTGCGTGCGAACCAGCGTCATGGGTGATCCTTACAGAAACGTTCAAGCTATCGGCATCGAATGGGTCGCAGACGATTTCACCGCCATACTCGCGCACGAAGAGTTGCAAGACTTCGCCTTCTATGCCGTCATAACCGGCGTAAGAGCGACGAAGACACAAAGTGGGACCAGGTGTCGTGTGAGCGAGTGTGATTAAATGCGCGCGTAAAGCAGCATGATATGCCTTGCGAATCGTGAAACCTATAACTTCGCGCTCCACATCGGGGACAAAGTAACGGATCGGACGGGTGACGAACTCTCCTGTAGGCATTAGGACGCTTATCCTCTCCCTGTATGCCAAAACGTGCGCACTCAAGAGCCATGTGAGCGCATCGTTAAGAGTATGGCCAATCTCATAGATTTGCTCATCCTGCCGGGGAAGGACATAGAGAGCGTTTGGCGCATCCGGATGGAATACAGCTTCGTCGCCGTCAATCGTGTCGAGCAGCATGATCGACTCGACCATCCGTTCCAACGGAAGTAAGTCACGGCCTTCTTTGTAGCGCGAGGGGGCAAACATAGCCCACCTCTCTCGCGCCTCCCCTAGATCGCTCAAAACCTCGGCTGGGAGGAGTACACGAATATAGTCATTACAATACCCTGTACCCAACGTCGTCACATAGTCCCTGTATCCGTTCGGGAACTGTGTCCCCAACTGTGTCTGCGCCAACACGACATCGACATCTGTCGTTACACGTAGCTTGTCGCTGACAACATAGACATCCTCCATAGTCATCGCTCGTTCTCCCAGTCAGGCGATCTAAGCGCAATACGGGCCAGTTAAGCAAAACAGGAAGAAATGGCGCCGAACCGCAGAGCATGACATCCCGAGATTTACCACGATCTCACGACATCCCACACACCAACGAAGGAATCATCCCGTGGGATTTATAGCACGTCAGCACAGCGTATGGTCCTCGATCGACGGTATGACCGAGGATGCGCCCAACTCTTCCACCAATGTAGGCCTTCGGGCAGCAGCACGCGACCGCAGCAACGGCGTCTTTTCCCTCGACGCCCAAGGCCATGTATCTTGTGGAGCACAGCGATCCACTTCACCCGTATGAGCGCGATCATCTACATCCTGACCGGCCCCACGCACTCCAGCGACGAAGCCCGTGGCCTACTCACCATCCAGGATGCCCCGCGCTCGCCCTGATCGCCGCCTACCATGAGCGGTGGGAAATCGAATCCACCATCGACGAGATTGCCCCTCGCGCCGCACCCCTTGCACGGCCAGAAGTCCGCTAGCGTGACTGCGGCTCGGGTCACCGCGATCTCCCTATGGCACTGGCACAAAGACACTACCGACACATTGTGCGCTATCAGGAGGTAGGGGGAGATTAGTTACGTCCCCACTCGTCGTATTGTTGATGCGCGCGAAGATAACAGCGCAAGCCCTTGCCTCAATTGTATCACCAAATTCCCCCTCAACCGGATCTTTGTTAAGCCGGGTGACCAGGACATAGATGTAGTCAGGGGCAAACGTACTCGGCGCTGCGTAGTGAACGTACACCCTGTAGTACACTACATACCCGTCCTTGATCTGGATCTTTATTTCCCTTTCGATGGCGGCAAAGCCGGAACGGTTAGCCCGCAGAGTCGTGTAAGCGATGTTCTGCCGTATACCAGGCCCGCCGAGGGAGGCAGCGACCAAGTGCGCTCTTTCACATCTGCTGTACGTTATGTCGTCGGTCGCACACCTTCTGTAGTACTTACGTACCCCTTGAGGCCCAGCTTCGTTTATCACGTTCGGCACAGGCAGAAGGGTACCCTTGCTGAAGCCGGCGCAGAGGCCAAGAGCGCGCCAGTTGGGATTGCCCTCGAAAGGTTGGTAATTGGGATCTAATGGGGTGTACACGATCTGTCCCAGATTTGGCTCAAAGTACGGGCATGGATCTACGAAGCCCTGCCAGTCTGGAGGGAGGAAACCGTCTGGCGAAGCAGAAGGCCGCAGACCACCGCCGCTTTGGCCACCAACCGCTCCTTCACTTGTAGAGTCCGCGCCAACAGGATAATCGCCGGCATACGTGTAGCTGCGCAAGGTGTCAGGTTGCAGATAGCGCTCGGTCTCGGGGTCGTAGTAGCGGCCGTCCTCCCAGTACCAGGTGAGCTTCTCGTCGTAGTACTGGGCCTTGTAGCGCAGTTGCTGCGGCACATGCTCGTTGACCCGGTCGTCGCTGGTGGACTCGCCCCAACTGTCGTAGGCGTAGCGGTCCACCACGCTGCCGTTGGCGTCGGTCAGAGCCACGACACTGCCCTGCCCGTCCAGCGTGTACCAGTAGCGCCCCGTCGGCTGTCCCGGCTGCGCGTGGATCAGCTCCAGCGGCTCCCCATTGGGCCCGTAGAGGTAGGTGTTGGTGTAGAGCACGACCAGGACGCCCGCTGTGTTGCTGACCACCTGCTGCTGCGCCAGTTGCCCGTCCCGGTACGTGAAGCGCATATCCACCATGGACTGCCCCTGCGGCGCGAAGGCGTACTCCGAGCGTTCGCCGTCCGCGTTGTAGGCGATGCTGATCGTGGTGGTCGTGTTGCCGTTGGCGTGATCCAGGTAGCTCACCTGCACCACGCGCCCCTGGCTGTCGTAGCTCAAGTGTTGCACGAGCGCGTTCTTGTCGTTGGCCGGGGCGGTGTTGGCGATGCTGGTCACGTTGCCGCTGCCGTCGTAGCTGTAGGCCGTGGTCTTGGTCAGGGGGTCGCCCGTCGCGCCCATCGCCGTCAGCTCGTTGGGGATGCTCACGCTGTAGGTATACACGTCTGTCGCGCTGGTGTCGTCCGTCGCCGTCAGGATGTTGCCGTTGCCGTCGTAGGTCCAGCGAGCGCCGCCCTTGGTGAGCAGTTGCGGCCCGCTCTCGCTGACCAGGCGGTTGGCCCCGTCGTAGCCCAGCAGGTCCGTCCCCGAGAGCGTGGTCGTGCTGTTGACCCGCCCCGCCGTGTCGTACGTCAGGGCCGTGTTCGGGCTCGGACCCGACACGTTGTAGTAGCTGACGCCCGTGGGGCGGTTGGCCCTGTCGAACGACCGCTGGCCCGCCACCCCGTCGCCCAACTGGAAGGTGTGCGCCTGCCCCGTCGCGGCGTCGAAGTTGCGGTACACGCTGCTGTACGGCCGCCCCCGGCACCGCCTCGTCGATCTCCATGACCCGCCCCCCACGTCGGTCACGCGCGTCACGCTCCCGCCCGTCGGCAAGCTCTGCGTGCGCCGCTGGCCTGTGGCGTCGTACCCGTAGACCGTGGTCAGCCTGTCGGCCGTCTCGCCCGTCTGCTGGTCCGCCGCGTTGTAGGCCGCTACCTGCACCTACCCCGATCGCACGTCACACCAGAGCACTCCATGGTGTCCCATCCATTAGCACGCGCACTCCAAGCTCGTAAGCAGATCCGTCCCATGGTTTACGTAGGGCATGGAACCGACCTTGCAGCGACGTACCATCTACATCTTGCACGCGCCAAATGCTCCAAGCTACCGTGCCCACGTGCTCCTCACTGAGTTTTGTCCATCCAACTCGCCGCAGTTGGTCGTGGTAATGAGCAACGACATTATCCAAATCTAATACGGTCATCAATGTGGCGGTTATGCACGTGCCGTAAAGCCAACGACGTTGTTGCAGTGAACTGTGTGCTGGTGGTAGGAGCACTGGGACGAGCTCACACCAATGCCACTGCCAGCGCAACTCTCCAGGAAGATAAGCTGGCATAGCCTCAAGTTCCAGAAGTATTTGTGTCTGCCCATCCAGCCCGGGTTCGGCCTCGAGGCGTAGCACTGGACCTACGTCACTCCGCCAAAGTTCGATGCGGCTATCATCATGACGGAGAGACTGCACGCGGCTTGAGTGCGAGTTTGAGGTGGTAGACACAAAGCCGCGTTCTTGCACAGGAAAAGAAGGCCGCGGTTCCCACCCTTCAACTGTGAGGTGGTCACGGTAGAATGTCTCGACCTCTGCAGCCGTTAGTGGTGTATCGAACACTATGGTAGCCCGCTGCCTACGTTCCTCCATCAAACTGCCTAGCAGTCGGCTGTTGGCTGGCAAGGTTATGTGCGCTGGCACACCATCCGGTAGCTGGTTGACGAACAGTTGTGTGCCCTTGCGTACGGATGCATCAGGAGCTAGGAGCCGTAGCGCCAGTGCGTGTAACAGGCGCGCGGAGGCGCTTTCCTCAGACGGCCCTTCGCTCATACACCTATCCTTACAACGATACAACAATGTCGAATAGCTGGCGTTCGATCATGACAAACTGGCATTTGTCCTCATCGTAGAAATGATCAGCCCGATGTGGCCATCACCTCTACCTCAAGCTCATAGTACCCATCCCAAAGCCTGTGTAGCACATGGAAAGCGCCATGCCAGTAGGTGTTCCCATCAGCAGGCACGCGCCAGTTGCTCCATGCTAGTAAGCCGTCGCGTTCGTCACTCGTGCGCTGCCAGCCGCCTTCCTCCAGTTGCCTTTGGTAGTGGGCATTCACAGCGATAAGGTCGAGGGGCGTCTCTAGGATGACGGCGTGTGTTGCTCGGGGACTGCTGCCGTGAGAGCTACTGGATAGCCTCTGGACGCTACGCGGCGGCGCGAGGAGAGTGGGAATACGGACAAATACGCGCCGCGCGGTGCGTCGATGCTGCGGTTGCCAGAAAATGTCGGCGTGTATCTCTAAGCAGACTTCAGTAGGACCGTTCTCGTTCGATACAGCCTTCACGCCGAGCATTGGACCATCCTCACTCCAGTAGAACAGGGCCTGAACCGACGTATCACTATCAACGATGTCCACCGCTTGGGCCACGAATCCATGCGCTCTTTCTGCAATAGGCGTCTCCGGCCATTCCATCAGGTGCTGCCTGTAGAAGGCCAACACATTTGCTGGCGACACTGGCACATCGAGCAGCACTGTTACCTCACGCCAACCGCCATAGTCCTTGCGCCACTGGTCTAAGTGTTGTTGTACCAGGTCTTGTTGCGCTGTCGTGCCCAAATTCAGCGATGTATCGGGCAACACCGTTGGTTCAATCTGCGCTTCCGCTAAGCTGCCCACGAGCACACAATCTACAGGCAGCGGAAGTTCGACTGGCAGATCGTCAGGAAGTTGGCCGACCAACAACTGACCACGCTTGTTGTGTCGTGTTAATAGACGCAAGGCGAACTCATGAAGTAATGCCTCTCGGCTCCTTAAGTCGTTGACGCCCATCAGCGAACATCCTTCCCAATGCTGAGTACAACAGTCATGCCGATGCCAAGTATAATTACGTGGGATTAAACTTGCTCCTTATCAGTGGCGCCAGGAATAGTACAAAAGCCGAGTCCAAGGCCGAAGGGCGTTCCATCATCCGTGATGACATATCCAGAAAAGACGACATCGACAGTACCGGAACCGGTATCAATGTGATTTACATGGAACGTCTGGTGGATATTGTGTGGGACGGCCTCGAAAATCCCTGGACTTGTAATCACCCCCCCTTTATGGGTGTCCTCATTATACCAGTTGAATTGGTAATGGACATTGGTAATGACTCCAAATTCCGGGAAGGAAACCAAGGTCCCACTAAAGCCAGCAGTTCCAAGGTAGATGGATGGCTGAGGGGTTATGACAACCCTGGATATACCACAATTTCCTACAACCGGCTGCCCGTGATTCGTGGTGCCGCTCACAGAACTGATGATGTGAGACACGTTGTTTTGCGTACCGGCATAGGTACTATGGCAGCTACCCAATGTTACCGGCCATATGCTACCGGCGATGAGGAGTCCTTGGCCGACCGTGTTTGACATCGAAGTAGCCGAATCGGTCATCCGAGGAGTACGTGACTCGACCGGATTGTCGCCATCATAGATGTAGCTGTGGTTCGTATCGGGCTGGAGGAATCGCTCGGTCTCGGGGTCGTAGTAGCGGTTGTCGGGCGTCCAGTACCAGGTGAGCTTCTCGTCGTAGTACTGGGCCTTGTAGCGCAGTTGCTGCGGCACATGCTCGTTGACCCGGTCGTCGCTGGTGGACTCGCCCCAGCTGTCGTAGGCGTAGCGGTCCACCACGCTGCCGTTCGCATCCGTCAGGGCGACGACGCTGCCCTGCCCGTCCAGCGTGTACCAGTACCGGGCGACGGTCTGCCCCGGCTGCGCGTGCAGGAGTTCGAAGGGTTCGCCCTGCGGCCCGTAGAGGTAGGTGTTGGTGTAGATGACGACCGGTCCGTTCGCCGTCGTGTCGCTGACCACGCGCTGCTCGGCCAGCTGCCCGTTGCGATACTGGAACTGCGTGTCCAGCGGGGGCTGCCCCTGCGGCGCGAAGGCGTACTCCGAGCGTTCGCCGTCCGCGTTGTAGGCGATGCTGATCGTGGTGGTCGTGTTGCCGTTGCCGTGGTCCAGGTACGTGACCTGGGTGACGCGCCCCTGGCTGTCGTAGCTCAGGTGCTGCACAAGGGCGTTCTTATCGTTGGTTGCGGCGGTGTTGGCGATGCCGGTCACGTCCCCGCGCCCGTCGTAGCTGTAGGCGTTGGTCTTGGTGACGGGGTTGTCCGTCGCGCCCATCTGCGTCAGTTCGTCGCGGATGGTGGTGCTGTAGGTGTAGACATCGGTGGCGCCGGTGTCGTCGATGGCGGTCTGGATGTTGCCGTTGGCGTCGTAGGTCCAGCCATAGGCCCCGCCCCTGGCAATGATCTGGTGGCCCGTCTGTTGGGTCTCGCTCGCCAGGCGGCTCGCCCCGTCGTAGGCCAGGGCATCGGTCCCCGAGAGCGTGGTGGTGCTGTTGACCCGGTTCGCTGCGTCGTAAGTATAGTTGTACTGGCTGTTGAGATACGTGAACGTGCCGTTCGTGTTGGGACCGTTCGCCGTGACGCCCGTCACCTGGCTGTTGGGATCGTACTGCACGCTCTCCTGCACGCCACCAGGCAGGGTGAACGCCTGCAGTTGGTCGTTCGTGTTGTAGCTGAAGTTGCTGACGTAGGGACCGGCGTTGCCCACCCCTTCGCTGATGCTGCTGACGCGCCCCTCCGCGTCGCGGGCGGTGGCGATGGCGGTCTGGCCGTCCTGGACGGTCGCCACGCGCTGCTGGCCCTGCGCGTCGTAGCCGTAGACCGTGGTCAGCCCGTTGTCCGTCTCGGTGGCCACCCGGTCCCCCGCGTCGTAGGTCGCCGCGTGCGTGGCCACCTGCGCCTGCCCCGGATGCGCGCTGTCGGTGGTCTGTGCGGTCTGGGCCACGGTGTTGCCGTCGGGGTCGTAGCCCATCGTCGTGGCCACGGTGACGGTCCCGCCGCCGGTAGCCGTCGTCTGCGTGACGCGGTTGGCGGGGTCGTAGACGGTGCTGACGGTGCGCCCATCGGTGTCGGTGCTCGTGTTCTGGTTGCCCGCCCCGTCGTAGCCGTAGGTCCCCTCGGTGGTGGTCGTGCCGTTGCTCAGCAGCATCGTGCTCAGCGCCTCGTCGGCGAGGTCGTAGCTGGTGGTCGTGGTGTCCCCGTTGGGCTGCTGCGTCACGGCGGTCTGCCCGTTGCGCGTGTAGGCGGTCAGCGTGGTCAGCGTCGTCGGCGGGGAGCCCGGCCCCGTCACGCTGTCGGAGGTGACGCGGTTGAGCGCATCGTAGATGCGTGTCTCGACGGAGAGGGGGGTGCCCACCGTGTCCGCGTTGGTGATGGCCACGGTGTTGCCCACCGCATCGTACTGATACTGCACCGTGCCCGCCACCGGCTCCGTGACCAGCGTGCGGCGGCCCGCGCTGTCGTAGCTGTAGGCCGTGACGTTGCCCTGCGCGTCCCGCTGCTGCTGCAATTCGGTCGCGGTGTAGGTCATGATGGAGGTGCCGCTGATGGGGTTGGTTTGCACCACCGCGCGCCCCAGCGGGTCGTAGGCCGTGGTCGCGGTGTGCCCGTTGGCGTCGGTCGTGGACACCGCGTGGCCGTCCCCGTCGTAGCGCGTGCTGCTGGTCGGGGCCATGGTCGTGGTGGCCACGGAGACGGGGCCGACCCCGCCCACCTCGCGCACCCGCTGGCCGTAGGTGTCCACGATGTACAGGTTGCCCGCGCCGTCGGTCGCCAGACCCCAGGGATTGGTTAGTTGCGCCGTCGCCGCCGGGATGTTGTCCCCGTTGTAGCCCGCGTTACCGGTCCCCGCCACCGTCGTGATCAGGCTCGTCGCGCCGATGCTCCCGCCCGTGGCCAGACGATCTGCGTGATCCTAAATAGCCAACCAAATGGTTAGGTATACACGTGACATCGAGGAAGTGTATGGCGCAACGCAGCGATCCCTTGCTCACTAACCATACTTCCAACAACCCATAGCTCCTGTAGAAGCGTGAGCGGCGCCAAAGCTTGCAGACCCTTGTCGTCCACAAGGGTGTTGTTCAGCCTGAGAACTCTAAGCGTGGTGATCTCCTGAAGGCTCGAAAGACCGCCGTTGCTAACCTGCGTATCCGAAAGGTCAAGTTCTCGTAGCTGCGGGAGGCGCGCGAGGGAGGCTAGGCCAGCGTCGGTCACGGATGTCCTCGCGAGATCCAGGTGGCGGAGCGTCGAGAGATGGGCTAGATGGGCAAGCCCGACATCCCCGACCCGCGTCGAGGACATGTAGAGTTCTTGGAGGGATGGGAAATTAACGAGGAATGCCACACTGGCGTCGTCCACAGCCGTGGTATGGAGCACTAGAGTCGTGAGGTCCGACAAACCTTGCAGATGCGCCAAGCCCGAGCCGGTGATCGCGGTATCCGTGAGATCTAGATGGCGCAGCCGCGTCATGTTGCGCAGGGATGCCACCCCCCTGTCCGTCACCCTCGTTTTCCAGAGATGGAGAGAGTTCACTGTCGTGAGGTTGCGGAGCGCATCGAGCCCGTCGTCTCCGACGCCCGTTTCGTTCAGTAGTAGGACTGTGAGCGACGCGAGGCCGTTCAAGTGCGCGACTCCGGCATCACCGACACCCGTCTTCATAAGGTCCAGGACACGAAGCTGATCGAGGTGTTGGAGGTACGCAAGCCCCGCATCACTTATGTGGGTGTCGTGCAGGCACAACTCTTGTAATTGTATCGACCTTCGCAAGAAGGAAAGCCCTCTATCCGTCACAAGGGTCTGGCCGATGGAGAGATCCTCCAGCGAGTCCAGTCTAGAGAGATATGAGGCGCCCTCATTCCCTACCGTCGTATGAGTACAGTCGAGACTACACAGTGCCTTGAGGTGTGCGATGTGCGCGAGCCCTTGATCGTTGAGCGTGGTGCCGAGGCCATGGATTGTGTGCAAAGTATCGGATGGGAAATCGGTCAGCGGTGAGAGATCATGCGCCTCTTCACGATCGAGAAACAGCCCTAGCTGGTCCTTACGTGACACGGTGAGCGTCCCTTGTGCCCTACCAATAGGGTCCCACGCCCAATCCTGTCCGTCTCCGTCATAGAGGCGACGTGACAACCATCCCAAACACCGATCCGCAGGGAAGGTCAAGACGCGTATTCCTGTGTCGCCTTGCCCATTTTGCATGTTAATGGTCACGTCCAACCCCTTAACAAACGCTATGCATGGTAAGATAGCGAGCCATAACGTACCGAGCATTGCCAGTCCTGGAAACGCTACAGCGGCTATAGAGCCATTGAAAGTGGAGGTACTCGCAGCTTATTTGTAGCATAATCCGTCGATCGTGCTTGAACTGTCAATAATGTGGCAAACCGCATCCGATGCCGGTGTTGTCCTCGCGTGCATCATCACAAAATATATGTAGCGGCCGACAAAGTGTACAAAGATAGCGAGGTTACGCCTCAAACCGACGAAACGTGGCATGAAAATCAGTCTTGATCGCACCACGTCCCCACCTATCAGGAGAGCCTTGCTCAGAGAATGGACCCTGAGCAAAGCTCTCCTGATAGAGCAGCAAGCATCCGCAATCTTGCTCTATCTTTGCACTTTTTGTTTGGCCACTACATATAGCGGTTATACGCGCTGCTGAACCACTGCATGTAGCACGTAAAGCGACATCTACTTGACGATAATCGAAAAGTGCAAAGATAGTGAATCTTGTATCGATACCGGCCTTTGTCGATAACGGTGCTTCCAGCACCTACTATCCCCTACTCCCTTCGGATCATAGGCATTTCGACATTATCCGCTGTCATCTCCGCTGTACCAAAAGCTGACAATATAGTTCCTGTAATAGATCCCTCCTGGCGCTCCGAAGATCTTGAGGCCGTTTATCGTTGAGCCGTCGCCTCGCCCGCTGCTTATCTTCCATGGTTTAGCTCTGTAGCTATTTCGCGCATAGAAGTCTTGCGCATCGGTCGTGTATTGCGCCACTGTCTTTCCAAAAGGTCGCCCATGCGTGTCCCAATGGTATTGCAGAGAGTTTAGTTGCGAGGGCCTGTTGCCTTTCCACCAACTCTTAGCAAGGACTTCGGGCAATGGTTCAGTCGGTCGTGTATTACTCCTATCGTTACTATGACCGCCACCCTCGCTACCGCCCCCACCGCTGTTGTCTCCTCCACCCCCCCCGCTATCGTTGTCGCCACAGGAGGCGGGCGAGGCGGCGGGGCTGGGCCTGATGGAGCACTCGACCGGATCGCTTAACCCGTTGGGATCGACGTGATTGGCCACGCCGATGGGCTGGTCTGCGAGGTAGGCATAGGCGCCGTTGCCGCCCGCGCCGGTCGCGTCGGGCTCCAGGTACCGCTCGGTCTCGGGGTCGTAGTAGCGGCCGTCGAGCCAGTACCAGGTGAGCTTCTCGTCGTAGTACTGGGCCTTGTAGCGTAGCTGCTGCGGCACGTGCTCGTTGACCCGGTCGTCGGAGGTGGACTCGCCCCAGCTGTCGTAGGCGTAGCGGTCCACCACTGAGCCGTTGGCGTCGGTGAGGGCCACGACGCTGCCCTGCCCATCCAGGATGTACCAGTAGCGGGCCACGGTCTGCCCCGGCTGCGCGTGCAAGAGTTCGAGGGGCTCTCCCTGTGGCCCGTAGAGGTAGGTGTTGATGTAGATGACGACGGGGCCGCCCGCCGTATCGCTGACCACGCGCTGCTCGGCCAGTTGCCCGTTGCGATACTGGAACTGCGTGTCCAGCGGGGGCTGCCCCTGCGGCGTGAACGTGTAGTCCGAGCGTTGCCCGTCCGCGTTGTAGCCGATGGTGATCGTGGTGGTGGTGTTGCCGTTGCCGTGGTCCAGGTACGTGACTTGGTTGACGCGCCCCTGGCTGTCGTAGCTCAGGTGCTGCACGAGGGCGTTCTTATCGTTGGTTGCGGCGGTGTTGGCGATGCCGGTCACGTCCCCGCGCCCGTCGTAGCTGTAGACGTTGGTCTTGGTGACGGGGTTGTCCGTCGCGCCCATCTGCGTCAGTTCGTCGCGGATGGTGGTGCTGTAGGTGTACACATCGGTGGCGCCGGTGTCGTCGATGGCGGTCTGGATGTTGCCGTTGGCGTCGTAGGTCCAGCCGTACGCGCCGCCCCTGGCGATGATCTGGTGGCCCGTCTGCTGGGTCTCGCTCGTCAGGCGGCTCGCCCCGTCGTAGGCCAGGGCATCGGTCCCCGAGAGCGTGGTGGTGCTGTTGACCCGGTTCGCTGCGTCGTAAGTATAGTTGTACTGGCTGTTGAGATACGTGAACGTGCCGT
>JAABUX010000851.1_pt1 | contig 49134 bp, 42 predicted proteins | sample 5561851 | NCBI WGS metagenome assembly JAABUX01 (sample SAMN10711883, study PRJNA513361) | rock metagenome | isolation source: Antarctica rocks | place: Antarctica: Victoria Land, Richard Nunatak red sandstone | collected 2016-01-03 | reverse complement strand
CGAGGTGGGAGCCGGTGCGGGTGCTGGGTCGGGAGTGCCCGCGTGACCCCGGTCGCGCTGATCACCTACTCGACCAAACCGCGGGGCGGCGTCGTACACACCCTCGCCCTCGCTGAAGCGCTGCACGCGCTGGGCCAACCGGTCCGGGTCATCGCCCTGGGCGACCCGGGCCGGGGCTTGTTCCGCCCCGTGGAGGCGCCGGTGACGATCGTGCCCGGGCCGTCCGGCGAGCTGTCGCTCGAGGACAAGGTCGCCGGCAGCATCGGCGCGCTGGAAGACGTGCTGCTCGACGCCGACGAACCCGTCCTGCACGCCCAGGACTGCATCGGCGCGCGGGCCGCGGCTCGAGTGCGGGACGCGGGCGCACCGGTCCAGGTCGTGCGGACCGTCCACCACGTCGACGACTTCTCCAGCACGGTGCTCATTGACTGCCAGCGGGCGGCGATCCTCGAGCCCGACGTCGTGCTCGCCGTGAGCCAGGTCTGGCGTCGCCAGCTCCTGGACGACTACGGCGTCGCCGCCGGCGTCGTGCCGAACGGGGTCGACGTGACCCGGTTCGCGGCGCCCGACCGGTCCCGGGCCGCGCAGCTGCGCGCCTCGGTGGGGGCTGTCGGGCGACCGCTGCTGCTCAGCATCGGTGGCGTGGAGCCCCGCAAGGGCAGCAACGCGCTCGTCCGGGCGCTCAGCCGGCTCGCCCGTGGCCAGGGGCCGCGACCGGTGCTGGCGGTGGTCGGCGGCCACTCGTTCCAGGACCATCGGGCCTACCGCCACGCGGTCCTGTCCGAGCTGCCGTCCCTCGGCCTCGAGCTCGGGGTCGACGTGGTCCTGGTGGGCACCGTCCCGGAGGCCGACATCGCCGCCTGGTACGCGGCGGCCGACGTGCTCGCCTTCCCGTCGGTCAAGGAGGGCTTCGGGTTGGCTATCCTGGAGGCGATGAGCGCCGGCCTGCCGGTGGTGACTAGCGACCTGCCGGTGTTCCACGAGTGGCTGGTGGCCGACCGCGACGCCCTGCTCGTCCCCGTCGGCGACGTCGAGGCCCTCGCCGACGCGCTGGCGCGGGCCTGCACCGATGCCGACCTGCGCCGGTCGCTGGTCGCGGCCGGCCGGGCCGTCGCGGACCGCTTCACCTGGGCAGCCAGCGCCGAGCGACACCTGCAGGTGTACGCCGGCCTCGGCGTACCGGTGTAGCTCAGGCTCAGCGGAACACGACGGTCCGGGCGCCGTTGCGCAGCACCCGGTGGTCCAGGTGCCAGCCAACGGCGCGGGCGAGGGCCATCGACTCGAGGTCCCGGCCGACCGCGACCAGCCGCTCCGGGGTGTGCGTGTGGTCGACCCGGGCCACCTCCTGCTCGATGATCGGCCCCTCGTCCAGCGCGGCGGTGACGTAGTGCGCGGTCGCGCCGATGAGCTTGACACCCCGTTCGTGCGCCTGGTGATAGGGCCGCGCGCCCTTGAAGCTGGGCAGGAAGGAGTGGTGGATGTTGATCGCCGGTACGGGCAGCGCGCGCAGCAGGTCCTCGGACAGGACCTGCATGTACCGGGCGAGCACGACCAGGTCGATCCGGTGCTCCCGGACCAGGGCCAGCAGCCGGGCCTCCGCTGCCGCCTTCCCGGCATCGGCCACCACCGGCACGTACTCAAAGGCGCTGCCGTGGGCGGCGACGAGCGTGGCGAAGTCCGGGTGGTTGCCGACGACGACGGGGATCTCGGCGTGCAGCGACCCGGTCGAGCGCCGGTACAGCAGGTCGTTGAGGCAGTGGCCCTGCTGGGACACCATCACCAGCACCCGCCCGGGAACGGCGGCGTCGCGCAGCTCCCACGTCATCGCGAACTGCTCCGCCACCGCCCGGAAGGCCTCGCGCAGGTCGTCTGCGTCACCCAGGGCGTGCACGCGCATGAAGAACCGGCCGGTCGCGCGGTCGCCGTACTGCTGGCTGTCCTCGATGTTGCTGCCGTGCTCGGCCAGGAACCGCGCGACCGCGTGCACGATGCCGACCTGGTCATCGCACGACAGGGTCAGCACGAAGTCGGTCACGGGGCTGGAGCCTAGGAGGCCGCCGGGTACGCTGCGGCCTGCAAGCGACGGCAGGGGAGGAAGCCGGTGAGAACCCGGCGCGGTCCCGCCACTGTGACCCGGGCTCGTCCCGGGAAGCCAGATACTCCGGTCGTCGACACCTCCACCCGGGGCGCGGACCCCGCAGGAAGGCACCGACGTGAGTGCGCTCTACCCGTTCTCCGCCGTCGTCGGCCTCGACGACCTGCGGCTCGCGCTCGTCGTGAACGCCGTCTCGCCCGCCGTGGGCGGCGTCCTGGTGCGGGGCGAGAAGGGCACGGCGAAGTCGACCGTCGTGCGGGCTTTGGCCGCCCTCCTGCCCGGCGTCCCCGTCGTCGAGGGCTGCCGGTTCTCCTGCGACCCCGCCGCCCCGGACCCGGCCTGCCCGGACGCAGGTCGCCACGGCGCCGCGAGCTCACGTCCTGCCCGGCTCGTCGAGCTGCCGGTCGGGGCCACCGAGGACCGCCTGGTCGGCTCGCTCGACCTCGAGCGCGCGCTGACGACGGGGGTGTCGGCGTACGAGCCGGGGCTGCTCGCGGCGGCGCACCGCGGCGTGCTGTACGTCGACGAGGTGAACCTGCTGCACGACCACCTCGTGGACCTGCTGCTGGACGCGGCCGCCCTCGGCACGTCCTACGTCGAGCGCGAGGGCGTGTCGGTGCAGCACGCCGCGCGCTTCCTGCTGGTCGGCACGATGAACCCCGAGGAGGGCGAGCTGCGCCCGCAGCTGCTCGACCGGTTCGGGCTCACCGTGGAGGTCGCGGCCACCCGCGAGCCGGCCGAGCGCGCCACCGTCGTGCGGCGCCGGCTGGCCTACGAGGCCGACCCGGACGGCTTCGCCGCGTCGTACGCCGGGGCTGAGGCCGACCTGGCCGCGCAGATCGCTGGAGCCCGCGAGCGGCTGCCACACGTCCTACTCGGCGACCATGCCTTGCGCGAGATCACCACGCTGTGCGCGGTCTTCGACGTCGACGGGCTGCGGGCGGACCTGGTGTGTGCGAAGGCTGCCCTGGCCCTGGCCGCCTGGGCCGGTCGGGACGAGGTCGGCACGGACGACGTACGCACCGCGGCCAGGCTCGCGCTGCCGCATCGGCGCCGGCGGACGCCGTTCGAGGCTCCAGGGCTCGACGAGCAGCAGCTGCAGGACGCGCTGGACTCGGTTGAGCGGGAGCCGGAGCCCGAGCCGCCGTCCGGCCCGGGTGGCGGCGAGCTCTCCCGGTCGCAGGACCGGGCCGGTGGGTCACCCGACGGGTCTGGCGAAGGTGCGCAGCAGGCCGACGCGTTGTCGGCTCCGGACGGCGCTGAGCCGCAGCCGGCAGGGGCGTCGGCCTCGACGGACGAGCAGTCGGTGGGGGCGCCGGCTTCAGCGGACCAGCAGTCGCAGCAGCAGTCAGGCGGGCGGTCGGAGCAGGAGTCGCCGGCGCAGGCTCCCGGGGAGACCTTCGCACCCGTCGCGCTGCACGTGCCGGGGGTGAACCGCAGGGGCGGAGCCGCCGGCCGCCGATCGCGGGCCGAGGGCGGGTCCGGCCGACTGACCGGGGCGCGCCTGCCGACGGGACGGTTGCAGTCGCTGCACCTGTCGGCGACCCTGCGCGCGGCCGCTCCCCACCAGCGCCGCCGCGGGCGGGCCGGCGCGGGCGTCCTCCTGCGGGCGACGGACCTGCGCGAGGCGGTTCGTGAGGGGCGCGAGGGCAACCTGGTCCTGTTCGTCGTGGACGCCTCCGGCTCGATGGCGGCCCGGCAGCGGATGAGCGCGGTCAAGGGCGCCGTGCTCTCGCTGCTGCTGGACGCCTACCAGCGCCGCGACAAGGTCGCGCTCATCAGCTTCCGCGGCCGGGCAGCTGATCTCGCCCTTCCGCCGACCTCGTCGGTGGAGGCCGCGGCGGCGCGGCTGACCGACCTGCCGACCGGCGGCCGTACACCGTTGTCCGCGGGGCTGCTGCGCGCCGCGGAGGTCCTGGCCGTGGAGGGGGTCCGCGATCCGACCCGCCGTGCGCTCGTGGTCGTGGTCACCGACGGCCGGCACACCAGCGGTCCGGCACCTGAGCTCGCCGCCGCGCACCTGGCCCGCACCGGCGCCGCCTGCGTCGTGGTGGACTGCGAGACCGGCCCCGTGCGGCTCGGTCTCGCGGCCCGGCTCGGCGAGCAGCTCGGCGGGGTAGCGCTGCGGCTCGAGGAGCTCTCGGCCGAGGCGTTGACCGATGTGGTCCGGGCGGCCTAGATGACCTCCGGCGAACAGGCGGGCGGGTCATGAGTCCTCAAGGGGTGCCGACGACGGTGCCGGACGACGGGCTGACCACGCGGCAGCGACGCAACCGGCCGCTGCTCGTCGTGCACACCGGCGAGATGAAGGGCAAGTCGACAGCGGCGTTCGGGTTGGCGCTGCGGGCCTGGAACCAGAGCTGGCCGATCGGGGTCTTCCAGTTCGTCAAGAGCGCGAAGTGGAAGGTCGGCGAGGAGACGGCGCTGCGGGTGCTCGGCGAGAGCGGTCAGGGCGGGACCGTGGCCTGGCACAAGATGGGCGAGGGCTGGTCCTGGACCCGCAAGCAGGGCGAGGACACCGACCACGCCGCGAACGCTCTCGAAGGCTGGGAGCAGGTCAAGCGCGACCTGGCCGCGCAGACCTACCGCTTCTACGTCCTGGACGAGTTCACCTACCCCATGAAGTGGGGCTGGGTGGATGTCCATGACGTCGTCGCGACCCTCGCCGCGCGCCCAGGTACGCAGCACGTCGTCATCACCGGCCGCGACGCCCACCCGGACCTGGTCGGCGCCGCGGACCTGGTCATGGAGACCACGAAGGTCAAGCACCCGATGGACGACGGCCAGAAGGGGCAGCGGGGGATCGAGTGGTGAGCATCCCGCGCCTGGTGATCGCCGCGCCGTCCTCCGGCGCAGGCAAGACCACGGTCGCGACGGGGCTGATGGCCGCGCTGCACGCGCGCGGGCTCGCGGTCAGCCCCCACAAGGTCGGTCCCGACTACATCGACCCCGGCTACCACGCCCTGGCCACCGGCCGGCCGGGCCGCAACCTCGACCCGGTGCTCGTCGGCGAGGACCTCATCGCGCCGCTGTTCCTGCACGGCGCTGCCGGCGCCGACCTCGCCGTGGTCGAGGGCGTCATGGGCCTGTACGACGGCCGCGGCTCCACGTCGTACGGCTCGACCGCGCACGTCGCCGCGCTGCTCGGCGCGCCCGTCGTCCTCGTGGTCGACGCCTCCTCGATGAGCCGGTCGGTGGCCGCGCTCGTGCACGGCTTCCGGACGTACGACGGGGGGGTGACGCTGGCCGGTGTCGTGCTCAACCGGGTCGGCAGCGACCGGCACGAGAAGCTCCTGCGTGAGGCGCTCGGCGCGGTGCCGGTGCTCGGTGTCCTGCGGCGCGACGCCGGGGTAGAGGTGCCGAGCCGGCACCTCGGGCTGGTGCCCGCGGCCGAGCGTGCCCCCGAGGCCGTTGCCACGGTGGAGCGACTGGGGGAGCTGTGCACCGCCGCGCTCGACCTCGACGCCCTGCTGGAGACTGCCCGCTCAGCAGATGATCTGGCCGTGCAACCGTGGTCGCCGCCGGTCGTGGTCCGTGAGTGGCGGCCCGTCGTGGCCGTCGCGGGCGGCGAGTCGTTCACGTTCTCCTACGCCGAGACCGCGGAGCTGCTCACGGCCGCCGGGGCCGACGTCGTGGTGGTCGACCCCCTGCGCGACCGCTGCCTGCCCGAGGGCACCGCCGGCCTCGTACTCGGCGGCGGCTTCCCCGAGGTGCACGTGCGAGCCCTGTCCGACAATGCCAACCTACGGGCCGATGTCGCTCGACTCGCCGGCTCCGGGGCGCCGGTCAGTGCCGAGTGCGCCGGGCTGCTCTACCTGTGCCAGGAGCTCGATGGGCTGCCCATGTGCGGTGTGCTGCCGGCGTACGCCTCGATGACGCCGGCGCTGACACTGGGTTACCGCGAGACCAAGGCGGCCACCTTGTCCTGGCTGGGCGGCGACCCGGTCGTGGGGCACGAGTTCCACCGCACGCAGGTCGTCGGCACCGGGAACCCGGCGTGGGAGAGCGGCGAGGGCTTTGTCCAGGACGGCGTGCACGCGTCCTACCTGCACCTGCACTGGGCCGGTGTCCCCGGCGTGGCCGAGAGGTTCGTGACGGCGTGCGGCTGACCGGCGTGGGAGTGGGCCCGGGGGACCCGGAGCTGGTGACCGTCAAGGGCGTGCGCATGCTGCGGGAGGCCGACCTCGTCGTCGTACCGGTGATGGACCCGGTCGAGCAGGGGCGCGCAGAGGCGACCGTGCGCGCGCACGTGGACCACGAACGGATCGAACGGCTGGTGTTCGCCCTCGACGACCGCGGCGGGGCGTCGCCCGACCGACGCGAGGCGTGGGAGGCCGCCGCGGACCGGGTCGCGCAGGTGCTGCAGGACAGCGGCGGGTCCGTCGCCTTCGCCACCCTCGGCGACCCGAACGTCTACAGCACCTTCACCTACCTCGCCGATGCCGTCCGGGAGCGGATCCCCGAGGTCGAGATCGCCACCGTGCCTGGCATCACGGCGATGCAGGACCTCGCCGCGCGTACCGGGACCGTGCTCTGCGAGGGGACCGAGTCCCTCGCGCTGCTGCCGTGGACCGCCGGGATCGAGGCCTTCGAGGAGGCGATCGGCCACTTCGACAGCGTGGTGGCCTACAAGGGCGGCCGGCACATGGCCGCGGTCCGTGAGGTACTCGACCGGCACGGCCGGCTCGACAGTGCCGTGTTCGGCGCCGCACTCGGCCTGCCGGACGAGCAGATCGGTGCGGTGCCCGAGGTCGCGCCCTACCTCTCGACGGTGATCGCACCGGCTCGTCGTACGACGCGCGGGGGCAAGCTGTGACCGGGCTCGTGTCCTTCGTCGGGGCCGGTCCGGGAGCGGCGGACCTGCTCACGCTGCGTGCGGCAAAGCGCATCGCCGAGGCCGACATCGTCGTCTGGGCAGCTTCTCTCGTGCACGAGGACGTCCTGCAGCACTGCCGGCCCGATGCGCTCGTCGTCAACTCGGCGGAGCACTCGATGGAGGGCATCACCCACCTGTATGAGCGGGCCGCGGCCCAGGGGTTGCGGGTCGCGCGCATCCACTCCGGCGACCCGGCGCTGTGGGGCGGGACGCAGGAGCAGCACGAGCTCTGCACGCGTCTCGGCCTGGAGACCGAGGTGATCCCGGGCGTCTCGTCGTTCACCGCGGTGGCCGCGATCGTGCAGCGGGAGCTGACGATCCCCGAGGTCGCGCAGTCGGTCGTGCTGACCCGGCTCGAGGGCGGCAAGACGCCGATGCCGTCGCGGGAGTCGGTGCGGGCCTTCGCCGAGCACGGCACGACGATGGCGCTGTTCCTGTCGGCTGCGCGCACCAAGCAGCTGCAGGACGAGCTGCTCGCCGCCGGCCCGTACGACGAGGACACGCCGTGCGTGGTGGCGTACGCGGCGACCTGGCCGGACGAGCTGGTCTTCGAGTGCCGCCTCGGCGAGCTTGCCACTCGGGTCAAGGAGCACAAGCTCTACAAGCACACGATGGTGCTGGTCGGGCCGGCGCTCGCCTCCGGGGGCACGCGTTCGCACCTCTACCACCCGGGCCACTTCCACGAGCACCGCAAGGTCGAGTCGCCCAGCGCCCGCGCGGAGCTGAGGGCGCGAGATGCGGCGCGGCGATGAACGAGCCCGAGCTGCACGAGCCGTCCCTGCCGCGCACCGCGCGGGTCCGTCAGCGGGCCCTGCGCACCGGTTGGACCACGGGAACCTGCAGCGCCGCGGCGGCCAAGGCCGCCGCCAGCGCACTGCTCACCCAGCAGCCGCAGTCGGTGGTCGAGGTCGGTCTGCCTGCAGGACAGCGGGTCTCGTTCGCGGTTGAGCGCTGCGACGTTTCGCCGGACCGGGCCGAGGCCGTCGTGGTCAAGGACGCCGGCGACGACCCGGACGTCACGCACGGGGCCCACCTGACCGCGACGGTCACCTGGGCGCCGGCGTACGTCCTGGACGGCGGCGTCGGTGTCGGCGTGGTGACCAAGCCGGGCCTGGGCCTTGCGGTCGGTGGGCCCGCCATCAACCCGGTCCCTCGGCAAATGGTGGAGGCGGCGGTCCACGAGGCGGTGGGGAAACGGACCGTGCGCGTCGTGCTGTCGGTGCCCGACGGGGAGCTGCGGGCGCGCAAGACCACCAACGCCCGCCTCGGCATCCTGGGCGGCATCTCGATCCTGGGCACCACCGGGGTCGTACGGCCGTTCTCCACCGAGTCCTGGCGGGCCTCGGTGGTGCAGGCCGTGTCGGTCATGGCGGCGCAGGGGCTCGACACCCTCGTGCTGGCGACCGGCGGCCGGACCGAGAAGGCGGCGATGCGCCTGCTGCCCGACCTGCCCGAGGTCTGCTTCGTCGAGGTCGGGGACTTCACCGGGGCAGCCCTGCGCCAGGCGGTCGAGGACGGCTTGCACGAGGTGGTGTTCGTCGGGATGCCCGGCAAGCTGACCAAGCTGGCGAGCGGGGTGCTGATGACCCACTACACCAAGAGCAAGGTCGACCTGTCGGTGCTGGCCGAGCTGTCCCCGCAGGAAGTGAGAGAGGCTGTACGACAGGCAAATACAGCGCGGCACGCCTACGAGCTGTGGCAGGCAGCCGGTGTTCTGCGCGAGTGCGGCGACCGCTTGTGCGCGGCGGTCGCCGAGGTTCTCACCCGCTTCTCGGGCCTGACCGCACGGGTCGCGCTCGTCGACCCGGAGGGCGCGCGCTGCGTCGCCGCCACGGAGGCGTCGTGGGTCGCGTGACCGTGCTCGGCTACGACGGGTCCGAGCTCTCGACCCAGGCGCGCGAGCGGCTGTCGCGGGCCAGCCTGGTGGCCGGCGGCGAGCGGCACCTGGCGGCGCTCGGCGTGGCCGACGGGATGGTCCTCGGCGACGTGCGGGCGGTGGCGCACGCCGTGGCCGAGCACGACGGCGAGGCGGTCGTGCTGGCCAGCGGCGACCCGGGGCTGTTCGGGCCGGTGCGGGTGCTGCGGGCGGCAGGGGTGAGCGTGGAGGTGCTGCCCGGGCTGTCGTCGGTGGCGTTGGCCTTCGCCAGGGCCGGCCTCGCGTGGGATGACGCGGTCGTGGCCAGCGCCCACGGCCGCGACCCGCGGCAGGCCGTCAACGCCTGCAAGGCCCATCCCAAGGTCGCCGTGCTCACCGGGCCGGGGGCCGGCCCGGCGCAGATCGGCGCCGCCCTGGCCGGGCACCGCCGCCGGCTGTTCGTCACCGAGGACCTCGGTACGCCGGCGGAGCGCTGCACCTGGGTGACCCCGACGCAGGCTGCCACCTGGGGTCCCTGGTCCGCGCTGTCGGTCGTGCTGAGCATCGACGAGGAGCGGGAGGTCGCACCGGTACGCGGGTGGCTCGCCGGGCGCGGCTCCCCGGGCTCCTGGGCGTTGCCGGACAGCGACTTCGCGCACCGAGACGGGATGCTCACCAAGGCCGAGGTGCGCGCCGTCGTGCTGGCCCGGCTCGGTCCGCGGCTCGGCGATCTGGTGTGGGACCTCGGTGCAGGCAGCGGTTCGGTGGGCATCGAGTGCGCGCGCCTGGGCGCCGCGGTCGTCGCGGTCGAGAAGGGACCGGTCGAGCACCTCGAGACCAACGCCGAGTCCTACGGCGTGGACGTGCAGGTCGTGCAGGGCTCGGCGCCGCAGGTGCTCGCCGGGCTGCCCGACCCGGACGCCGTGTTCGTCGGCGGGGGCGGCGCGGACGTCGCCGCGATCGTGGCTGCTTGCATCGCCCGAGGACCCCGCGTCGTGGTCGTCGCGCTGGCCGCCCTCGACCGGCTCGCCGCGGTGCAGCAGGCCCTCGCGCCGTACGCGGTCGACGGGGTGCAGCTCTCGGCGGCGCGGCTGCGTCCCCTCGGTGCGGCCACCGGCCTGGCCGCTGCCAACCCGGTGCTGCTGGTCTGGGGGACCCGCCCGTGATCGGCCTGGTCGCCACGACTGCGGCAGGTCGCCACGCGGCAGCCGTGCTGGCCGGCGCCCTGCCGGGCACCCGTCCGTACGAGGTCCGCGAGCTGCCGCAGGCCTTTGTCGAGTGCGAGCAGCTGGTCTGCTTCCTGGCCACCGGCGCCGTCGTGCGCCTGCTCGCCCCACTGCTGCGCGGCAAGACGGATGACCCGGGGGTGGTCTGCGTCGACGAGGCCCGGCGCTTCGCGGTGGCCCTGCTCGGCGGCCACGCGGGCGGGGCCAACGAGCTGGCCCACGCCGTGGCCGACGCTCTCGGTGCGCAGCCGGTCCTCACCACCGGCACCGATGCCGTGGGCCTGCCCGGCCTGGACACGCTCGGCTGGCCCGTGGAGGGCTCTGTCGCCGCGGTCAGCCGGGCGATGCTCGACGGCGATCCCGTACGGCTGGAGGCGGACGCGACCTGGCCGTTGCCGCCGCTGCCCGTGGACACCGACGGCGCGCACACCCTCGCCGTCACCGACCGGCTGCTCGCGCTGGACGCGCTGACCGCCGTGCTGCGGCCCCCTTCGCTCGTGGTCGGCGTCGGTGCCTCCCGCGGGGTGCACGCCGACGAAGTCGAGGACCTGCTCGAGCGGGCCCTGGCCGACGCCGGTCTCTCGGCGCAGTCCGTGTACGCCCTCGCTACGGTGAACGAGAAGGCCGACGAGGCAGGGTTGCTCGAGCTCAGCGCCCGTCGCGGCTGGCCGCTGCTGACGCACTCCGCGCAGGAGCTCGCGGCCGTGGAGGTGCCAAACCCGAGCGCCGCGCCGCTGCGCGCCCTCGGCACGCCGAGTGTCGCCGAGGCCGCCGCCACGCTGCACGGCGAGCTGGTGGTGGAGAAGACCAGGAGCGCGATGGCGACCGTTGCGGTCGCCCGGCGCGCACCACGTGGCCGGCTCGCCCTGGTCGGCCTGGGACCCGGCGCGCGTGATCTGCTCAGCCCCCGGGCAGCGACCGAACTGCGCCGCGCCTCGGTCTGGGTCGGTCTGGACCAGTACGTCGACCAGGTGCGCGACCTGGCCCGGCCCGGCACCCGGCTGCTCGTGACCGGTCTGGGGCAGGAGCAGGAGCGCGCGCGCAGCGCCGTCCGGGAGGCCCAGCGGGGGCACGCGGTGGCGCTGGTCGGCTCCGGGGACAGCGGGATCTACGCCATGGCCTCGCCGGCGCTTGAGGCAGCGGGCCACGACCTCGACGTCGTCGGCGTACCGGGTATCACGGCCGCGTTGGCAGCGAGCAACCTGCTCGGCGCGCCGCTGGGCCACGACCACGCGTCGGTCTCGCTGTCGGACCTGCACACGCCGTGGCCCGCCATCGAGGCTCGCATCCGTGCGGTGGCCGAGGGCGACCTGGTCGTCACCTTCTACAACCCGCGCAGCCGCGGCCGGGACTGGCAGCTCGCCAAGGCGGTCGGGATGCTGCTGGAGCACCGGCCGGCCACGACCCCCGTCGGCGTCGTCACCGATGCCTCGCGCCCGACCGAGACCGTGGTCGTCACGACCCTCGGCGAGCTCGACGTACAGCAGGTCACGATGCTCGCCTGCGTGGTCGTCGGGTCCTCGCAGAGCCGGTTGGTCGCCGGCCGGTTCATCACGCCGCGGGGGTACTCGTGGGGTACGTGATCACCAGCGACTGCACCGCCTGCGGCGCGTGCCTGCTCACCTGCCCGGAGCACGCCATCGTCGCGTCGCTGCCGCTGCTGGTACGAGATGACCGCTGTACGTCCTGCGGCGAGTGCGTCGAGATCTGCCCAGCCGACGCCGTCCTCGAGGTCAGTGCCGCCGCCCCCTCCCGTCCGCCCGCCTTCCTTCCGCCCTCCTTCGTTCCACGATCAAGGCGAGAAGCCCATGATCACCCTGGCGATCATGGGCTTCTCGCCTTGATCGGCGCGGGAGAGGGCGCGGGCCGTACGGGCGCGGGCGCGGGTGAGGGCGCGGGCTGTACGGGCGCGGGTGCGGCGTGAGGGCGGGGACGGTGGCGCTCGTAGGCGCCGGTCCGGGTGACCCGGGGCTGCTCACGCTCAAGGCCGCGCAGCTGCTCGGCGAGGCCGACGTGGTGCTGACCGACCGGCTCGTGAACCCCGAGGTGCTCCGGCACGTGCGCGACGGCATGGCGATCGTGGACGTCGGGAAAACCAGCTGGACCGGCACCGCGCCGCGGCAGGACGAGATCAACGCACAGCTCGTCGCCCACGCGCAGGCGGGCCGGCGGGTCGTCCGGCTCAAGGGCGGCGACCCGTTCGTGTTCGGCCGGGGGTCGGAGGAGGCCGAGGCGCTCGTCGCCGCGGGGATCGCCTTCGAGGTGGTGCCCGGCATCAGCAGTGCGCTGGCCGCCCCGGCGTACGCCGGAATCCCCGTCACCGCCCGCGGGTGGACGCAGGACGTGTGCATCGTCACGGGGCACCTGGACCCGGACGACCCGGGCAGCTCGGTGCGCTGGCAGGCCCTGGCCACCGGTCCGGGCACGCTGGTCGTGCTCATGGGGCACGACCGGCTGCGCCTGATCTGCAGCGGGCTGATTCGGCACGGGCGGCGGGCGGACACGCCGGCGGCCTGCATTCAGCAGGGCACCACAGCCGAGCAGCGCGTCGTGGTCAGCACCCTGGAGCGCCTCGCGGACGACGTCGCGGCAGCGGCCCTGAAGGCTCCGGTCGCGACGGTGATCGGTGAGGTCGTACGTCTGCGGGACAAGCTCGCGTGGTTCGGCGAAGGAGCAGTGCCATGAGGTCGACCGTGCATCCGATAGAGCAGGAGTCGTTCGCGATATTGCGCTCGCGGGTGGACCTCTCACACCTGCCCGAGCTGACCCGGGCCGTGGTCGAGCGGGTGGTGCACGCCAGCGCCGACCTGTCCTACGTCGAGGATCTCGTATGCGACGAGATCGCCCTGCAGGCAGGCAGAAAAGCCCTGCTCGCCGGCGCGAAGGTCGTCGCCGACGTACAGATGGTCGCCGCGGGCATCACCGCCCAAGATGTCGTGTGCCGGGTGCGCGAGGCGAACGCCCGCGCGGGCCTGACCCGGTCGGCCCATGCCGTACGGATGGCGTACGACGAGGTCGGTCCGGGTGCGGTCTGGGTCGTCGGATGCGCCCCGACCGCACTGCAGGAGATCCTGTCCCTTGCTGTCCAGCCGGCCCTGGTGGTCGGCCTGCCCGTCGGCTTCGTGGGTGCGGCCGAGAGCAAGGCCGCGCTGCGCGGGAGCGGCCTGCCCGCCGTGTCCAACGTCAGTGAGAAGGGTGGGTCTGCCGTGGCCGCCGCCGCCTTCAACGCCCTGCTGTACTCGTGAGCGCGCTTCTGGTCGTCGGCCACGGAACCACCAGCGGCCCGGGTGTCGAGCAGTTCTCCGCGCTGGTCGACCGGATGCGGGTGGCCCACCCCGGGCACGACGTGGAAGGCGGGTTCCTGGAGCTTGCGCCGCCGCCGATCCAGGACGCGGTCGCCAAGCTCGTGGCCGCGGGTCACCGCAGCATCGACGTCGTACCGCTCGTGCTCGTCGCGGCCGGGCACAGCAAGGGCGACATCCCCGCTGCGCTGGTCCGCGAGCAGGGACGCCATCCCGGGCTGTCCTTCCGATACGGCCGGCCGCTCGGACCGCACCCGCTGCTGCTCGCCGACCTCGCCGACCGGCTCGCAACCGCAGTCCCGAAGGAGCTCTGGCCGCAGACCGCCGTCGTCCTGGTCGGCCGCGGCGCCACCGACCCCGACGCCAACGCCGAGGTCGCCAAGACCGCCCGGCTGCTGCTCGAGGGCCGCGGGATCGCGACGGTCGAGACGGCGTTCATCAGCCTGGCCCAGCCGTCTGTCCCGGCCGGGCTCGATCGGGCCGTGCGGCTCGGCTACCAGCGGATCGTCGTCGTTCCGTACTTCCTGTTCGAGGGGGTCCTGCCCGACCGGATCCGCCGCCAGGCGCGGGAGTGGGCGGTGGAGCACCCGGAGGTCCAGGTGCGGACGGCCGGCCTGCTCGGCCCGAGTGAACGGCTAGTCACGCTCGTCACCGAGCGCTGGAGCGAGATCGGGGGAGCGCCGATCCAGATGAACTGCGACACCTGCGCCTACCGCACCGCGTTGCCCGGCGTCGAGGACAAGGTCGGCCGGCCGCAGACCCCGCACCACCACCCCGACGACCCCGCGCACCCGCACGCCCACCCCCACCCGCACTGATGGCGGAGCATCCTCGCGACCGTCTCCGGCGGGACGACCTGGACGACCGGGACCGCCTTCCGCGGAGCGACCGGGACGACCTGGACCGCCTTCGCCACCATGGGGACGCCGAGCTCCGGCCCGGGTTGCTCGATCTCGCGGTCAACGTCCGGCTGGGCGCGCCGCCTGCGTGGTTGCTCAGCCGCCTCGGGCGGTCGCTGCCCCTGCTCGCCTCCTACCCCGACCCCGCCCGCGCGGTCGCGGCCGTGGCGCGCAGGCACGACCGGGCGACGGACGACGTGCTGGTCACCGCAGGGGCGGCCGAGGCCTTCGTGCTGCTAGCCAGGGCGCTCACCCCGACGTACGCCGTGTGCGTGCACCCGTCCTTTTCCGAGCCCGAGGCCGCCCTGCTCGCCGCCGGCCACCGGGTGCACCGCCAGGTGCTCGCGCCGCCCTACGTCCTGGACCCCGCCGACGTGGACGAGCGGGCCGATCTCGTCGTCGTCGGCAGCCCGACGAACCCGACCGGTGTGGTGCACGAGCGGCTGGCGGAGCTGTGCCGTCCCGGCCGCACGGTCGTGGTCGACGAGGCGTTCATGGACGCCGTGCCGGGGGAGCCGCAGTCGCTCGCGCACCGGGCCGACCTGCCCGGCCTGGTCGTCGTGCGCAGCCTCACCAAGACGTGGGCGTTGGCCGGGCTGCGGGTCGGCTACCTGCTCGCCCCGCCGGAGCTGGTCGCGCTGCTGCGGGACGCGCAGCCACTGTGGTCGGTGAGCACGCCCGCGCTGGTCGCGCTCGAGACCTGCCTGGCCCGTGGTCCCGTGGCCGCCGCGGTCAAGGACGCTGCGCAGGCCGTCGTCGAGCGCGAGCACTTGGCCCAGTCGCTGCAGAGCCTGGGCGTCGAGGTCACGCCCGGCAGCGTCGCGCCGTACCTGCTGTGCCGGGTCGAAGGGCGCCCGGACGTGCGAGAAGGCTTGCGGAACAAGGGGATTGCGGTACGACGCGGCGACACCTTTCCGGGCCTGACCGGCGAGCACTGGCGTACCGCGGTCCGCGACCGCGCTGCCTCCGACCGGCTCATCGACGCCCTGCGGCAGACGCTCGGGCAAGGCCCTGCCTAGCATCGAGGCGTGAGAAACCTGCGCATAGCGGTCATCGGCTCCGGCTTCGGGGGGATTGGCAGTGCGATCCGGCTGGCTGCCGCCGGGTTCGACGACATCAGCGTGTTCGAAAAGGCTGAGGACGTGGGCGGCGTCTGGCGGGACAACACCTACCCGGGCGCCGCGTGCGACGTGCCCAGCCACCTGTACTCGTTCTCCTTCGCGCCCAAGACCGACTGGTCTCGCCGCTATGCGCGGCAGAGCGAGATCCTGGGCTACCTGCGCGAGATCGCCGACCGCTACGACGTACGACGGCGGGTGCGCTTCTCGACCGAGGTCCTGCTCGCGAGCTGGAGCGGCGAGCAGTGGGAGCTGCAGCTGTCCGACGGGTCCACGTTCGTGGCCGACCTGCTGGTGTCCGCGTGCGGGCAGCTCAGCCAGCCGGCCCAGCCCGACCTGCCGGGCCTAGACACCTTCGAGGGCGCGGCCTTCCACTCCGCGCGGTGGGACCACGAGCATGACCTCACGGGGCGTACCGTCGCCGTCCTCGGTACCGGCGCGAGCGCGATCCAGTTCGTCCCCGAGATCGCCCAAACAGCCAGCACTGTCACCGTTTTCCAGCGGTCCGCGCCGTACGTGCTGCCCAAGCGCGACCCGGCGTACCGGCCCGGGACGCTGCAGGCATTCACGGCCGTGCCGGCCATCGTGAAGGCCAGCCGCCTGGGCAACTACTGCTACAACGAGTCCCGCAGCCTGGGGTTCAACAACTCCCCGAAGCTGCTCACGCCGATCCAGCAGCGGTTCTCCAGGAGGCTCGCCACGGCGGTCGCCGACCACGCACTGCGCGATGCGATCACCCCGGCCGAACGGATGGGGTGCAAGCGGATCCTGGTCTCCAACGACTGGTACGCCGCGCTGCAGCGCGCCGACGTCTCGCTCGTGCAGGGGGAGGTCGTGGCCGTCCAGCCGCACGGTGTCGTGGACGGCGAGGGTGTCGAGTACCCGGCCGACACCATCATCTTCGGCACCGGCTTCCGGGCGACGGCCTTCCTGGTGCCCATGCAGGTGCGCGGCGTGGGCGGCCAGGAGCTCTCGCAGGTCTGGCGCGACGGCGCCTCCGCGCACCTGGGTATGACGGTGCCCGGGTTCCCGAACCTGTTCCTCGTCTACGGCCCCAACACCAACCTGGGCCACAACAGCGTCCTGCTCATGGTCGAGGCCCAGATCGGGTACGTCGTGCAGGCGGCCCGACGGCTGGCTGCCGGCGACGTCAGGACCATGCAGGTGCGGCGGGAGGTGCACAGCGCGTTCGACGCGCAGGTCCAGCGGCGCAGCGGCCGGACGGTGTTCGCCGACGGCTGCCACAGCTGGTACCGCACCGCGAGCGGCCGGCACACCCAGAACTGGCCCGGCTCGACGCTGACCTACCGCTGGCGCACCCGACGGCTGCGCGAGGCCGACTTCCTGCTCGAGCCGGCGTGACGGCGCCCCGGTCGGTGCTTCAGGTGGAAGCCGGGTGCTGCAGCACAGTGACAACAGGCGGCTGAGCGACCATCAGCGCCCCGGTGCGGTTAGTGTCGGGGCCGACCCGCGGGAGCCTCACGCCGAGGCCGAGAGGGCGGCAGGACCGGCCGCTGACCGTTCGCACCTGATCCGGCTCGTACCGGCGTAGGGATGGCTCTGATGACAGCGCTCGACACCAGCACGCCCGGCTCGACCGAGGGGCCCACCACGGGCACCGCGTTCCCGGGCAGCCGCAAGACCTACCTGCAGGGCAGTCGCCCGGACCTGCAGGTGCCGATGCGCCAGGTGGTCCTGGCCACCGGCGACAGCGTCGTGCTCTACGACACCTCGGGCCCGTACACCGACCCCGACCTGCGCACCGACATCCGCCTGGGCTTGCCCGCGCTGCGGGCCGGCTGGGTCGCCGAGCGCGGGGACACCGCGTCCTACGACGGGCGGCCGGTGCAGCCGGTGGACAATGGCCTCAAGGCGCGGGACCACCGGAACCTGGACAGCGTGTTCGCCTCGACCCGGCAGCCGCTGCGCGCGCTGCCGGGCCGGACCGTCACGCAGATGCGGTACGCCAAGCAGGGGGCGATCACGCCGGAGATGGAGTTCGTGGCGCTGCGCGAGGGCGTGTCGGCGGAGTACGTCCGGGACGAGATCGCCCGTGGGCGCGCCGTACTGCCGGTGAACGTCAACCACCCCGAGGTCGAGCCGATGGCCATCGGCCGCGGCTTCCTCGTCAAGATCAACGCCAACATCGGCAACAGCGCGGTGGCCTCGAGCATCGAGGAGGAGGTGGACAAGATGACGTGGGCGACCCGTTGGGGCGCCGACACCGTCATGGACCTGTCGACCGGCCGCAACATCCACACCACCCGGGAGTGGGTGCTGCGCAACAGCGCCGTACCGATCGGGACCGTGCCGATCTACCAGGCGCTGGAGAAGGTCAACGGCAAGGCCGAGGACCTGACCTGGGAGGTCTACCGCGACACGCTGATCGAGCAGTTCGAGCAGGGCGTCGACTACATCACCGTGCACGCCGGGGTGCTGCTGCGCTACGTCCCGATGGCCGCGACCCGCAAGACCGGCATCGTCAGCCGCGGTGGTTCGATCATGGCCGCCTGGTGCCTGGCCCACCACCAGGAGAACTTCCTCTACACCCACTTCCGCGACCTCTGCGAGCTGATGGCGGCCTACGACGTGACCTTCTCGCTCGGCGACGGCCTGCGTCCGGGCTGCATCGCGGACGCCAACGACGAGGCGCAGTTCAGCGAGCTGCGCACCCTCGGCGAGCTGACCCAGATCGCCTGGGAGTACGACGTTCAGGTCATGGTCGAGGGCCCGGGCCACGTCCCGATGCACAAGATCAAGGAGAACATGGACCTGCAGCTCGAGGTCTGCAAGGAGGCGCCGTTCTACACCCTCGGCCCGCTGACGACCGACATCGCGCCCGGGTACGACCACATCACCAGCGCGATCGGCGCGGCGATGATCGGCTGGTACGGCACGGCGATGCTCTGCTACGTCACGCCCAAGGAGCACCTCGGGCTGCCCGACCGCGACGATGTCAAGGACGGCGTCATCACCTACAAGATCGCGGCGCACGCGGCGGACCTGGCCAAGGGCCACCCGGGCGCGCAGGCCTGGGACGACGCGCTGTCCGACGCCCGGTTCGAGTTCCGGTGGCAGGACCAGTTCAACCTCTCGCTCGACCCGACCACGGCCCGCGACTTCCACGACGAGACGCTGCCGGCCGGCGCCGCCAAGACCGCGCACTTCTGCTCCATGTGCGGTCCGCACTTCTGCTCGATGAAGATCAGCCAGGACGTGCGCAAGTACGCGGCCGACAAGGGCCTGGACGCCGAGGCCGCCCTGGCAGCCGGGATGCAGGAGAAGAGCGCGGAGTTCCTGGACGAGGGCGCGCGGGTCTACCTCCCGGTCGTCGAGCTCGAGCAGGCCGTCACCTCGACCGAGCCCGCTACCTCGACCTAGCCCGCCGCTACCTCCACCGAGCCGGCCGTCGTCGACTGAGCCGGCCGTCGTCGACGGACGGCGGCCACGGAGCGAGGCTCGCTGCCGCCGAGTGACGGCCGCCTCGCTCGACCGAGGCCGCCGCCCGCAGCCGTACCGATCCCTGTTGAGCGCGACAGGCCCCATGGGTGCTGTACGACGCGAGCCGAACCGGTATGCCTGTGGGCGCGTCCCCTGAGCGGCTCCTCCCGCCGGGCGGCACGGCGCGGGGCGGCGTGGCGCGGGGCGGCGGGGCGTGGCCTGGCGTGTGGGCTACGGCAACGCTGGCGGCGGCGCGATCAGCGTCGGTTGCGTGCTCGTCGGGAGCGTCGGCCTGGTGCCCGGCACCGGTGCGGGCGTCGAGCCGGGGGCCGCGGCTGCCGCACTGGAGCGGCCGGTATCGGCCGGGCGCGCCGCTGGTCGCGCCGCTGCGGTCGAGCTGTGGCTCGGTTTTGCCCTCGTCGTACGACGAACCGGCGCGACCGCCGCGCGAGCTGCAGCCGTCGGCGCCACGGCCACGGGGGCCGTGGCGGTCGCGGGGGTCGTGGCGGTCGTGGCGGCAGGAGCGGCTGCCGGGATAACCCGCTGGGGCGGGGGAGGCGCAAGTGCAGCCGCCAGCCGCTGGGCGAGCTGCTGCGCCTGCAGGAGCACGCCGAGCAGCTCGCGACGGTGCCCGGACCCCCGAAGAAGGTCCTGCTCGCTGCCCAGCAGCGCCAGCGCCTGCTCCGCTGCCGCGGGATCGCGCGCGGCGCGGGCGACCAACGGAGCAAGCTCGTCGTGCAGGGCCCGCGCCGCCGCCCGGACCTGATCGGCGCTGCCGCCGTCCCTGGCCAGCGTGGCCAACCGCTCGTAGCTGCTCATGGCCGCGGCGGAAAGGGCTGGCGCGCTGGGGGTACCGCCGACGGCCACGTGGTGCGGCAGCACGCCGGAGGCGAGGGCGACGAGTGCGGCCGCCGCGATCAGGGGGGCTGCGGGGACCAAGCGGCGACGGGGCCGCGGGAACGCGACCGGAACCGGGACCGCGACCGGAACCGGGACCGCGGCCGGAACCCGGACCGCGACCGGAACCCGGACTGCAGCCGGAACCCGGACTGCGGCCGGAACCCGGACTGCGGCCGGAACCCGGACCGCTACCGGGCCCGGGACCGGAACCCGGACTGCGGCCGGGACGGAGGTGGCAGGTGACGGAGCCGTGCCCGGCAGGGTGCTCAGGTACCCGAGCGCCCGGTCCTCGAAGACGCGCAGCTCTGCCTGACCCCCAGCGATGATGTCTCTGGCCAGGGTCATCGCCTGGGCGTCCACCGCAGAGGCGGCCAGGGACAGGTCGGTCTCCAGCGTCCGGCGCAGCCCGTCGAGCTCACGCAGCAGGGCGTCGAGGCCGACGACACGCGGTCCGCCGACCGGGACCGAGGCCGTCGACTCGCCTACCGCGCCGGCCGGGTGCGTCGCTGGTTCACAGGCGGCGAGAGCATCGGCCGCCGAGCCGTTCCGGCGGCGGCGGACGCTACGGCGCAGGAGGCCGGGCCTGCTGTCCATGTGCGCCCTTCCTTCGCTGCTGCTGCCGTCTCACGGGTGTTTCGTCGTCGCCGACCGATCTCCTGCTGCTCGCGGGGGTGGTCTTGGGCGCCTCCTGCCAGACTCTCGCCATGGCCGCGCCTGCTGCTCCCGCCGTCGACGGGCTCGTCGTGGCCGTGCTGGGTGGCACGGGCGAGCAGGGCCGTGGCCTGGCTCGACGTTTCGCCCTCGCCGGTCACGAGGTGGTCCTCGGCTCCCGTGATCCGGCCCGGGCTACGGTTGCCGCCGAGACACTGCCGGGCGGGACCCGCGGGACCGACAACGCCGCCGCCGCAAGCGCGGGCGACGTGGTGATCGTGGCCGTGCCCTGGGAGGGCCACCGCGACCTGCTCGTCGGGCTTGCCGAACCGCTCGCGGGCAAGCTCGTCGTGGACTGCGTCAACCCGCTCGGCTTCGACAAGCAGGGGGCGTTCGCGCTGGCGGTCCCGGAGGGTAGCGCCGCCGAGCAGGCCGCCGCCGTCCTGCCGGGCAGCCGGGTGGTGGCCGCGTTCCACCACGTCAGCGCGGTCCTGCTGCTCGACGAGGCCGTCACCACCCTGGACACCGACGTGCTGGTGCTCGGCGACGACCGGGAGGCCACCGACGTCGTCCAGGCGCTGGTCGCCCGCATCCCGGGCATGCGCGGCGTCTTCGCAGGACGGCTGCGCAACGCCCACCAGGTCGAGGCCCTCACCGCGAACCTCATCTCGGTCAACCGCCGCTATCAGGCGCACGCGGGGCTGCGTGTCACCGACGTCTGACGACCTCGGTGCGAGGCAGCCTGGCGGTCCGGTGCGCCGAGTCGTCTCGCTCGTGCCGTCGCTCACCGAAGCTGTCGCGGTCACCGCACCCGGCCTGCTGGTCGGCGCCACCGACTGGTGCTCGCACCCTTCGGACCTGCAGGTGACCCGCGTTCGGGGCACCAAGAACCCCCTGCTCCCAGCCGTTCTCGATCTACGGCCCGATCTGGTGCTCGCGAATGCAGAGGAGAACCGCCTCGAGGACCTCGACGCGCTGCGCGCAGCCGGGCTGGCCGTCTGGGTGACCGCGCCGGAGACGGTGCCACAGGCCCTGGACTCCCTCGCGCGGATGCTCACCGCCTGTGGCCTGGACCGCCCGGACTGGCTGTCCGAGGCCGAGCAGACCTGGGCCCCCGCGTACGACGGGGTGCGCCGCTTCGCCGTCGTACCCATCTGGCGCCGGCCCTGGATGGCGCTGGGGCGGGACACCTTCGCCGGCGACGTGCTCGCCCGGCTCGGCGTCGACAACGTGCTCGCGGCCTCCGGGGACCGCTACCCGCGGTTCACCCCGCCGGTCGAGGTCGACCTGGTCGTGCTGCCGGACGAGCCGTACGCCTTCACCCCGACGGACGGTCCGGAGGCCTTCCCCGGCCTGCCGTCCGCGTGCGTCAGCGGGCGCCACCTCACCTGGTACGGCCCGTCGCTTGTCGAAGCCCGGGCGCTGCTTACGGCGCAGCTCACCCCACTCGTCCCCCCACCCCGCGATCTTGACGCTGGTGTGCGCGACACGCCGCGTGAGGTCGCCATACCGTCAAGATCGCGCGGGAAGGCGGGGCGCGCGAGGTCGGCTGCCCCCCCCACCCCGCGATCTTGACGCTGGTGTGCGCGACAGGCCGCGTCAGGTCGCCATACCGTCAAGATCGCGCGGTAAGGCCCGGCGCGCGAGACTAGGGCCCATGACCGAGACCCCGATACGCAAGGTCGCTGCCGACGCGCTCACCCCCGGCGCCTCGACGCCCGGCATGGCGCGGCACGAGGCCGTCGTGCTCGACGGCATCTGGTCCGGCGTCGCCCGCACCGACCCGGGTGCCACGAGCGGCTGGCACCACCACGGCGAGCACGACACCGTCGCCTACGTCGTGCGCGGCGCCTTCCAGGTCGAGACCTCCGACGGCACCACCACGGTCGCAGTTCCCGGCGACTTCGTGCACGTCCCCGCGCACACGGTGCACCGGGAGAGCAACCCGACCGGCGAGCTCGCCGAGGTCGTGCTCGTACGCCGGGGCAGCGGTCCCGTCGTGATCAACGTAGACGGACCGGCCGGAGCCGGGTGACGTCCGCGATCGACTGAGCGCCGCAGGCCAGGGCGGCGCCGGGGTGTCGTCCCGGCGCCGTGACTTGGCCGAGCGCCGAGCGCCCAGCGCCCAGCGCCCAGCGCCCGGCGCCGGGTGTCGTCCCAGAGCGCCGAGCGCCGAGCGCCGAGCGCCCCCGCGCCCCGCGCCCAGCGCCCCCGCGCCCCAGCGTCGAGCGCCGCACGCTTAGGAGTAGCCGTGCTCCGCGCTCGGGTAGCGGCCCTCGCGCACGTCGTCGGCGTACGCCGAGGCCGCTTCGGACAGCACCCCGCGCAGGTCGGCGTACCGCTTGAGGAACTTGGGCCCGGGCCCGGGGGTGAGCCCGGCCATGTCGGTCCAGACCAAGACCTGCGCGTCGCAGGACGGGCCGGCGCCGATCCCGACGGTCGGGATGAGCAGTTCCTTGGTGACCCGCTCGGCGAGCTCGCCCGGCACGACCTCGAGCACGACGGCGAACGCCCCGGCCTCCTGCAGCGCGAGCGCGTCGGAGACGAGCTGCTCGCCCGCGTCGCCCCGGCCCTGCACCCGGTAGCCGCCGAGGACGTTGACGCTCTGCGGGGTGAGACCGAGGTGCGCCATGACCGGGACGCCGGAGGTGACGAGCAGCTGCACGGCGGCGACGACGCGCGCGCCGCCCTCCAGCTTGACCGCCTGCGCGCCGGACTGCAGGAACCGGACCGCCGTACGCAGAGCCTGGGCCGGCGACTCCTGGTAGCTGCCGAACGGCAAGTCCGCGACGACCAGCGGCCGGGCGGTCGAGCGCGCCACCGCGCGCACCATGGGCAGCAGGTCCTCGACCGTGACGGGCACCGTGTCGGCGTACCCGAGGACGTTGTTGCCGGCCGAGTCCCCGACCAGCAGCACCGGGATCCCGGCCTGCTCGAAGACCTGCGCGGAGAGCATGTCGTAGGACGTCAGCATCGCCCAGCGCTCGCCGCGGTCCTTGGCCAGCTGCAGATCTCGCGTGGTGACGCGGCGGGAGGTGACCCCGCCGTAGAGGGTGGTCAGATCGGTGCTCATACAAGCCTCCTGGACGGTCTCGAGGCAGATGTCCCCGGACGTGCGTCCAGGGTGGCATGCGGCGCTAGGACGCCGTCTCCGGCCTGACCTCGACCGGCTCCGGGCCGGGGGTCTCGCGCCAGCGGGAGGTGATCGGCAGCCGCCGGTCCCGGCCGAACGCCCGCCCGGTCACCTTGGGCCCGGGCGGGTTCTGCCGCCGCTTGTACTCCGCGGTGTCCACCAGCCGTACGACCCGGTCGACCAGCTCGGGCTCGAAGCCTGCGGTGATGAGATCCGCTCGTCCCAGGTCCTTCTCGACGTAGGCGTCAAGGAGCGCGTCCAGCACGTCGTACGACGGGAGCCGGTCGCTGTCGAGCTGTCCCGGCGCCAGCTCGGCGGACGGCGGCTTGTCGATGCTCGCCGGCGGGATGTCCTCCGAGACGGTGTTGCGCCATCTGGCCAGCCGCCACACCATCGACTTCGGGACGTCCTTGATGGGGGCGAAGCCGCCGGCGCTGTCGCCGTACAGGGTGGAGAAGCCGGTCGCCAGCTCGCTCTTGTTGCCGGTCGTGAGCACCAGGTGGCCGTGCTGGTTGGACAGAGCCATGAGCGTCGTGCCGCGCACCCGCGCCTGCAGGTTCTCCAGCGCCAGCCCGTGCAGCTCGACGGCTGCGGTGTAGGCATCGACCATCGCCTTGATCGGGACCAGCGACCAGTGCAGGCCCTGCCGCTCGGCCAGGTCCTGCGCGTCGGTGACCGAGTGGCCGCTCGACCAGTCGCTGGGCAGCCCCACGACGTGCACCGCGTCCGGGCCGAGGGCGTCCCGGGCGATCGTCGCGACCACCGCCGAGTCGATTCCGCCCGACAGCCCCAGCACGACCGAGGAGAAGCCGTTCTTGCGCACGTAGTCGCGGGTCGCCAGCACGAGCGCCCCCCACACCTCGGCCTCGTCCTGCAGCGACGCCGCGATCCCGGGCACCAGCGGTTCGTACGCCGGCAGCGGCTCGCGCGACAGCACCGTGCGCTCGACGATCATGGTCGTGCCGTCGGCTGCGTCGACCGGCCCCGACCGCTCGCTCGTCGCGACGGGCAGGTCGAGGTCGACGCACATCAGCCCCTCGTCCCAGAGCGGGGCCCGTGCGAGCACCCGGCCCTCGGCGTCCACCACGAGCGAGTCGCCGTCGAAGGCCAATTCGTCCTGGCCGCCCACGAGGTTGACGTACACCAGTGCGGCGCCCGCCTCGACCGCCCGCCGGCTCGCCAGCCCGCCGCGCACGTCATCCTTTCCCCGCTCGTACGGCGAGCCGTTGATGCACAGGACCAGCCCGACACCGGCCTCGCGGCTGACCTTGATGGGCCCACCCTCCTGCCACAGGTCCTCGCAGATCGTCAGCGCCACATCGACCCCGTGCAGCCGTACGACGCACAGCCGGTCGCCGCGCACGAAGTACCGGAACTCGTCGAAGACGCCGTAGTTCGGCAGGTGGTGCTTAGCCGTGCGGGCCACGACGCGGCCCCGGTGCAGGACCGCTGCGCTGTTCTGCGGCTCGCCGGCGGGCCGGCCGACCGAGGGTGCGGGCAGCTCGGTCCGGCCGCAGTAGCCGACGACGCAGGCGAGCTCGCCTGCGCCCTCGGCCTGCAGGCGCACCGCCAGGGCCTCCAGGGCATCCAGCGACGCCTGGACGAAGGAGGACCGCAGGACCAGATCCTCCGGCGGGTAGCCGACGAGCACCATCTCGGGGAACACCGCGAGGTGGCAGCCGGACTGGACGGCGTGCTGCGCGTACGCACTGACCAGGTCCGCGTTCGCGTGCAGGTCGCCGACGGTGGCGTTGACCTGGGCGAGGCCGACCCGCAGCTGCGCCATGCGCCGAGCCTAGGTGGCCGGGCCGAAGGACGCGGGTCGACCGGCTGGTCAGCGCCCGGTCACCACTGGGTCAAGCCGTGCGGGGCTCCTAGAGTTTGCCGCGTGGCGAAGCGTGGCTCGGTCCGAAGGAGGGTCCGCGCGGCCATCGTCGGCACCGTGGCGCTGGCGCTGCTGCTGGTGGGCCTGCCCCTCGGGGCCGCCGTCGCCCTGCTCTACCGCGACAGCGCGGAGAGCCGGCTGGAGGCCGAGGCCGCACACGTGCTGGTGGCGGTGCCGGACGACAAGCTGTCCCGGCCGGGCATCACCCTGCCGAGGCCGCGCGACCCGTCGACCCACCTGGCGCTGTACGACGGCGACGGGAACCTGCTGTCCGGGCAGGGCCCTCGGCTCGACCCGGCGGTTCGCGCCGCCGACGGCTCGGGCGGCTCGGACAAGCGGCTCGTGCACGGCGAGGTGGTCGTCATCGTGCCGTTCAGCAAGGACGACGGGGGCCGGGTCGTCGTGCGGGCGGCGAGCAGCGACGAACAGGTCGTCGAGCGCACCTACCTCACCTGGCTGGCCATGGTCCTGGTCGCCGGAGTCGTGATCGCGCTCGCGTGGTTCGTCGGGTCGCGACGCGCGAGGGCGCTCGCCCAGCCCTTCGAGCAGCTCACTGCCGACGCGCAGGCCCTCGGGCGCGGCAACTTCGCCGTACGCGGGCACAGCACCGGCCTCCTCGAGGCCGATGCGGCCAGCGCGGCCCTCGAGGAGACCGCCCGACGCCTCGGCGCCCTGCTCGAGCGCGAGCGGGCGTTCAGCTCCGACGCCTCGCACCAGCTCCGGACACCGCTGACCCGGCTGCGGCTCGGCCTGGAGAGCGCCCTGCTGGACCCGACGGCCGACGGCGACGAGGCCCTGCGCCGTGCGCTGCAGCGCCTGGACGGGCTCGAGACGACGGTCACGTCCCTGCTCGCGTTGGCCCGCGACACCGGCGGGGAGCAGGGCAGGTGCGACGTGGGAGCGGCGGTCCGCGACGCCGGCCACCGCTGGCAGGACGTCGTCAAGGACAGCGGCCGGGAGCTCGTGGCGCAGGAACAGCCCGACCTGCCGGACGCGGCCTGCGCGGGGACGGCGCTCTCGCAGGTCGTCGACGTGCTCCTGGACAATGCGCTGCAGCACGGCCGGGGGACGGTGACGGTGACCGCCCGACGAGCGGGTCCAGGCGTGGCGCTGGACGTCGCGGACGAGGGTGACGGTCTCGGGACCGACCCGGAGCGCGCGTTCACCCGGCGCTCGGCCGACGCGCGCGGCAACGGCATCGGGCTCGCGCTCGCCCGGTCACTGACCGAGGCCGAGGGCGGCCGGCTGGTCGTCGGGCACCCTGGCTCGGTGCTGTCCGTGCTGCTGCCGGCCGCGGACCACAGCGCATGAGCCGCGTGCTGGTCGTCGAGGACGACGAGGACATCGGCCCGTCGTTGGTCGCCGCGCTCGCCGCGCAGGGGTACGAGGTGGCGCTCGCCCCCACGGCAGCGGCCGCACAGGAGCTCGCCGACCTCGGCGCCGACCTCGTCCTGCTCGACCTTGGCCTGCCCGACTTGGACGGGGTCGAGCTGTGCCGGCGGTTGCGCGACGCCCTGCCCGAAGCGGTCCTGGTGGTGCTGACGGCCCGCGACAGCGAGATCGACGTGGTGATCGGCCTGGACGCCGGTGCCGACGACTACCTCACCAAGCCGTTCCGGTTGGCCGAGCTGCTGGCCCGCCTGCGGGCGCACCTGCGCCGGCGTACGCCGGGAACCGGCCCGGTCCGGCTGGCAGCCGGCAAGGTCGTGCTGGACCTGTCGGCTCGGCGGTGTCTCGTGGATGACGTCGAGCTCGCGCTGCGACCCAAGGAGATGGACCTGCTGGCGATGCTGCTGTCCGAGGCGGGTTCGGCCGTCAGCCGGGACCGGCTGATGGCCGAGGTGTGGGACGAGAACTGGTACGGCTCGACGAAGACGCTCGACATGCACGTGTCCTCGCTGCGCCGAAAGCTCGCCGACGCGGGCGAAGCCCCGGACCGCCTGACGACGGTCCGGGGCTTTGGGTACCGGTACGAGCGCTAGGACGCCAGGCCGGACAGCGCCTGGAACTCGGCGTCGGTCAGCTCGACCTCGGCGGCGGCGCAGTTCTCCTCCACGTGCGCCACCGCACTGGTGCCCGGGATGGGGAGCATCACGGGGGAGCGGCGCAGCAGCCAGGCCAGCGCCAGCTGGGCGTGCGTCGCCCTGTGGTCCTTGGCGATCTCGTCGAGGACGCCACCGGGCTTGGCCAGCTCGCCGCTGGCCACGGGGAACCACGGGATGAAGCCGATCGACTCCTTCTCGCAGTGGTCCAGGACGTCCTCGCTGGAGCGGTCCGCCAGGTTGTACAGGTTCTGCACGCTCACGACCTCGACGACCTTGCGAGCCTGCTCGAGCTCGGCGACGCTCACTTGCGAAAGGCCCACGTGCTTGATCTTGCCGGCGTCCTGCAGCTCCTTGATCGCGCCGAGGCTGTCCTCGACCGGGACCTGGCCGTCGATCCGGTGCAGCTGCCAGAGCGCAATCTGCTCGACGCCGAGCCGGCGCAGGCTCATCTCGACGCACTGCCGCAGGTACTCCGGCCGCCCCACCTGCTCCCAGACGCCGGGGCCGCTGCGCGTCAGGCCGCCCTTGGTGGCGATCACGACGTCGCCGTACGGGTGCAGCGCCTCGCGGATGAGGTCCTCCGAGACGTACGGGCCGTAGCTGTCGGCGGTGTCGATGAAGTCCACGCCGAGCTCAACGGCGCGCCGCAGGACGGCCTTCGCGGTGTCGGGGTCCTTCGGTTCGCCCCAGACGCCCTGGCCGGTGAGCTGCATCGCGCCGTAGCCGAGGCGGTGCACGGTCAGGTCGCCGCCGAGGGCGAAGGTGCCGCTGGTGGCGATGGGCTGGGTCGTGCTCGTGGTCACGAATTCTCCTGTCACGGTGAGGTGCTCGTTGGTTGCTTGCCACAGCAAGCATGCCCCGCCGCACCCCCTTCCCAATCCTCGAAGGGCCGCGTACGTTCGGCCCTCGCCTGTCCCGACCCCGATTCTGCTGGCCGGGGCAGGCGGTCCTGAGACCCTCGTAGGGGAGCCGCTGTTCGCCGCCTGGCGGATGACGGCGGCGCAGCACGCCGTCCTCGTTGCGCTGTATCGGCCCTGCGCAGACGGGGGCCACCCTGGTCGACACCCGCGATCAACCACGAGATCGCCGAGCACCTCTCGCTCAGCGTGGATGCGGTCAAGACCCACCTGTGAGCGCTGTTCCACCTCTACGGGACCGAGCAGCTTCCGCAGAACGAGAAGCGCGCGCGGCTGGCTCACCTTGCCAAGACATCCGGCCTGCTGCCGACGTCCCCGCGCACGCCGGAGAGTTGTACGCGGACCTGACGTCGTTGGGCGAGGACGCCGGACAGCGGGGCGCCCGCGACGGGGCGGAATCGCCAGGTCCGTAACGTGGGGTCAGCGGCGGAGGTGATGCTGCTGCGGACCGGATGCGCACCGACCAGGCGTTCCCAGCCTCTGACCGGCAAGGATGATCAGCTTGGACAAGCAGCAGGAGTTCGTCCTTCGTACGTTGGAGGAGCGCGACATCCGCTTCATCCGGCTGTGGTTCACCGACGTGCTCGGGACGCTCAAGTCGGTGGCGATCGCGCCCGCGGAGCTCGAGGGGGCCTTCGCCGAAGGCATCGGCTTCGACGGCTCGGCGATTGAGGGCTTCGCCCGCGTGCACGAGAGCGACATGCTGGCCAAGCCGGACCCGGCGACCTTCCAGGTCCTGCCGTGGCGGGGCGAGGCGCCCGGGACGGCGCGGATGTTCTGTGACATCACGATGCCCGACGGCGCCCCGAGCTGGGCCGATCCGCGGCACGTGCTGCGGCGCGCCCTGGGCAAGGCCTCCGATGCCGGTTTCACCTTCTACACCCACCCCGAGATCGAGTTCTTCCTGCTCAAGTCGCTGCCGCCGCGCGGCAGCGTCCCCGAGCCGGTGGATGACGGCGGCTACTTCGACCTCACCCCGCACGACGTCACCCACGACTTCCGCCGGACCGTGATCACGATGCTGGAGCGGCTCGGGATCTCGGTGGAGTTCAGCCACCACGAGGTCGCGCCCGGGCAGCAGGAGATCGACCTGCGGTACGCCGACGCGCTGTCGACGGCAGACAACATCCTGACCACCCGGCACGTCATCAAGGAGGTCGCGCTCTCCCAGGGCGTGTACGCCACATTTATGCCCAAGCCGTTCAGCCGGGAGCCGGGCAGCGGGATGCACACGCACCTGTCGCTGTTCGAGGGCGACCGCAACGCCTTCCACGACGGCAACGACCCGCTGCACCTGTCCTCGGTCGCCAAGCACTTCATCGCCGGCCTGCTGCGGCACGCGGCCGAGATCACCGCTGTCACCAACCAGTGGGTCAACTCCTACAAGCGGCTGGTCTCGGGGGGTGAGGCGCCGCCGTACGTCTGCTGGGGGTCAAACAACCGCAGCGCCTTGGTGCGCGTGCCGATGTACAAGCCGACGAAGGGCAACTCGACCCGGATCGAGGTGCGCAGCCCGGACAGCGCGACCAACCCCTACCTGTGCTTCGCCCTGCTGCTCGCGGCCGGCCTCAAGGGCGTCGAGGAGCAGTACCCGCTGCCGCCGGGCGCTGAGGACGACGTCTGGACCCTGTCGGACGGGGAGCGCCGGGCGCTCGGGATGAACCCCCTGCCGGGCTCGCTCGCCGAGGCGATCGAGGTCATGGAGCGCAGCGAGCTGGTCGCCGAGACCCTCGGCGAGCACGTCTTCGACTTCTTCCTGCGCAACAAGCGCGAGGAGTGGCAGGCCTACCGCCAGGAGGTCACCCCCTTCGAGCTCGGCCGCTACCTCCCGGTCCTGTGACCGCGCTCGTGCTCACCCACGCCGCCGGCGAGGGGCCCGGCTGGCTGGCGGACTGGCTGCCCGCTGCGGGTCTGGACCTTGAGGTCCTCGAGCCCTGGAACGGTGACGAGCTGCCCGAGCGCGCCGAGGGCCACGAGGCGCTCGTGGTGATGGGGGGACCGCAGCAGGCCTACGACGACCGGTCGGCCCCCTGGCTGCGGCAGACCAAGGACCTGCTGCGCCGGGCCGTCGGGGACGAGTTGCCCGTGCTGGCCGTCTGCCTGGGTGCGCAGCTGCTGGCCGAGGCGATGGGCGGTCGCACGGCACCGGGGGAGGAGGGGCCCGAGCTCGGGGCGCGCCTGGTGGCCAAGCGCGATGCTGCCGCGACGGACCCGCTGTTCTACGACCTGCCGTTCACCCCGCCAGTCGTGCAGTGGCACTGGGACGCCGTGGTCGACCTGCCGCCAGGCGCGCTGTTGCTCGCCAGCAGCGCCCGCTACGCCCACCAGGCCTTCCGGATCGGTCGGAGCGCTTGGGGGCTCCAGTTCCACATCGAGACGCCCCCGCAGATGGTGCACGACTGGGTCGGTACGGACGCGGACGCCCTCGTCGAGGCCGGTCTCGACCCGGCAGCTGTCCTTTACGGCTCACTGTCCGAGCTCGACGAGGTGGCCGAGGTCTGGCAGCCGGTGGTGGGGCACTTCGCCCGACTCGCCCTTGCGCGCCGCGGCTCGGACTGACCGACCCGGCCGCTGCGGACGCGCCGCGCGCGCAGGCGTGGCACGCTGCGGTCATGACCACAGACATCACAGCGCTCGACAACGGCAGCTACATGATTCACGGCGAGGTGGTCGTGAAGGACGCTACAGGCAACACCTACCCGCTGGCCCAGGGCGAGGACGTCTTCCTGTGCCGATGCGGGCAGTCGTCGACCAAGCCCCTGTGCGACGGCTCCCACAAGCGGACCGGCTTCGCCGCCGTCGAGCGGGCCACCGTGGCCGGGGACGTGCCCGCTCCTGAGGCCTGAGGCCTGACCCGCCCCTCGGGGGACCTCGGGGTTTCGAGTGATCATCAGCGGGTTCGATGATCCACGAGCCCCGATTGGGGGCTGAACTCCCTCGATCCTTCTGATGATCACTGACGGCCGGTCGGGCAGGCGAGTGGCGCGCGGGAGGCCTGCCGCTGGCGGGCAGCGCCGCGGCGCTGCTCATCGTCAGCGGCGTCGCCCTCGCGGTGCTCCGCCAGCAAGACTCGCGTCGGCGCGCCTGATCATCAGCGGCGCGGTCCGTCGGCTGCCCGGTGCGGTCGCTGCCGCAGCCGAACCACGAACAGCACAAGCAACAGGCCGAGCCCGGTCAGGGGCAAGGCCAGGTTCAGACCGGTCCGGGGCAGCGTCGCGCTGCTGACCTGGGGGCCGCGGGAGCCGAGGGCAGCGCCCGAACCGGCGCCCGACGACGTGCTCGGCTGGCCGGTGGTGCCAGTGGTGCCAGTGGTGCCAGTGGTGCCGGGGGTGCGGGACGGGGGCCGCACGGTGCGGACCGCGTAGCTGAACGAGGGCGCAGCATCGATCTGGTTGGCCGCCAGCGTGTCCTCGGCGCCGAACTGGCCAGAGCCCGTCGGCTCGGTCACCGCGATGGGGCCGTCGGGCAGCAAGGAGGTCGCGGTGAAGCCGGTGACGCTGAACAGCTTGTCGCCGGCTCCCGGGCTGCCTACCGCCGTCACGGGCACCGTCCACGTGATCGTCCCCCCGGTGATCTTGCCCGGGACTTTGTTGTCGGTGGGGTAGGCGTAGTACTTGGTGCGGGTGGTGTCGACAGACGCGGTCTTGCCGACGTAGTACTCCGGTGTGCCGTCCTGACCGGCCTGCATGCCGACGTAGTAGATCTGGCCGTCCTTCCCTGAGGTGCCGTAGCGGCCGGCCCAGCGCACCCGCCAGTTCGCGAACAGGCCACCGGGGCCTGGGCTCGGCGCAAGGTCGGACGCCAGCTTCGGGTCAGCCGTCTTGAGGGTGATGCTCAGATGACCGGTGTCCGCCTGCGTGATCGACACGCCCGCGATGTCGAGCGCCTTCGAGGAGTCGGTGTTCGTGCCGGCCAGGGCCAGATAGGCGTCGGGAAAGCCCTTGTCCACGGGGTCGGTGACGGCGCCGACTGCCGCCGTGCCGTTGCCGACGCTGCCCTTGCTCGCGTACAGCGAAGGCCCGGAGATCTGGTGGGCGCTCATGGTCGGCCCCGAGGCCTCCGGGGGGTCCTCGCCGGATCCCTGCGTGATGTCGTTGTTGCGGTTGCCGGAGGTGTCGTCGACGTAGGACAGGACCGCCTCGCCGTTCGTGCCGGTCTTGACCTGCAGGTAGTCGCCGAGGCTGCGATCCGCTGAACCGCCCAGTCCGCCGGTGGAGATGTCGCCGGACTTCACCACGTGGTCGCTGACCTTCGTCACCGAGAACGTCGGGGAGGAGTCGAGCGCGTTCAGGCTCTGTGACATCTGGACGTCCCACGTGCCGTTCTCGAGCGGGTCGGGTCCGGGCATGCCGTGGTTGCTGGCCTGCGGGGCGCTGTACCAGGCCACGTCCACGCGACCGCGGTCCCCGGCGGTGATCCACGGGAAGATGACGGTCGGCTGGGCCGGCGGGTTGAGCTGATGGGGCTTTGACCAGGTCATGCCGCCGTCCGTGGAGCTCGCCATCATGATCTGCCCAGTGCTGGCGAAGGCGCCCTTGTTGTCGAGCTTGTACTGCGCCCACGTGACGTAGACGTTGCCGGCTGTGTCGATGGCGCCGACGTCGAAGGACTTGGCGACGTAGCCGGTGGGGAGAGTGGCGACCGTGTGGTCCGACCAGTTGATGTTGACCAGCCCCGTGTCGCCGGGCGCAACCATGGTCGGATTGGCGCAGGCGGCTGCGGTATCGGCCGCCGTTGTCGCCGTATTGGCTTTGGCGCCCCGGCAGGTCGAGAACAGCACCTTGTGGGAGTTGGAGCTGCCGCGGACCTCGTCGACCGCGTGGTAGCGCGGGCTGCTCGGATTGTCATCCACGAAGGCGTTGCCGACGATGTCGTCCTCGGCGCTGATGACCGCTGCCGGGGTCTTACATGGAGTGGTCCCTGCGCCGACGCACCCGCCGTAGTGGACGCCGTCGGTGGTCGCGTTGACGACGGGCGAGTTGCCACCGGTGTTGCTGCTCGAGGTGTTCTGGGCCACGTTGTCGTAGAACAGGTACCCCCGGCCGTCCGCAGCCCCGCTGCCTATCGCGGACGTTCCGCCGTTGTCGTCGACGGCGATCCACTGCCGGTCCACGCCGGCCCCGGTCACACCCGTACAACTGGTGCTGAAGGTGTCGCCGCCATCCGTGCTCGAGCTGGTGGAGAAGTTCGTGAGTCCCTGCAGGTCAGCGAACAGCAGCTGGCCGTCCTTGCGGCTGACCTGCAGCTCGGAGTCACCACCGCCGATGCACGTGCCCGGCTTTCCGGCGAACGAACCAGCGGCGGGGTGGAAGGACGCACCGTTGTCGTCGGACCGGTCGAGGTAGGAGATGGTCGTGGTGAAGCCGTTGGGCCAGGACGAGTAGAGGCGGCCCCGGCTGGCCGTGTGGGAGCTGTCGACCGCGACGTCGGGTTCGAACCCCGGGGAGAACTCGTTGACGACGGTCGGACTGGCGAAGCCGACCACCGAGCCGCCGGTCGATGCGGCAGCACCTGGCCCAGCGCCGGCCAGACCTGGCCGAAGCCATGCCAAGGCTCAAGGTTGAGGCGAGCAGGAACGAACGACGACGACTCACAGGTCCTCCGGGGTCAACGCACGGTTGAACGGCACTGTTCGACCTGACGGCCCGGTCTCCTGCCGCCGAACCGTGACGAGTTGCCGCCCGTCAAGGGCAGGGCGGTGTACAGCCGGGGGACGGCCGCGCTGAGCTCGGGCGTGAAGGACGCCAACGGTGTCGCCCTCGCAGCAGCGCGACCTCACGCAGCGAGGTCACGGCGCCCGGCCGGCTCGTCACCCCTGCGATGCCGGGCCCGTGGTGGCGTTCGAGTGCGCCGGCTGCCCCGGTAAACTCGGCCCCCCTTCGGAGGAGCCCCGTGCCGACCCGCCAGCCGCCCCACGCCCTGCAGGCCGTCCCGATCCTGCAGCGCGTGCTGTGCGACGACCCGGGCGTCGCGGGACTGACCACTGCGATGCCGATCGAGGCGTACGGCCACCACCGGCCCGAGCCGCTGTCGCCGTGCTTCGCCCTGGACCTGTAGGTGCAGCACCCTCGGGGCGGCACCGGGTCCGGCCGGCTCGTCCGGCTCGGCTTCACCGACGTGGCCGCCGCGGCCGCGAACCTCCAGCAGTGTCGGCTCTGGGACGGCCAGGGGCCGGCCGACGAGGGCGCAATGGTCGTCCTCGCGGCCCTGTCGGACGCAGCCGAGCCTGACTTGGCCGCGGCCGCGCTCGCCCGGCTGGTCGCGGCCGCACGACACCCGCGGGAGCTGCTCGACGGGCTGCGCGAGCACGACGGTCTGCGCCGTCGGCTGCTCGGGGTGCTGGGAACCAGCATCGCGCTCGGTGACCACCTGGTGGCGCACCCCGAGGACTGGTACGTCCTGTCCGACGACGGGCTCACCACGGTGCGCCCGAGCCTGCTGGGGCTCCAGAGCCAGCTCCTAGAGGCCGTCGGCGCTGTTGACGGCACCGCGAGCGGTACGGGGCCGGACGTGGTGCGCGCGCTGCAGTCGGCGTACCGCCGCTGCCTGCTCGGCCTCGCCTCGCGGGACCTGTCCGGCGCGCTGGCCCTCGAGGACGTCGCGGGGGAGCTGGCCGACCTGGCCGGGGCGACCCTCACCGCCGGCCTGGCCGTCGCCCGGGCCGAGCTCGTGGCCGGAGCCGAGCCCTGCCGGCTCGCGGTCATCGGCATGGGCAAGTGCGGCGGCCGCGAGCTGAACTACGTCAGCGACGTGGACGTCGTCTTCGTCGCCGCAGGGCGCGACGAGGCCGCCGCCCTGCACAGCGCCACCCAGCTGGCCGGCGCCATGATGCGCGTTTGCGCCGAGGTGGCCTGGCCGGTGGACGCGGCCCTGCGCCCGGAGGGCAAGGCCGGCCCGCTGGTACGCACCCTCGCCAGCCACGAGGCCTACTACCGGCGCTGGGCCAAGACGTGGGAGTTCCAGGCGCTGGTCAAGGCGCGGCCCGTCGCCGGTGACCTCGGCCTGGGGCGGCAGTACGTCGACAGGATCGCCCCTCTCGTCTGGGCGGCTGGCGGCCGCCCGAGCTTCGTCGGGGACGTGCAGGCCATGCGCCGGCGGGTCGAGTCGACCCTGCCCGGCGACACCTCTAGCCGGGAGGTCAAGCTCGGCCCGGGTGGCCTGCGTGACGTCGAGTTCGCCGTGCAGCTGCTGCAGCTCGTGCACGGGCGCAGCGATGACACGGTCCGCAGCGGCACCACGCTGCTGGCCCTCGACCAGCTCGCAGCGGGCGGCTACGTCGGCCGTGAGGACGCCCGGCACCTGTCGGAGGCCTACCGCTGGCTGCGGACCGTCGAGCACCGCCTGCAGCTGCACCGGCTCCGGCGTACGCACCTGCTGCCCGCAGCGGACGACGACGTGGGAACGACCCGGCTGGCCCGTGCCTGCGGCTACCGCATCGAGGCGGTGCAGACCTTCCGGCGCGAGCGGGCCGGCTACGTTCGCGAGGTGCGGCGGCTGCACGAGAAGCTGTTCTACCGACCGCTGCTGGCCGCGGTCGCCCGGCTGCCCGCCGACGAGGCCCGGCTTACGCCGAAGGCGGCCAGGGCGCGCCTGGAGGCCCTGGGTTTCGCCGAGCCGGCGACCGCGCTGCGACACCTCGAGGCCCTCACCGAGGGCGTGTCGCGACGGGCCGCGATCCAGCAGACGCTCCTGCCGGCGATGCTCAGCTGGTTCGCCGACGCGGCCGACCCGGACGCCGGGCTGCTGTCCTACCGCCAGGTCTCCGACGCCCTGGGGACCACGCCCTGGTACCTGCGGCTGCTGCGCGACGAGGGTACGGCGGCCGAGCGACTGGCCCGGCTGCTCGCGTCCTCTCGTTACGTCGCGGACCTGCTCGGCCGGGCGCCCGAAGCCGTCCGGATGCTCGCCGGCGACCCAACGCCGCGGACACTGGCCGAGCTCGAGCCGGCCTTCCTCGCGGTCGCACGGCGGCGGGAGGACTGGGAGGCCTCCGTCGCGGTCGTCCGGGGACTGCGCCGGCAGGAGCTGCTGCGGACGGCCTGCGCGGACCTGCTCAGCGAGATCGACACGGCAGCCGTCGGTCACGCCCTGTCCGACATCGCCGCCGCGACGGTCGCCGCCGCGCTCGAGGTCGCGACGCGCAAGGTCGAGTCCGAGCACCGGGGCGAGCTGCCCGTACGCCTTGCTGTCGTCGCCATGGGCCGGCTCGGCGGGCAGGAGCAGGGCTACGGCTCCGACGCGGACGTGCTGTTCGTGCACGAGCCCCGGCCAGGGGCTGCTGAGGCCGAGGCCGCGGCCCTCGCTCGGGCTGTCGCCCACGAGCTGCGCCGGTTGCTGGCCCTGCCGGCGCCGGACCCGCCGCTGCTGGTCGACGCCGACCTGCGCCCGGAGGGTCGGCAGGGGCCGCTGACCCGCAGCCTGTCGTCGTACGCCGCCTACTACGGGCGGTGGTCGCAGGTCTGGGAGTCGCAGGCGCTGCTGCGCGCGGCGCCGCTGGCCGGCGACCCCGGGATCACGCAGCGCTTCCTCGCCGACATCGCCTCGGTCCGCTACCCGGTTGCGGGGCTTAGTGAGGAGCAGGTGACCGAGATCCGTCGGATCAAGGCCCGGGTCGAGACCGAACGGATCCCGAAGGGCGTCGACCGGTCACTCGCCCTGAAGCTGGGCCAGGGGGGCCTGGCCGACGTGGAGTGGACGGTGCAGCTGCTGCAGCTGCGGCACGCCCACCGCGTGCCCGCGCTGCAGACACCGTCGACACTGCCCGCGCTGCAGGCGGCGGTGGCAGCCGGGCTGCTGGACGCCGCCGACGGCGAGGTGCTGTCGAGCGCCTGGACCCTCACCGTCAGGGTGCGCAACGCCCTGGTGCTGGTCCGCGGACGACCGGCCGTCGCGCTTGCCTCCAGCGGACCGGAGCTCGCCGGGGTGTCCAGGGCGCTCGGCTACCCTGCCGGTGCCCAGGGGGAGTTCCTGGACGACTACCGCCGGTCGACCCGACGAGCCCGCACCGTCGTCGAGAGGGTGTTCTACGCATGACCGTCCGCAACGTCCCGGTGGCCGACACCAACTTCCTGCTCCGGTCCTGCGGCGTGGGACCGGGCACGCCGGCCCTGCTGCTGCACGGGGTCCCCGAGACCTCCTCGTGCTGGCGCGATGTCGCCCCGGCACTCGCCGAGGGCCGGCGGGTGCTCGCTCCCGACCTGCCCGGCCTAGGGGGTTCGACGTTCAGCGGGCCGTACGACGTCGCGACCCTGGTCGCCCAGGTGGCGGCTCTCGTCGAGGCCGAGGTGCCTGGCGGTCGCGTCGATGTCGTGGGTCACGACTGGGGCGGTGTCCTGGCCCTCGGACTGGCCCGCGACCGGCCCGACCTGATCCGCCGGCTGGTCGTCGCGAACGCGCCCGGCCGCGACATCAACCTGCTCCGGGCCGCTCACGTCCCCTTCTTCGCCTTGCCGGTCGCTCCCGAGCTGCTGTTCCGCGCCGCCGGCCGCAGGGCCGTGGAGGCGATGCTCGCCCTGGCCTGGAAGGCGCCGATGCCGCTGGACGCCGAGACGCGGGCTGAGTACGCCGCCGCCTACAGCGATCGACAGCACGTGCACGCGATGCTCGGCTACTACCGCGCGGCCACCCGGGCCCAGGTCCGCCGGCGCCTGCGCCGCTCGGCGGCACCGGACCGCATGCAGGTCCGGGCTGAGCGCACGCTGGTGCTCTGGGGAGCCCGCGACCCGGTCCTGCCGATCAGCTGCGCGGAGGCCCTGGTCCGCGACCTCGGCCCCGCCTGTTCGATGGTGAGCGTGCCCTCGGCCGGCCACTTCGTCATCGAGGAGGCGCCGGAGGTGGTCACCCAGGTGCTCCTCGACGTCCTCGGCGACGACGCGCCAGACCGAGAGGGCACACCATCGGCCGGCCTCGCCTGAGGTCGGTGCTGCGCTCACCCGAGGCTGCGGCCGGGCTGCTGGCGGCGCTGCTCGGGACCCTGCACCTGGTCCTGCTGCCGACGTCCGGCACCGACCTCGCGGCGCAGGTGGCCCGCGCGAGCTTCGCCCGCGCGTACCCGCTCGCGCCTGTCGACCTGTCCTGGTACTCCGGCACCCACCCCTTCGCCTACAGCCTGCTGAGCCCGGCCGTGATGGCCGTGGTCGGCGTCGGGCTGTCCGGACTGCTCGCCGCCGTGGCCGCGGCAGCCCTGCTGGCCCACCTGCTCCGCCGTACGCCCCACGTCTGGCCCGGAGCGCTTGCCGGCTCGGTCTTCTCGGTGGTCGACGTCGTGGATGGGCGGACGACCTTCGCGCTCGGCGCCGTTGCGGCACTGGCAGCTGTGATCGTGCTGCCGCGGCGCGGGCCTGCCGCCGCGTGCGCTGTCATCACCGCCCTCCTGAGTCCGGTCGCTGCGGCCTTCCTCGGGCTGGCCGCCGCCGTCCTCGTCCTGCACCGCCGCCGCGGCGGCTGGACGCTCGGCATGACCGCGGCCGCTCCGGTCGCCGTGCTGGCAGTGCTGTTCCCCACCGGGGGCGAGCAGCCCTACCGCCCGTCCTCCGCCGCGCCCGCCGTGCTCGCCGGGCTCGTCCTCGCGCTGCTGACCACGACGCCGCTCCTGCGCACTGGAGGACTGCTGTACGCCGGGGCCGTCGCCCTGCTCCTGCTGACGCACGACCCGTTCGGCAGCAACATCCTGCGGCTCGGGCTGCTGCTCGCTGCCCCGCTGGTGCTGGCGACCGTGTCCCGCACCCGACTGGTGGTCGTGCCGATCGCGGCCGCGCTCGCCACCTGGCAGCTGCGCCCGGCGTACGCCGACGTGCGCGCCCGGCCCGCGCCCGGGTTCCTCGCCCTGGACCGGGCGCTCGTGCGGCTCGATGCGCGACGGGTCGAGGTCGTGCCCCTGCGCGACCATCAGGAGGCCGAGGTCGTCGCCCGGGCCGTTCCGCTCGCCCGCGGATGGTCGCGGCAGATCGACCGCGGCGAGAACGCCCTGTTCTACGAGGGAGTCCTGACTCCGGAGCGGTTCCACGCCTGGGTGCTCCTGCACCGCGTCGACGCGGTCGCGCTGGCCGACGCACCGCTGGACACCGGTGGTCGGCGCGAGGCAACTCTACTGCGCCACCAGCCGGTACGGGGTCTGGAGCGCGAGTGGTACGACGCGCACTGGACGGTCTGGCGGGTCGTGGACGCCCGACCCCTGGCGGCGCCTCCCGCGGTTGTGGTGACCTCCGGCCGCGCGTCGCTGGTGCTTCGTTCCGGGCGCGCGGTCGACTCGCTCGTCGACGTCCGCTGGTCCCGATGGTTGAGCCTGTCCGGGCACGGTTGCCTGCTGCGCACCGGTGACCGCACCCGGGTGCGCTTCGCCCGTGCCGGCACGGTCACCTTGACCAGCTCGCTGTTGCCGCGCGGCCACTGCTAGGGCCGCGCCCGGCCGGTGCGGGTGGTCGGCGTGCCGCCTGCGGTCGCAACTCCCGTGGGCCGGTGGCACGCCGATCTTGCTGGGGTGGTGCGGGTGGTCGGCGTGCCGCCTGCGGTCGCGACGCCCGCGCGCCCGTGGCACGCCGATCTTGCTGGGGTGATGCGGATGGTCGGCGTGCCGCCTGCGGTCGCAACTCCCGTGAGCCGGTGGCACGCCGATCTTGCTGGGGTGATGCGGGTGGCCGTGACGGTGGCGCTGTCGGGGTCCCGGGCAGCGGCTGCCGGCTCAGCCGGCAGCCGCTTGCCTGGGGCTAGGCGTTTGGCGCGATGCCAGGGCCCGCGTCGAGGCCGTCGGCGGGGGCGTCCGCCGGCCCACCTGCGGGGGCGTCCGCCGGCCCACCTGCGGGGGCGTCCGCGGGTCCGTTGGCCGGTCCACCCGCAGGGCCGTTACCCGCCTTGCCACCGGGCGCTCCTGCGGGCCGGGCCGGGTGGCCGGTGGCGACGCGAGCGGCGTCCAGCGTCGTACCGTCCGGGTCGACGACGCCCTCGGCCCGTACGAAGCTGCCCACGGTGAGGGCGGAGGTCTTTGCCGCGGCCCCGTCCTTCTCGTACGTCGTGGAGCTGCTCGTCCTGATCGTGCGGGTGAAGCCCGACTCGTCGACGAGCTTCACCGTGGAGCCGTCGACGGCGCTCACGAAGCCGCCGACATGGGCCGGCTCGATCTCGACGGCCTTGGCGACGGCGGCGGTGGCGGCGGGGTCGACGAGCCGCACCCGCACGATCTCACCGACCTTCACGTCTGTACGGGTCGCCGTGGCGCGCCCGTGCCGGTAGGTCGTGGCCGGCGTGAGCGCCACCGTCTTCGTGCCACGGGCGGTGTCCACCGTCAGCTGCGTGCCGGTGACGGCCGTGACGAGTCCGCCGGCACCGTGCCTCGGACCGTGATCACCTCTCCCGGGACCGTGGTCGCCGCGGGGACCGTGACCGGGCTGGCCGGCGGCGCCGGTCGGCGGCGTGGTGGGGGTCGTCGAGGCGGCCGAGGCCAGCCCGTTGACTCCGAGGCCGAGACCGGCCACCAGGCCGACACTGCCGGCAACGAGGGCGACGCGGCGGCCGCGGGTGGGGGACGTGCTCATGGGGGGCTCCTTCTGTCGGGTTCCTCCAGCATGTGGGCGCTGACTGTCAGCAGGCTGTGCGCGACCTGCCGGTCAGCTCCCGGCCCCGAGTGCGTCACGGAGGGCGGTCAGCAGGACCGCGACGTCGTCCGCCCCCCCGGTCGCCTGCACCGCGCGTACGACGAGGGAGGCCAGCACGCCGGGCACCGCAGGTGGCGCGACGGGGTCGGACGCCAGGATGATGCCGCCGACGACATGGTCCAGCACCCCCTGGCCGTGCTGGTCGAAGCGCAAGACGCGGTCGCCGCACCACACCAGGGCCGGCTCGGCTGCTCGGAACAACCCGCCGCCTCGGGCCGCCCGCTGGCCCAGGCCGGGCACCGAGGCCAGGTTCGCGAGGGTGCGTTCGAGCCCGAGCCCGCGCACGGACGTGGCCAGCACCTGCTCGACGGCCGGGGGGTCGAGCGGGTCGACGAAACCCCCAGCGGCCGTCAACTCAGGGGCACCACGAACGACGGGGCGACGGTCCGGCCGCCCTCGACCTTGCGGATCGCCGTCCCGGAGGTGAAGAACTCCAGCGTGTGCGGCCCCCACATCCATTCGCTGGCCGCCCAGTCGACGCCGGTGATGCCCGTGGCCTCGACCCGCTCTGCCTCGGCCTGCATGCGGCCCAACGCCATCTCCCTGGCGTCGTAGTAGCCCTGCGTCCACTGCGGCATCTCGACGTTCTGGCCGACCTGGCGCAGTGTCTGCAGGAAGCCCTGGGCCGCGATGTGCCAGACGCACACCCCCATGACGAACTCCACCGGGACGTGCCCGGTCCCGAGCAGGGTGTAGAAGTCGCGCACCCCGAGGTGGCTGGTGAACGGCGCACCGTCGGGCCGGCGGAAGGTCCCGGGCCGCTCGCGGTGCCGGACCGACGTACCGACGGCGATGAACTCGACGTGTTCCGGGCTGAGCCCGTGCTGGCGGAAGGACAGCTGCACGCCCACCACCCCGTCCGCCTGCACCTGCGCGGCCTCGGACAGCATCCGGCCCATTGCGTTGGCCCGCGCGGTGTACATCGCCTGCGTCAGGACCCCGAGTTCCACGGACTGGCGCAGGTTCTGCTGCTGCCAGCCGATGTGGAAGACCGAGCTGCCCATGACGAACTCGAGCGGCTCGAACCCGGCGGCGTCCAGCAGAGCGAACTCACTGACCGACAGGTCGCTCGTCCAGACCCTGCCGGCCTCAGCCAGCCGGGCCGAGGCGATTTGATCGGGCTGGAGCGAGGTCATGGCCCGCAGGTTAGCCACGTCGAGCCTCCCGGGACAGGGTCGGTAGGGCCGCGGCATCCTGAGCGCGGGCACCTGGGTCGGTGGGGCAAGTGCGGCACCCTCTGGACGTACGCCGTTTGCCCGGCGTTCACCTTGATCTGGTTGAGATGGAGCACCGCAACTGCCAGGAGGCGCCATGACCCAGGACGACGAGCAGCGCCAGCTCGACGCGGTGCGCGAGGACCTCCTGCGGGAGTACAGCGGGCTGGCGCCGGAGATGGTCAACGCGCGGTTTCGCGCCATCGTCGCGGAGTTCGAGGGGGCGCCGGTGCGCAGCTTCGTGCCGGTGCTGGCGCAGCGTCGACTGCGTCAGGCCCTGCACGACGCCAGTTGACCAGGCCCTCGGCGACTCCGTGCGCCAAGGGTCGGGAACCGCCCCGGTCGTGCGCCGGAGCAGGGGCGCATCCCGACCGTGAACGGGCGGAACTCCTGCGACGATGGCGTGACGCCGGGTCTGTCGCCACCGATCTCCTACCGCCCCAGGCGCCCTGCGCTCAGTGCAGCCGTGCCGGTCGCCAGCACCATCGGCACCAGGAGAGCTAGGCCGGAGTGGGTGAACTCCAGCATCAGCACGATGGCGCAGAGGGGAGCCCGCTGCGTGACGGCCAGGACGGCCGCGGCGGCGATCAGCGCGAAGACCTCGACGGGTGTGCCCGGCCAGAGCCCGCTCCACAGCCGGCCGGTGAGGGCGCCGAGGACGGCGCCGGTGGCGACCGACGGCGTGAGCAGCCCACCGGCGGCTCCGCTGGACAGGCACGCAGCCGTCGCCACGGGCTTGAGGACCAGGACGGCCAGCAGCACGGGCAGGCTCAGCACGCCGTCAAAGGCCACCTGGGCCAGGCCCTTGCCGTTCCCGAGCAGCTGGGGGAACGCGACTGCGAGTCCGCCGACCGCGGTGAACACCAGGGTGGTAGCGACCGGCAACCGCCAGTGCGCAGCGGCGTGGGACCGGGCTCTACCGGTCATGCGCAGGAACAGCACGCCGACGACCCCGGCGAGCGGTCCGATCAGCACCGAGAACGCCACCGCACCCGCAGTGAGGTCAAAGTCCGGCACCTGGTAGGTCGGCCGGTTCGGCAGAGCGATCCAGGCCAGCGCGGTCGCGATCGCCGACGTCAGCACGGCGGGTACGACGTGGCGGGGCAGCGCCGAAGACAGCAGGACCTCCAGGGTGAACAGCGCCCCGCCGAGCGGTACGTCGTACACCGCTGCCAGTCCGGCGCCGGCACCGCAGGCCAGGATCAGGCGACGGTCGTCGCTGGTGAGGGTGGCTCGTTCGGCGAACCAGCCGCCGAGCGAGGCTCCGACCTGCCGAGGCGCGCCCTCGCGGCCGAGGGAGGCACCGAAGCCGACAGCGATGATCTGCAGCACGGCGTCGGCTGTGCTGGCCCGTACGCGTGACGGCTGGTCGGGCTGACCCAGCGCCTCTGTCAGCGACCGGAGCGGCCTCGTCGAGCGGCGCAGGAGGTACCAGCCAAGGCCGACGACGAGGCCACCCATGGCCATGACCGAGACCCGGCGCGCTGGCGAGGCACGCTCGACGCCGGTCAGGAAGGTGTCCTCGGTGTAGCCGTAGGCCAGGTGCTGCACCAGGTGCAGCAGCAGCGTCAGAGCGATCCCGCCGACCCCGGCGCCGACGCCGGTCAGCACCACCACGGCGAGCAGCCGACCGGAGTAGCTGCTCCGCTGCGTGAGGCCGGTCTCGGGAGCAGCCGTCATTGCCGTGAGGAGCGCGAGCCGTCAGCTTGCTCGACCTGAACGTCGGCCAGCGCCCCGCGAGGGGGCTCGGCGTTGTACGGCTCGCTCTCGTGCACGACCATGTCGTCCCGCTTGCCCCACAACGCCACTGCCCGGTCCTCCTGCTCGCCCTGCCCGGAAGCGGCCATCCGGGCAGCCGCCAAGCCCCACCTTGGCAGCAGTGCCCCGGGGTGGGGGAGGCATGCACCGTGCGTGACCGGAAGACTGCCGTGCGCTCAATGGTCACGATGCGCCATTCCCGCACCCCGGCAACTTCGGACGAGGACGACGACACGTACGACCCAGGCTGGTGCTCGCGCTGGTGGCTCTGGCAGCGACGGCGCTCGGGCCGGTGCAGGCGGCGTCGGCGGCGGCGCTGCCCGTACTGAGCGTGCACTCCGGCAGCGCAGGTGGGTTCACGGTGAGCGGCGCCACGTCCCGGCGCGCCGGGCGAGTGGTGCTGAACTTCACCAACAGCAACGCCCATGGCAGCGACGTGCAGCTGCTGCATGGCACGACGATGGCCACGGTCATCCGGCACATCCAGGCGCAGGAGGGCATGGGTGCCGCGGCCTCGACGCGGGCCCTGACGCGGGAGACCCACCTGTTCGGCGGGGCCGGCCTGCAGGCACCCGACCAGAGCGCGCAGGTCACCGAGACCCTGTACTCCGGCACCTACTACCTGCTCGACATCGCCGCCATCTTCGCCCACAAGACGCCGACGGTGAAGGCGCTGCACGTGTACGGCAGCCCCGTGCCGCGGGCTTTCCCGAGCACGGCGGGGCTCATCTCGCTCACGATGACGGAGTCACATGATGACGGCGCTGCCGGTCGCCGCTGAGGGAACGCGGCCACGGAACCGGGCGTCGAAGCCGTATGCGGACGCGCACGGCCCTGTTGATGACGTTGCTGCTGGAGGTCGCTGGCTGCACAAATAGCGCCTCACCCTCCCGCGCAACTTTCGGCGGTGTGGTCGAAGTCCACTACGAGGCCGGGAACGCCACCTGGAAGACGAGTGCGGAACAAACCTGCCGCTTGCAGCGGCAAGAAACCCCGACGGCTCAACCGAGCACGACCCAGTGGTACGCGCTGCGGCACGGCATTGCCAAACAGGCGCAACTTGCCTGCCTGGCCGCACAACCACACGTTCTCTCCGTCGCGCAACCGCTGTAGCCGAGAGCGTGAAGCGTCGGCTGTCAGTTGGGCAGGAGTGCGAAAGCTTCTTGGATGGCTCGAAGGACCGCTTTGTCCTCAACGTCACTGAGAGCGCCGATCCGGGCGCCGGGGCGATCACGGTACACGGTCGAGCAGCTCCTCCACGGCGGCGGCATCGACGTGCTGCGGGCCGCGCTGTGCTGCGCAGTGCAGCTCGGTGTGGAGCAGCCACGAGGCAACGAGTCGCAGGTCTCCGGGTTGAGTCGCCTGCGTCAGAAAGGTGTGCAAGCCGGCGACTCATCCTCCTCGACCAGCAGCTTCATGGCCGCCGAGGTGTCAAGATAGATGATCACCAGGGGCCGCGGACGTCGGCGATGATCTCGGCCGTGGTGGGCGATCCGGGGCGGCGCGGCTTGGGCGCCGGGAGCGTTGGCACCTGAGAATGGGGGTGGCATCAACTCTCACTTCTCAGCTAAGTGAGAATAACCTGATCCCATGTTCTCTGATCACGGTTGGCCGGTCGTGAGTGGCGAAGAGCATCCTTGGACGTGGACCATCCCACGGGAAATGCTGTCGCAGTCGGCCCGCCGGGCGCACTCCGGGCCCTACCGCGCTGCACTCGTACCCCGTATTGCCCGTACGGCGCTGGTGCTGCCGTCGGACGTCGCGGGGTTGGTAGCAGAGGCCACTGCCGAGATCGTCCGGTTCGACACCGAGCTCGGTGCCGCGCTCGCGCCCTTCTCAGGCATCCTTCTGCGTTCCGAGTCCGCCTCGTCGTCACTCATCGAGAACCTGAGCAGTGGCGCCAAGGCGATCGCCGTCGCCGAGCTGGGAGACTCGAGCAAGCGCAACGCGATGGAGATCGTCGGGAACGTCGCGGCCATGCGGGCTGCTATCGAGCTCGCGAATCGTCTCGACGCCGACGCCGTCCTCGCCATGCACCGGGCGCTTCTCGAGAACGTCGAGCCAGGGATCGCGGGTAAGTGGCGTGAGCAGCAGGTCTGGGTCGGAGGGTCATCGATCGGCCCGCATAAGGCCGACTACGTCGCGCCGCATCAAGCCACGTGCCCGGGCTGATCGACGACCTGGTCGCCTTCATCGCGCGAGACGATCTCCCGCCCCTCGTCCTCGCAGCCGTCACGCACGCGCAGTTCGAGACCATCCACCCGTTCCCCGACGGCAACGGGCGCACGGGCCGGGCGCTCATCCACTCGATCCTGAGATCGCGCGGACTGACGCGCTCCGTGACCGTGCCCGTCTCCGCGGGACTGCTCACCGACACGACCGCGTACTTCGCCACGCTCGCTGCCTACCGCCGGGACGACCCCTTGGCCATCATCAGGGAGATCTGCGCTGCTTCGGAGCGCGCTCTGGTCAACGGGCGGCAGCTGGTCAGCGACCTGCAGCAGGCGCGTGTGCGTTGGGCGGACGTCGTCGTGGCCCGCCGAGACGCGGCAGCGTGGCGTCTCGCCGACTTGCTGCTCCGTCAGCCGGTCGTGGACACCGCGACTGTCGTCCGCGAGCTCAACGTGACGCCGAACAACGCTCCCCGTGCGATCGCCCACCTCGTCGAGGCCGGGGTCCTCAAGGAGTTCACCGGCTTCAAGCGCAACCGCCTCTGGCAGGCCGCGGAGGTGCTCACAGCCCTTGACGCCTTCGCGACGCGGGCGGGGCGTCGAGTTCCGTGACTGGTTCCCGCCGAACCGGGTGGTATGACAACTCGAAGCAAGTCCTCGTCGAGTCGGTGCAAGGGGACCGTGACCTGCTTCTGGCCCCCAACGCCGTAACAGATCATCAACTCGGCGAGTTGCTGCCCGTGGCGCCTGGACGGTGTTGTCGGCCGAGTACCGCTTGGCCTGGACGTAGATTCGGTCCAGCTCCAGCGGATCCTGGCTGACGATGCCGTGCCGTCACCGCTCTTCCCGGTGTGGTCCATGGCGCCTCCCGTCCCCCAGCCCATCGCCGACAGCAGCCGCAACACCACGCGTTCGAAGTGGACGGGCGGCAGCGCGCGTAGCCGATCGAGCGTTGGTCTATCGGGACCTGGTGAACGGCTCTTGGGTGAAGGCCAAGGCTGCTCTGCTGGCAGCAGTAGAGAGACAGGCGTTGGAGGCAGGATGAACAGGCCCGTCCTGGGCAGCCGCACCGTTGTCGTATGGCGCCCGCGGCTGCGTAGCGGTGCTTTCTGATGGGAGCAGCAGCCCCGCGCACACCGGGAATCACGAGGCTGTTGCTGCCAACAAGGGTAGGACTCCAATTCGCTCGGTGCCATGTCCATACGCGAGGGTCGCTGGGCGCAGGTACGGCAAGGGCGCAGGAGCCTCGCTGTGCCCTGCAGCGCGCCCGTGCAGCTTGCAGTCCTTGCTGTCGGCCTGACCACCGAGGCTGGTGAGGTAGTCCGCGAGCCAGTCGCCAGCTTCAGCGACGGCGCTGCTGTGGTCACTACTGACGCAGCGGGTCCTGCCGGCGCAGGTGTGGCCTTTGCTGCACGACGGCGACGTGCCCACCCTCGGCGGGCTGATCTTCGCGGACAAACCAAGCTGACCCCTACCCACGCACGCAACAGCCCCGGTCGCCGTGGTGGCGGCCGGGGCTCCCCTTCTCTGCCTCATCCTCAGACGCCAGGACGCCGCGATCCCTACTTTGACTGCGGCACCGCGGTCGTCGGCGCGGCGTTCCTGCATCGACGGTGATGCCATGTCACGCTCGAAAGCGTAACTGCGAGAGAGCATTCGCCCGGCTGCGCACTCGACCCCGTGTACTGGCTGAGGCACGCGATCGCAGCAGCGACGAAGCTCACGGCCGGCGGCCAGCCCGACGCTGACATCGCGGACCGGCTCTCCACAGCGGCGTTGCTGAACGGTCTGGAGTACTTCGCGGACAAGGAAGAATGGGCGGCGGTGACACTGCAGGACATCGTCCGCTACGCGAGCCTCATGGGCGAGAAGTTCTCCCAGATGTGCACATGCGGGCAGAACGGACCTTCGAGCACGCTCAAGTGGTGACCAGCTAGGCCACTTGGTCGACCGGGGGCGGCAGTCGCCCCCGGCCAGGACGCGGTGAGGCGCAGCGGGCCGAGCCGGATGCTCCTGGGAATGCCGAACGACACGACGTGCTCCTCGAGTTCGCCTTGGCCGACGACCGAGCGGCTGTGGTTCGCCTGAACGTCACGGCCCACGTCGACAGCGACGAGTGGCGGTGGCGGTGGCGGTGGCGGTGCCGGTGCCGCCCGACGTCGCGAGCAACGTCCACTAGCTGCTCAGGGCGGGGCGCAAGCGGAGGCCACGAACGGGTGCGCCGGAGCTACCGGCTTCCGCCGCTGGACTGCCACACGGGGCGGGGACGCGCTGGGGGGCGGCTCGGCGACGTAGTCCGTGCGCGCGTCGAGCACGACCGCTGACACGTTCGTGCTTTCACTGGCGGCCAGGGCGGCGTCGCTCGCTGGCTGGTGCGCTACACGAACCCTGCTGGCTTGTCGCGGTCCAAGACCTTCACCAAGGTCCCCGACCAGCTGATGCGCAGCCGCAGGTCCGTCGCCCTGGATCTCAAGGCTGCCCCCGACCGGGACCTGGCGCTGGCGCTCGTGGACCGGGCCGATGTCCTCATCGAGGGCTACCGCCCGGGGGTGATGGAGCGGCTGGGCCTGGGCTCGGACGACTGCCTCGCGCGCAACGGCCGGCTCGTCTACGGGCGGATGACCGGCTGGGGCCAGTCGGTCCGCTCGCGATGCGGGCCGGCCACGACATCAACTACCTCTCGCTGACCGGTGTGCTGAATGCGATCGGGGCTGCCGGTGAGCCGCCGCCGCCGCCGCTCAACCTGGTCGGCGACTTCGGCGGCGGCTCGATGTTCCTGCTCGTGGGTCTGCTGTCCGCGCTGTGGGAGCGGGAAAGATCCGGACGCGGCCAGGTCGTGGACGCGACGATGGTCGACGGCATCGGCGTGCTCTCGCAGATCATCTGGGCGATGCGCGCGACCGGAACCTGGTCCGAGGACCGGGCCGACAACCTGCTCGACGGGGGCGCCCCCTTCTACCGCACCTACGCCTGCGCCGACGGTCGGTACGTCGCGGTC
>JAABUX010000850.1_pt1 | contig 49196 bp, 36 predicted proteins | sample 5561851 | NCBI WGS metagenome assembly JAABUX01 (sample SAMN10711883, study PRJNA513361) | rock metagenome | isolation source: Antarctica rocks | place: Antarctica: Victoria Land, Richard Nunatak red sandstone | collected 2016-01-03 | reverse complement strand
GTTTGCCATGAGATTCCCTGGGTGCGTTACCCGGATCGGTCGTCACACCGAGAAAGGTACACACAAACCGCTCAAAGCGCAAGCGTTACAGTTTGCCAAACCAACTCAAAGTGCGCGCTGGCCCTGGCTTCAAGCCGTGACCCAACCATGAAGCAGTACGCGATTGTCATCGAAAAGGCCGAGACGAACTATGCGGCTTATGTCCCCGACCTGCCGGGGTGTATTGCGACGGGCGCAACGCTCGAAGAGACGGAACGACTCCTGCGTGAGGCCATCACACTGCATATAGAGGGAATGCGAGAGGACGGATTGCCAGTACCCGAACCGTCGAGCCGAGTCGAGTGTGTCGAGGTCGATTCTTGATCCTTTGTGGGTTGGTGGACCATGCGAGAATCCGTCGCGGTCCTGTCATTACTGCTCGGCATCGCGTTCCCCTTGTTGCTGAATGGCCAGCCGTTCTCCAACAACCTCCTCGGGATCGGATTCGCCCTGGGCGCCGTGTCCCTGATCCTGGGTCGTTCGCTCGGTCGAGGCGTGCCGAAGCCCGACCTCCGGGCGGGCGACAAGGTCGTCATCGGCTTGGCAGTTGTCCTGGTCGTGTTTCTCGCCGTGCAACTCCCGTCGGCGTATCGGTTCCAGGCCGACTTCAACCGCAAGGTCAAGGAACTCAGGAAGGCGCGGGCGAACGGCGTCCGACCGGGCGCCTTCCGGCCTACACGCGCCGCGACGAGTCCCGACCGATCGGCCTTTGCCCGGTCGCTTCCGGGGTCCTGGGCCGGATTGTCCGCCCAGCCGGGGCCGGATAGGATTGGTTCGTAGTTGGATCGCTCCAACCCCTCGCAGGCAAGCATTTGGAGGCGCCGCATGTCATCGGCAACCGAAAGACCGGTCGCCACGCTCGATGATCTGGCTCGCGTCGACGGCAAGGCGGAACTGATCGGTGGGAGGATCGTTCATCTCATGCCTACCGGGTTCTGGCCAGGTGCGGTCGGCGGCGAGATTTATTCGAGCCTTAAAGATCATGCGAGGGCGATCAACCGAGGTCGAGCCTCGACCGACGGAGTCGGCTATAACGTCCCCGAACTTCCCTCGGGCCGCGAGTCGTTTTGCCCGGATGCCTCGTATTTCGACGGTCTTCTCCCGGCCAAATGGATGAGGTTCGTCGAGGGGCCGCCGACGTTCGCGGTCGAGGTTCGGAGCGAGAATGACTATGGGCCGGCGGCCGAGCGAGAGATGGCCGCCAAGCGGCTCGACTACTTCGCGGCGGGGACCAAGGTCGTTTGGGACGTTGACCCGGAGGCCGAGTGCGTTTTCGCCTACAAGGCCGACTCGCCCGACCGGCCCGTCACCTTCCTCAAAGGCCAGGTGGCCGACGCGGAGCCGGCGGTCCCGGGCTGGCGGATCGCGGTGGATGACCTCTTCGCTTGAGCTTCGACCATGACGCGGGACCTTCGATCTGACCGGGTTCTGGTTGCCTGCCCCGACGCTCGGCCCCCGGCTTATCAGGCGGTGATCGCCCTCGCCGAGGCGGATCGGCTCGACCAGTTCGTCACCGGATTCTACTACCGGGGGCACAATCGGGCGACGGAAATGGCCCGGCAACTGGTCCCTTGCCGGTTCGCCAGGATCAGGCGACAGCTCATGCGGCGGCATGATCGGCAGATCCCCGGCGACAAGGTCGCTTCGGCCTGGAGCTATGACGTGGCGCTCCAGCTTGAGGCGAAGCTGGCGGCTCGGCGGCCGGGGACTCAGCACCCGGTGGCCCGGTGGCGGACCCGGCGGTTTGATCGGGTCGTGGCGAGGGCGATCGAGGCCCGTCGGCCCTCGGCGGCGCTCCTGTTCAGCGACGTGGGGTCGGAAGTGGCCTTACCGATGTGTCGTAAGCTGGGCATCCCGACCATCCTGAGCATGGTCCACGGCGATGTCCGCGAGGAGGTCGAGATCCTAGCGCAGGAGGAGGCCCGCTCGCCCGACTTCTTCCCGATCTACCTCGGCGACGGGAAGCTTGACCTCGGCGAGCTCGACTGGCTCCATAAGCGACGGCTCCAGGACATCGCTTTGGCCGACCGAATCCTGGTCCCGTCCGAGCACATCGCCGGGGAGCTGGTCCGGCACGGGACGCCCGAAGGTCGGATCTCGGTGGTCCCCTATGCCGCCGATTCCAGGCGGTTCCGACCCAACACCGACAAGCGACCGGGCGACACCTGCACCTTCCTGTTCGCCGGGGGGATCACCCAGCGCAAGGGGATCAAGTACCTCCTCGAAGCCTGGCGGAAGGTCTGTCGCACCGGCTGGACCCTGCAACTGCTCGGGGCCTTGCCGAGCGACCCGGGTCCGCTCAGGCCGTATCTCGATGAGGTGGTCCACCTCGGTCGGGTCGGCCACTCCGAGATGCCCGCGAAAATGGCCGCAGCGGATGTTTTCGTGTTCCCGAGCCTATTTGAAGGCTCGGCGGTTGTCACTTATGAGGCCCTGGCGTGCGGCTTGCCGAGCATCGTCACCCCGAATGCAGGTTCGGTGGTCCGCGACGGGGTCGACGGGCTGATCGTCCCGGCTGGTGATGTGGACAGGCTCGCCGAGGCGATGGTCCGGCTCGGCTCCTCGCCCGATCTCAGAGCACGGATGGCCCTCGACGCCCGGACCCGCGCCGAGGCGTTCGACTGGCCGAGATACCACGCCTCGATCCGGGCCGAGGTCGAACGGCTCGGGAGGACTTGATCTTCTCGACGGAGGTTGACGGTCCGGCTATCGTGGGCTACGGATCAGTTTGAGGCCAGGGTCGGACCGCCGATGAACCACCGATCGGCGATACCTGGCCCTTCGCCTCCCGGACAGCCTGAACTTCGAGGGACCTCGCGATGCCTCCCGTCTCGACCTTCCCGGACCAGTCCTCGCGATCGAATTCGACTCGCCGACGCGCCCGGATTCTCGCCGGGTGGTTCACCGCCGGCTTGCTGGTCGTCGGCCTTCCTGGGGTGGAATCGACCTGGAGCGTCGCCAATGCTCAGGTCCAAACGCCCATCTCAAGCCCCCGGCGGACAAGCAACGCCGAGCAAGGGAAACTCGACGCCACGGCCGCAGGACCCGGGGTCGGGCTGGTGATCGAGGTCCGCCCCGAGGCGTTGCTCAAGCTCCCGATCTACCAGAGGTTCGCGGATCAGATCCCCGAGGATTCGAAGGAGGTCAAGGCGTTCAAGTCGGGGGCGATCGAGCAGGTCCTCGTCCTGGTGTCCGACCTGAGGCCGAGGAATGATCCGGCGGGGCGAGGGGCTCCCCCTCGGCCGGTGTTCGTCCTCCGATCGGCCCGGCCCTATGACTGGAGGGACTTCATCTCGGCGAAGGTCGATGAGGTGGCCGGGGACGGATTCACCTACCTCCGGACGAGCCGTGGTCGGGGGGAGCTTGCTTGTTACCGGGTGATCGATGACCGGACCCTACTGGTCGGTTTCAGCGAGGGGGACGTCTCCGCGCCGCCGCTCAACGGCGGTCGACCCAAGGGGGGGCACGCCTGGGACCTCGCCTGGAGCCAACTCCCCCCGGGACCGATCCGGGTGGCGGTCGACGGCTCGATCCTGGCCCGGTTCGTCCCTCCAGGGCGAGAGGGGATGGGGTTTCAGGTGATCTCGCCGTTGCTCGATGAGGTCAAAGCCTATGCGATGACCATCGACGTCAAGGACGGCTTGACCGTGGACGCCCGGGCGATCTCGGCCAACCCCAACGGGGCGGAGCGGGTCGGCGAGACGCTTCGGGCGATCCAGACGCTTTCGAGGAACATCGTGCCCGCGATCCGCCGCCAGATCCCGAAAGCACCCCCTCAGGCGGCGCAGATGTCGAACAACCTGGTCGACGCCTTCGACACCATGCTGTCAACCGCCCGGATCGAGCAAGATCAGGCGACCACCCGGCTCCAGATCAAGGCCGACGGCATCACCGTGGTCACCGCCACCGCTCTGCTCCTGCCCGCGATCCAGGCCGCCCGGGAAGCGGCCCGACGCGCCGAGTCGATCAACAACCTCAAGCAGATCGGCCTGGCGATGCACTGGTTCCAAAACTCCTCCAACTCCTTTCCCGCCGCGAAGGGGTACGGCCGAGACGGCAAGACCAGGCACAGTTGGCGGGTCGACCTGTTGCCTTTCGTCGAAGAGGTCGCCCTGTACAACGAGTACAACTTCGACGAACCCTGGGACGGGCCGAATAACAGCAAGCTGATCGAGCGGATGCCCAAGGTCTTTCACGCCCCTTCGGACACCAACGCCAAGCCCGGCGTGCCCTCGTACTTCGCGGCCACCGGCCCCGACACCTTGTTCCCCGACCGGAAGGCGGGGATGGCGATCGCCGAGGTCCTGGACGGGACCGCGAACACAATCGCGGTGGTCGAGGCCAAGCGAGACATCCCCTGGACGAAGCCCGAGGATATCCCGTTCGAGGGGGAGGGACCGCTCCCCCAACTCGGCGGGATCTCCTTGAACGGCTTCAACGCCCTGTTCGCCGACGGGTCGGTCCGGTTCCTGAAAACCTCGATCAACCCGGTGCTCTTTCGAGCTCTCCTGTCCCCGGCGGGAGGCGAGGTCATCTCGGCCGACGCCTACTGACGGCGACCAGCGCTCCGAGCCGAACAGCTTGACCCGGCTCGATGGCCCACCTTGCCGCCCGGCATGGTGGGCCTCGTTCGTCGCCGGATGGGCCTAGGCTTGGGCTGGCCGCATGTGTCGCCTGTCGGGCTGGAAACTCGAACGACTTGGTGAGGAACTGTCGGCGCGATCGCCCGATCCGGGACGACTGCGCCGGCTCGATCGACCCATGCCGAGAACGCCATGCACGAGTTAGGCTTTGTTTACGCCTTGGCCGCGATGATCCTCGGCCTGGCCGCGTTCCAGGTGATTACCAAGCGGTTCGACCCGTTCGCGCCGACGTGGCTGTTCCTGGTGGGGATCGCCCAGGAGTACGTGGTCCAGGCGATCTCGTATCACGACTGGGCGATGCGGGTCCGAGGGGCCGAGATCGTCTCGGAGGCGAGCTTCCGGTCGTTCTGGGCGATCGGCTGGATGCTGACGGTTTATTACCTCGGGCCGGGAAGGGCGCTGTCCCGGCTCTTGCCACGCCCGCCGATGAGTTGGAGCACCGGCGTGGTCGGCCTGGCTTGCCCCCCTTTGTTCCTTTGGGGCCTGGGTTGCGGGTTGCTGGTCGCTCGGGGGTTCGGCGGGTCGAACGACGAGCAGTCGGCCGAGGCGATGCTGATGGTCCAGTTTCCCCTCTTGATGCTGGTCGCGGGGATCGTCTGCATCGTCACGGGGCGACAGCCGAGCCGACCTAGGCCCGGCCTCGTCTTGGTGGGCGTGGCGATCGCCGTCTCCTATATGCTGATCTGGATGTTCATCGGCAAGCGGTCGCACTCGTTGTTTGCGGTCCTGACCGCCGTTTGCGCGTACTACATCCCCCGGCTCAAGCGGCCAAGCTGGCCCGCGCTTGCGGTCACGGCGGCCCTGGGGATGTTCGCCGTCGGATTGTCGATCGGCTGGCGCTATCACGCCAACAGCACGAAGACGCATGGGTCGCTCTCGGACTTCATGACGTTCGTCTCGAACTTCGACCCGGCGATCATCTTCGAGAGCATCAACCTCACCGACGGAGAAACCCTGATTCGCGAGTCGTACGAGACCGAGGAATACGGCGGCTTCATCATGATGCTCGGCACCGTCCCGACCCTCGCCGATTACGACTACGGCGCGAGCTACCTCCGGATCTTCTCGACATTCATCCCCCGGATCATCTGGCCCGAGAAGCCGATCTTCGGTCGAGACCAGTGGATCAACGCCTGGATCGCCGGCTCGGAACTGAAGCGAGACTCGACCTTCACCGGCCCTTCGATCGGCATCCTCGGAGCCGCGCAGCTCAACGGCGGGAACTGGGGGACGTTCATCGTCCTCGGCTCCGTCGGGCTGATGTTCCGGACGGCCTACGAATACTTCCGCCGGTATCAAACCGTCCCTTGGGTCCAGGTCTGGTGGGCCTTGACGTACTACAATGCCTGGCTCTCGACCGTCGGCGACGACCCGCTGACCTGGTTCTACTACAACTACGGATTCACCACGCTCCCGCCCCTCGTCGGCTTCTGGCTGGCCAACAAGTTCGTCGGCGGCGGCCCGACCTCGGCCTGATCGGCAACCTCGCGACGGACAACAAGGAAGTTTCCGATGGATCGCCCGCAAACCGTTCGACCGCCGAGCCTCACTTCGAGCTCGACCACCGACAAGGCCGGCCCGAGCTTGATCCGCAACGTCGACCTCTGCCGGGGGCTGTTCGCCTTCCTCGTGGTCGCCGCGCACTCCTACGACGCCTGCTGGGTGCTCTACCCGACCTCGATGGGCCGGATGCCCGAAGCCTTGCGGATCGGCTTGTTCGCGACGGTCCAGTCGGGCTTCTACTGGGTCATGGGCTTCTTCGTTATCAGCGGCTACTGCATCCAGCTCTCGGCGAACCGGATGCTCGAATCCGGCCGATTCCCGCTCGGGTTCTACCTCAAGGCCCGGTTGACCCGGATCATGCCGCTCTACTATCTCGGCCTGATGTTCGCGCTGGGGGTCGAGTGCCTGGTCGCCTCGATCCGCCCGGCGTATTACCCGGACGGGCTGGACGGGATCGGGTTCGCCTCGCAACTGATGTTCGTCCAGCGCTTGACCCGGACCTTCGGCGCGTTCGCCCCGTCGTGGACGATCACCAACGAGCTGTTCTACTACGTCTGCTTCGGCCTCCTGGCGGTTGGGGGGGCACGATCGAAGGTTCGGCCCGCCACCCTGGGCTTGGCTTGTTGCGCCCTGGTGGGTGGCCTTATGGTCGGGCTTCACCAGGGGGGGTTCCGCCAAGGGTGGGTCCTCGGGTTTGGGCTTTTGTTCGCCCTGGGGATCAACTGGTTCCTGGGAGCGTTGGTGGCGATCCACGGTCCTCGGTTGATGCGTCGGCCCGCGTTGAGGGCGGTCGCCCGAGCCTGGCCGGTCGGCTTCGCGTTGGCGGTCGGCTTGAGGGCAGGGGACCGAGTGCCCGAGCTGGCGATCGACCTGTTGCTCGGGGCGACGTTTGCGCTGGTGCTGCTCCGGTTTGTCGCTCTCGATCAGGCGAATCAGGCTCGAAACGAGATCCAATCGTCCCGATGGCTCACCTCGACCGCCGAGTTCATCGGTTTGGCCAGCTACCCGACGTACCTGTTCCACGGACCAATCCTCCTGCTCATCGCCAGCTTGATTCGCCAAACGGTGATCATCGAGGACTGGCGGGCGACGTGGTGCTTGCTGGTGGCGTCGGGGATTGGCGTCGGTTGCGGGCTGGGCTGGGTCTTGGAGCGGCCGATCATGCGGTGGCGATCGGATTTGCTGGCCAGGTGGAAGCGCGAGGCGACGGCTCGTCCGCTCGAAGCGGATCGCCCGGCGTTCGCCTCGACCGCCATGACGCAGGGGGTTTGACACCGATGATCGTCTCGGTCTGCTTCACCAACTTCGGCCCTTATCACCTCGCGAGGCTCCGGGCACTGGCCGGTTTGCTCGCCGAGTCGGGCGACCGCCTGATCGGCCACGAGTTGGCCGACCAGGAGGAGCGCTACCCTTGGGCCCGGGCCTCCGGCGGCGAACCGTTCACCTGGGCGACGCTGTTCCCGGGCCGGGCGATGGAGTCGATCCGCCCCGACGAGGCCCGGCGCGGGATGAAGCTCGCCCTCGACCGCGACCAGCCCGACGTGTTGGGCGTGGTCGGCTACGCTCGCCCTGAGTCGATGGCCGCGTTAGGTTGGGCGCTCAAGGCCGGTCGACCGGCGATCTTGATGTCGGAGAGCCAGGAGATCGACCACCCCCGGACCTGGTGGAAGGAGGCGATCAAGCGTGGTCGGGTCCGCCGATTCTCCGCCGCCCTAGTCGGTGGGCCTTGCCACCGCGACTACCTTGTCAAGCTCGGGATGCCGCCCGAGCGGATCACGCTGGGATACAACGCGGTCGACAACGCCGCGTTCGCCGACCGGGCCAGGCTCGCCCGCCTTCGCCCCGATTTTCGGTCCGGCTTGCCCACCAATCCTTACTTCATCGCGGTCAACCGGTTCGTCCCCGAGAAGAATCTCGTCGGGCTGGTTCAGGCTTACGCCCGGTACCGCGAGGCTTACCATGCGTCGACCGCCTGGGACCTGGTGCTCTGCGGCGGAGGCTCGGGGGCGGACGAGGTCGACCGGGCGATCCGGTCGAGCGGGTTCGCAGCTTCGATCCACCGCCCCGGCTTCATCGAAGGGGACGAGCTGTCACGCCGGATGGCCGGGGCGTCCGCGTTCGTCCACCCGAGCCGGATGGAACCCTGGGGGCTGGTCGTCAACGAGGCCGCCGCGACCGGGTTGCCACTCCTCGTGTCCGACCACGCCGGCTGCGCCGAGACGCTCGTGCCCGACCTCGACGGGACGACCGGCCGCCGCTTCGACCCCGACGACGGCGACGAGATCACCGCCGCCCTCGCCTGGATGGCAAGCTTGCCCGAAGCTGACCGCCAGAGGATGGGCCTCCGGGCCGCCGAGGTCGTCGCCGAGTGGGGACCGGAGCGGTTCGCCTCGGGCACGCTCGAAGCGATCCGGCTCGCCCAATTGCCCCGGCGTGTCCAGCCTCCGACCCTTGAGCGCGTCGCCTCGACCCGAAGGAGCCCGCGATGAACACCCTCGATTGCGCCCGACCGGCTCGACTTGTGGCCTCGACGTCGACCGGCCGGGTCCACTGCTGCAACGGCCTCGACCCGAGGCGGGACGGCGGGATGGTCCCGAGCATCCTGGGGATGACGGGCGCCCTGGCAAAGCTCGAAGGCTCGATCCAGATCGTCACTCCGACTCCGTCGCGGCTGGACCAACTTGACCTCCCGAGCAGGGTCCGCCTGTCCGGCCCCGAGGTCGACTGGAAGCGGTCGGTCGAGGCCGCCGACGTCGTCCACTTCCACGGGATCTGGCAGGGTCAGACCCGGCTCGGCGCCCGGCTCGCCCGACGGTCGAACGTCCCCTACCTGATCGCCGCCCACGGGATGCTCGACCCCTGGGCGCTCCGGCACAAGGCGGTCAAGAAGAAAGTCTATACCGCCCTGGTCGAGGGCCGGAACCTCCGGGGGGCGTCGTGCCTCCACGCGCTGTCTCGCCCCGAGGTCGGCCACCTCCGCGCGGTCGCGCCGAGGACGCCGGTTGCCTTGATCCCCAACGGCGTCAACCTCGCCCCATTCGACGACTTGCCGCCCCGGAGTGAATTGGAAGCCTCGCACCCGGAGTTGGTCGGCAAGACCCTGGTCCTGTTCTATGGCCGACTCCACGTCAAGAAGGGGCTGGACCTGCTGATCTCCGCCCTGGCGAGGCTGAAATCCGACCACCCTCGAATCCACCTCCTGCTCGCGGGCAACGACGACGGGGCCTTGGCCCCGACCTTGGCGCAAGCCGAGGCGAGCGGCGTCCAGGACCGGATCACGGCGATCGGCCACGCCTCGGGCCGGCTCGCCCGCCAGGTCTGGGGCGCCGCCGACCTGTTCGCGCTGCCGAGCTACAGCGAAGGGTTCAGCATGGCCATCCTCGAAGCCCTGGCCGCAAGGGTCCCCGTCCTCGCAACCACCGCCTGCCACTTCGCCGAGCTAAGCAAAGCTGAGGCCGGGGTGATCGTCGAGCCGACCGAGGAAGGCGTGACGCTCGGCCTCCGCAACCTCCTCCAACGCTCCGAAGGCGACCGAGCCACCCTGGCCAACAACGGCCGGAAGCTCGTCGAAGCCCGATACACCTGGGACGGAGTCGCTGCCCAGCTCGCCGAGGTCTACGACTGGGTCATCGGCGGCGGACCCAAACCCCACACAATTCATTGACCTGAGCCACGGATGGAACACCGATGGAACCCGGATAAGACTCTTGATAATTCTCTGATCCGTGTTCCATCCTTGGCTGAGACGGAAGGGTCTCCAGTAATGCTTATCGCGAACCGAGCTAAGGTCAGCGTGATCGTCCCGGTCAAGAATGAGGCCGAGAACCTGCGGCGGTGCTTGCCCGCCCTGGCCTGGGCGGACGAGGTGTTCGTCGTCGATAGCCAGAGCGGCGACGAGACCGCCAAGGTGGCCGAGGAGCATGGCGCGATCGTGATCCAGTTCCACTTCAATGGGGCCTATCCCAAGAAGAAGAACTGGGCTTTGGACCAGATCGCGTTTCGGAACGAGTGGGTCCTGATCGTCGACGCCGACGAGGTGGTCGTGCCCGAGCTGGCCCGGGAGATCGCCGAGCGGACGGCGAGCGACGAGGCCGACGGGTTTTACCTGAACATGAAGTACTTCTTCCTGGGGCGCCGGATTCAGCACTGCGGGTATGCGGAGGCTTGGAACCTCCGTTTGTTCAAGCACCGGCTCGGTCGGTACGAGAAGATGCCGGTTTCTCCCGGCATCCAGACCGGCGACAACGAGGCCCACGAGCACGTCGAGCTTGAGGGCGGTCGGGTGGCCCGGCTCAAGCATGAGCTGGATCACCATGCTTACCCTTCGATCGCCGTCTGGGTCGAGAAGCACAACCGGTACGCCGTCTGGGAGGCCGCCATGTATGGGCGGTTCCTCGACGAGCCGATCCCCGCCTCGATCGGCCGGGGGAAGCGGTTCAAGCGACGGCTCAAGAAGCTCTACCTCAGGCTGCCGATGCGGCCCTTGGTCCGGTTCGCCTACGCCTACGGGTTCCGCCTCGGCTTCCTCGACGGTCGGCCCGGACTGGTGTTTTGCACCTTGCTGGCGATCTACGACTTCCTGGCCTGGGCCAACGTCTACCAGGCCACGGTCAAGGACGAAGCTCAGGCCCGGGGGCCGACCACCGTCACGACCTCGGGCACCAGCTTCGAGGCGGGGTCGTCGAGCGCTCCCGCGAGGGGAGGGGCGTCGCTGGTCCGAGCATCCTGAGCCGAGCCGTGCCGCTGGTTGTAAAGCTCGGCCAGTCGCTCGGCTTCGCGGTCGGGGTTGTGGTCGCGGAGGACCGCCGATCGTCCCGCCTCGCTCAACCGGCGCGCCTGGCTCGGGCTGGACAGGACGGTGATGATCGCCTGGGCGAGCAACCCCGGGTCGCCGTGGGGGATGCGCAAGCCCCAGTTCTGGCCGTCGACCAGCGACCGAAGCCCCTCGACGTCCGACGCGATCGAGGGGACGCCGTGGGCCTGCGCGATCGCCAGGGAGCGCCCGGCGTTGGGCGAGATTGAGGTCTGGCAGTAGACATCGAGGACCTCCCAGAATGTCAGGTTCGACGTCTTGTCGTCGACGAACGTGAATCGGTCGGCGATCCTGAGTCGCTCGGCCCGGCGGCGGAGGTCGGTCTCCCCCTCGCCTTGCCCGGCCAGGAGGAACTCGGCGTCGTAGCCGAGGTCGACGACCCTCCGGGCGGCGTTCAGGAAGATCGCGAATCCTGAACCCGGGATCAAAGGCCCCACCGCACCGACGACAGGGATCTTGGTCGAGGCGGGAGGGACCCACTCCCCTAGATCGGGCTCGACGATCCCCTTGGGGATGATCCACAAGAAGTGGGGCGGCACGCTGTAGTCGCGGACCAACGCTTGGGCCAGTTCGGGGTTGCCCGCGATCAGCCCTCGGCACCAGGCCCGGCTCAGGCGGAGCCGGGCGTCTCGCCGGGGGAACTCGTCGACCGACAGGACATAGGGCAGATGCCAGCGCTCGGCCAGATCCAGCCCCGCGTCGGCCATCCCCGCCCCGAGGACGTGGAGCCAGACGGGTCGAGCCGTCGAGAACGACAACCCGGCGGCGGCTTCGAGGCCACGCGACGACCAAGGGAGCCACCACCGTCGGCCCAGCGGCGGCCACTCGGTGAGGTTACCAATCCCATGATTGGGGGCGACGCTCGAACAGATCATCCGGGTCGAGAAGCCGAGCCGCTCCAGTCGGTCGACGAGCGCCCGGTGGCTCCGGACCTCGTCGCGGTCGACCAGGCGTCCCGCCAGGAAGACGATCTCAGACCGAACTTCGGCCATGATCCCAAACCCCTCGAACCCAGGGAAAGACGACGAGGACGGCCCCGGATCGAACGACTTTAGCAGATTGAGCGTACCGGCAACAGCCAGACTGGCGTTTGCCAGGCCGGTCGGGTGCGACTTTATTTTTTGGCGGTTTAAGCCATTGACCGGAGAAACGGGGCTAACCCCAGCAGGTGGCCGTGGGTTTTTCCTCAAAACCCGGTCGAACCACCAAAAAATAAAGTCGCACCCGACCGGCCTGCCCCCGCCTTGGTGGGTGGCGCTTTCGAATCGGGAGATTCTGAGGGATCAAGAATTGCAGATCGCAGAATCGCACAGGGGGAAAAATCTTAGATTCTGGATTATTTGCGATTCTGCGTAGGAGTTGCACAGTTCGATCAAATTGAGCCACGGATGGAACACGGATCAGATAAAAAATACCTTTCTTATCCGTGTTCCATCCGTGGCTAAAAATCAACTGCGTAACTCCTATCTGCGATCTGCAATTCGAATCTCTAGATCCGAAAGCGACACCCACCTTGGTTAATCTCAAGCGTCCACCGATACCCACCTCGTCCTCCGGGGTTGTTGGAAACTTGAACGGCTTGGCATATAATCCGCCTGATCTTTTCGTTTCCTCCGCTCTGGTTCGAGGCTGATCATCCCTCGCTTGAGCGGCTCAAGGTCGGCCGACAGCCTCCGACCTCGCTCGAAGGACTAGCCCTGCATGAACGCTTCGCCCATGACCGAGGAGGCGGCACCGAGCGCCTCGGAACTCGCGACGCTCTTGACGCGACTCCTCGACAACGTCGGCACCGTCGTCCTGGGCAAGCCCGAGGCGATCAAGCTGGCCGTTGTCGCGCTCCTCGCCGAAGGGCATCTGCTGGTCGAGGACGTGCCGGGCGTGGGCAAAACTCTGCTCGCCCGCGCGATCGCCGCCAGCATCGACTGCTCGTTCCGCCGGTTGCAGTTCACCCCCGACCTCCTGCCTTCGGACATCCTCGGTTCGAGCGTCTACAACAACGTCACCGGCGAGTTCACGTTCAAGCCGGGGCCGATCTTCGCCAACGTAATCCTCGCCGACGAGGTGAACCGGACGACCCCTCGGACCCAGAGCGCCCTGCTCGAAGCGATGAGCGACGGCCAGGTCTCGGTGGAAGGTCGGACCCACATCCTCGAACCGCCGTTTCTCGTGATCGCCACCCAGAACCCCTACGAGTTCGAGGGGACCTACGTCCTGCCCGAAAGCCAGCTCGACCGGTTCATGATCCGGCTTCGGATGGGCTACCCGCTCCGCTCCGAGGAGCGCAAGGTCTTGCTCACGCACCGGACCGGCGAGCCGGTCGAGTCGCTCGCGCCGGTGCTGTCGGCCCTCGATGTTCGGATGCTCCAGAAGGCGGTCCGGGCCGTCCGGGTCGACGACGCGATCACCGAATACCTCCTCGACATCGTCCACGCCACCCGAGACGGCGACGACCTCCACGTCGGAGTCAGCACCCGAGGGGCCTTGACCTTCTACCGCGCCGCGCAAGGCTTGGCCTTCGTGTCGGGCCGAGACTATGTCATCCCCGACGACGTCAAGTCGCTCGCCGTGCCGGTCCTCTCGCACCGAGTCGTCGGCAAGTCGTTCCTCCAGGCCGGAGAGTTCGGCGCGGCCGAAGCCATCATCCGCGACATCGTCGACCGCCTCCGTGTCCCAACTTAAATCATGAGGAATTGAGCCACGGATGAAACACGGATGGAACACGGATGAATCAAAGAAAACTCCAATATTTTGATTTATCCGTGTTCCATCCGTGTTTCATCCGTGGCTAAGTGATTCTTGGAACTCATCTCTTTTGCTCAAGGCGGCGGTTCATGGCCAAAGCTCCCAGGCCGGTTCAGAGAGCGTCGCGGTGGCTGCTCCGGTCGCTCTGGCCGAGCCAGAAGCTGCGTTGGACTCGCGAAGGTTTGATCTATGGGGCGGTCTGGCTTGGGCTCCTGGCGACCGGGTTGCAGCAGCAGATCAACCTGATCTTGCTCGTGGCCGGGCTTGCGGCCGGGCCTTTGGTCGGGTCGATCTGGTCGAGTGCCGCGATGCTTCGGAAGATCCAGACCGCTCGACGTGCGCCGCCCTATGCGTTCTCGGGCGAGCCTTTGTTCATCGACTACACCTTGGATAATGATCGCCGCCACGTCGCGGCTCTAGCGTTGGTCCTTTCCGACGAGATGATCCCCGTCGATCGGTCGATCTCGGGTGGAACCGGGCTTTACCCCAAAGGGTTTTTTCCCAGGGTCGCCGGTCAGAGCCGGGCTCGGGTCCGTTGGGAAGGGGTGGCCCCTCGTCGAGGGCGGTACCGGTTCCGGTCGTTCGACCTCGTGACGCGCTCGCCGTTCGGGTTGCTGGAGCGTCGAGTTTCGGGGGGCGAGCCGACCTCGATCACGATTTACCCCGCCGTCGGGCACCTCACCAGGCGCTGGCAGCATCTCCACCGCGACGCGAGCGAGACCAAGCGAGGCTCAAGGCACGACCGGTCGATCCAGCAGCAGGAGTATCATGGACTCCGCGACTACCGGTCGGGAGACAGCCCGCGCTGGATTCACTGGCGGACCTCGGCGAGGCTTGGTCAGTTGATGGTCAAAGAGTTCGAGACCCAGCACGAGCAAGACCTGACGATCCTCCTCGACCCCTGGACTCCTCGGAGCAAGGTCACTCAGGCTCATCGGGACGCGGTCGAGGAGTCAATCAAGTTCGCCGCGACCGTTTGCCTCGAAACCTGCCGGCACACGGGACGTCGGGTCCTGCTCGGATGGACGGGACCGACGCCCGGCCTCCGCCAAGGCCCAGCGTCGGTCAAGTTGCTCCACGAGATGCTCGAACAACTCGCCACGCTCCGAACGTCGTCGGAGGGGAAGCTGTCCGCCCTGCTCGACGCCATCCCGCCGTCGACGCTCCGCGAGTCGATCTTGATCGTCGTCTCGACCCGCTCGCTCAACCTGAACGACGAGGCCGAGAAGTCGGCGAGGCTGCCCGCGTCGGCGATCCGGAGCCTGCTTTCGAGGGTCACGCTGCTCGACGCCTCGAAGGGGGAGCTGAACGACCTCTACCAGTCGGGGGCATCGGTCCGCCCTCGAAACATCGCCGCCAGTCGAGAAGCCGAAGCCGAGATTCCCACCCTACCGCTCGGCCTGTCTTCGACACCCTCGGAGCTTTCCCAGAACGGAGCGATCCGCCCGTGAAGTTCCTCGCCATGTATCGCGCCAGCTTCTACCTGATGCTCACGTTCGCCACGCTGGTCCTGAGCGTCGACGCGACGGACGACAACCCCCTGGCGATGCTCTACCCCCTCGCCGTGGCGCTGGCCGGGTTGGTGGCGTTCTTCACGGTCGACCGCAACCCCCGGCTCGCCCCGAACCGGAACGTCGCCAGTCTCGCCGCGCTCGCCTCGGGGACCTTGAGCTTGTGGGAGTATCAGTACGACAACAACCTCTTGCTCTTGTCGGCGGCGCACTGGCTGGTCTACCTCCAACTGATCAAGATGTTCTTGCCCAAGACGGTGGAAGACGACTGGTTCCTCTTCCTGCTCGGGCTGGTGCAGGTCCTCGTCGGGAGCGTGATCAGCCAGAGCGACAACGTCGGGGTCATGCTGATCGGCTGGTCCTTGTCATCGCTCTGGGTCTTGACCCTGTTCGCGCTCCGACGCGAAGCTCTCCGGATGGACCCGATCCCGTTCGGTTCGAGCGACCTCGTCGCCGCCGACCGATCCGAGCCTTACAGGGGATTATTCGACCTGGCGTTCGTCTTCGCCACGATCCGCGTGGCGGGAATCACCCTGGCCCTGGGAGGCTTGATCTTCCTGGCGATGCCCCGGCGGATGATGTCGGGCAGCAGCAACTCGTCCGACGCGGTGGGCAAGCACCTTTCGGGATTCGACGACGAGGTCCAGCTTGGCCAGCTCGGCGAGATCCTCGAAAACGACAGTGTGGTGATGAGCATCGAGACGGTCGACCTCGCAGGCAAGCGGATCGTCCCCAACCGAGCAGGCCCCGAGCAGCGCTGGCGAGGCGTGACGCTCGACCGCTACGGCAAGGGGCGCTGGCGTCGGCCCAAGCTCCGGATGAGCGGCTACTCGTTCGGAGCGAGCAATGGTCGGCTCCCGGTGATCCGCCAGTTGATCAAGCTCGAACCGACCGACAACCCCGTGCTCTTCGGGCTTCGACCGGTCGTGAATTTCGACTCCGTCGAGAAGCGGTTCCAGCCCCAGTTGAACGAGATCGACGGGTCGATGTTCCGGGAGGACGGCCGAGCCGTGCCGGTGGAGTATCGGATCGACTCGGTGATGGACACCGACCTGGCGCAAGGCGGAGAAGCGTTCCCGACCGACGACTACCTCAACTTCCTGGTCGAAGTTCCCCAGGATGTCCTCGAAAAGATCGGCCCGATCGCCGAAGAGGTCGTCAAGGACATCGACCCCTCCGACGCCCGGAGTCGGGCCAGGGCGCTCGACGAATACCTTCGAAGCCCCGGTTCGGGCTATCGCTACACCCTGGCGATGGACGTCGTCGACCCGTCGGTCGACCCCGCCGTGGACTTCATCCTCAACCGTAAAGAGGGGCACTGCGAGTACTTCGCCACGGCCTTGACCCTCCTGGTCCGCTCGGTCGGGATTCCGGCCCGGATGGTCAACGGTTTCAAAGGGGGCGACTACAACGCGATGGCGGGCCTGACCACGGTCCGCCAGAAGCACGCGCATAGCTGGGTCGAGGCTCTGGTCGAACCCAAGGCTCGCCGCGACTCGAAAGCCTTCTGGATCACGCTCGACCCGACCCCAGCCGACCAGCGGAACGCCTCGGTGGCCAAGGTCGGCGGGATGATCGGCAACTTCCGCGAGATCACCGACCTGATCCGTTACGTTTGGGTCTTCTACGTCGTCGGCTTCAACGCCGATCGGCAAGAACGGTTCCTCTACCGACCAATCAGGGCGCTGATCGCCGAGGCGATCCGGGGCTTCGGGATGATCGGCGAGACGCTCAAGGTCTGGCTCTCGTTCCCCAGCATGGAAAGCTTCTTCAGCCTCCGAGGGTTCGCGGTCAGCTTCGCGGCACTCGTGCTGCTCGCAGGCCTGATCCGGCTCATGATCGGCCTGGCTCGATGGATCTGGAGGCTGGGCCGGGGTCGAAAGGCCGACCTGTCTGCCCAATCTGTCGGCGACTCGTTCTATCGACGCCTCCTCCAGCTCCTCGAAACCTCGGGGATCTCCCGACCCGCCGCCGAAACCCCCCGCGAGTTCGCCCGAAGGGCCGCCCAGTTCCTCGCCGGGCACGGGTCGGGGAACGAGGTCGTCGCCGACGTCCCCCCCTTGGTTGTTGACGCCTTCTACCGAATCCGCTTCGGTGACCACCCCTTGAGCGAAGTCGACCAACGCCTCCTCGTCTCCAGGCTCGATGCGCTCGAAGCCCGGCTCAACCCGCAAACCAGCGGGAGATGATCTTCCAACCGGGGCGAAGACCCTTGGCTCAAAGTCGACTCCAATCAAGGCGTCCGGAGCATCCAACCCTCCGAAACCGGGTCGTCCACGCTCGTCAAGCGGTCGCGGTTGGCTCGCCAGAGCTTGACGGTGTCCTCGGCGGAGCCATAAACCCTGACCGCCACGTCAACCAGCCGCTCTCCTTTTGCGATGATCGTGATCGTCGACCGCGCGGAAAGTGGGCGCGGCGGCGATAAGTCGACGCGAGTCGCCACGGGCTTGGTCGCTGCCGGAGCGATCATCGACGGTCGAGATTCGGGCTTGATCGACACGAGCGAGACCGAAGGAGCAGGGGGGACCACCTCGACCCGATCTGATCTCTCGGGCTTGGGCGAGGGCGAGTTCGAGGCTGAGATGACCTCGGATTCGCCCCGAACCGCCTCAGCTTTGACCTGAGGCACTGAGGGAGATGTTGGAGGGACGATGGATTTGGTCGGTGTCTGGGGCTGAGTGCTGACCTGGGGATCAGTGGCGGTGACCCTGATTGGTCGCTCTTTTTCGTGGAAGATCAGGGCGAAGACAATGACGATCAAACCGCTGAGGGCACAACCCATTCCAGCGTGCTCGTTCATCCTGGCGAACTCCGACGACGGTCAAGGTTGAAGATCAAGTCGTATCTTGACCATCGACCGGCTCGTCGGAAAGCTTGAAGGTTTTCGGCCAGAACCCAAGACGAAAGGCGAGAACCCTGCTTGGGTCCTCGCCTCGGTTGATCGCTCAAGCTCGGATGGCCTCTCAGCGAGGCTTCGGGCCGGTGGTGGACTGGGTCGGCGGGGTGTTGTTGTTGCCGACGCCGTAGCTGCTCGTCCCGGGGGCGTTTGTCCCCGCATTCGAGGGGCTTACGTTCTTGGCGGCTTCGCCCCCGGTGGCGGTCCCGGTGGTCGGGCTGCCAGTTCCGTAAGTCCCGCCGATGATCTCGGGGCGAGTATCCTGGAGTCGACCGGGGTTCGGGCCTTGGCCATTGATCGTCCCGTTCAGACCTCCGTTGGCGGCGCCGCCGGGCATCCCCGACTGGTAACCCATCATCATCGGGGCAAGCTGGTTGACGGCGTCGAGGAGTTCCTTGCCGCGCTGGGCGAGGATGATCGGGCTCGGCGGTGCGCTCGGGTCGGTTGGGCTGCTCCCGGCCATCTGATCGAGGGTCTTGGTCCCCTCGTCCTTCATCATCCTGGCATGATTCAGGAGTTGGTCGAGCGTGCCGGTCGGGGTCGAGCCTCCGCCGAGCATGCTGATCCGGTTGGCGTCCATCACGCCCTTGACCGAATGGTTGATCATGGCCAACTGCGCCTTGTCGTTGGGCGAGGAAGCCGATCCGGGGCTGCTCAACGAGGCCAGGGTGGTTGTGTAGTTGTTGGCTGCGGCGTAAAACTTCCGGATCGGCGAGTTGGCGTCGATCCCGCTCCCGGCCGAGGCGGCTTTGGCGAGCATCTCCTTGCTCTGGCGCAACTCGTCCTGCGCGTGGTCCATGAGCAACTTGACGGCATCATTCCCCTGGTCGCCGGGCTTGTTCGCCTCGGCCAGGCTTGACAGCAACGAAGCATCGATCGTCATCTCAACCGAGTGGCCGATCATCATCGCCACATCCAGGCCGGCGGGCAGGACCGCGCCCGGGTTGACCGTCGCGAGGCCCCTGTTGCCCAGGATTGGCCGACCCGCCGGGTCGCTCGCGGGGCCCGTGGTCGGCAGTCCGCTACCAGGGACGACCGGGAGGGTGCCTTCGGCGGCCTTGCGATAATCCGAGTTGACCGGCGGAGGGGTGGCTGTCTCGGTGTTGACCCGTTCGTCGGTCGAACGGGGGCGGGACCCCGAACCGGCACTGGTGCTGGCCTTCTGCGCCCAGACCTGGGCCGGCGCGGACAAGGCGATAACCCCTGCGATGGCCGTCGCGGCGATGGAAGCGAAATTGGATCGAATCATGGAGGGATCTCCGAAAACGACGGTCAAGAACAAGCCGCTTCGCGGAAAATCGCGGCGGCTCGTGTCAACCTACAACTCTGATTTACGACAACTCTTGTGCCGAGCGAACCATTTCTGGCCGAAAAGCGGAATAAATCGGGTGTAACTTTCGATTCTTCCGTTAAATAATTCTATACGTTGATGAGATAGCAAAATGGTATCAGAATAGTGCGGCTTCCAGGCGTTCCGCCCCGGGCGTCGTATAATCTCAATGTCGTGCGAACCATCGAGGGAATGAGGGAACGGAAGCCATGTCTGACCTTCAGTCTTCGGCGTCGATCGAGGTCAAGGACGAGGTCTCGGACCTGCTGGACACTTTGCCGCCGGTCATCGACCAGACGTTCCAGATCAAGAGCATCGATGTCCGTGAGCGGGCGTTGCCGATCCGGCCGGGTGACTTGACCCGGCTCTTGCTCGCCCAGCCGGGATTGACGGGCAAGGAGCACGAGAACCTGGGTCGGCTCGGCTTGATCCTCGGCGCGGTGTTCCACAGCGAGTTTTACGACCGAATCCGCGAGCTCAAAGAGCTTTATGGGCCGCTCGATCCTGACTCGGATTATATCAAGATCGCCAACTGCTCCCGGGTCCAGACCGAGCAGTCCGACGAGGAGTTTTTGCCGCCGTTCGAGTCGACGATGCAGCGGGCCAACTACCGCCAGCTTGACGTCAAGGTGATCCAGGAGGCGGTGGAAACCCCCAACGAGCTGGGCCTGACCTATCAGCCCGACTTCGCCCAGTTCGAGCATCTGAAGGTGTTCGTCCGTGGATATACCAAGATGCCCCGGGTGTTCCGGAGCATCCGGACCCGGTTTCGGAAGCGGACGGTCTGGCTCGACGCCTACCAGCGGATGGTGGTCCTGCTCAAGTTCAAGGCCGACCCCAAGCTCGACCCGTTCGTCCGGTCCGACGTGGTGTATCTCCGGATGTTCAAGGACGTCCCGCACGTCGACATGGAGATGCACCTGCCCGAGCAAGGGACCCGGGTCAAGATGCGCTGGATCGATAAGGCGCAGATCGCCTCGCCGGTGATGACGGGGGTGCCCACCCTGGCCTTCAAGCTGTTCACCGCCGTCGCGATCAACCCGTTGCTCTTGATCCCGATCCTGTTCGCGACGGTCATGGCGGGGGTGAACTCGTTCTTCGGGTTCCAGAGGGCCAAGCACAAGCACCTGTCGTCGATGATCCGCAACCTGTATTACCTGACCCTGGCCAACAACAGCAGCGTGCTGACCCGGATCATCGACTCGGCCGAGGAAGAAGAGTACAAGGAGGCGATGCTCGCCTACTTCTTCTTGTGGAGGTCGGCGGTCCAGGGGGAAAAGCTCTCCGGCAAGGTCATCGACGCGCGGATCGAGGCGTTCCTCTTCGAGGTGTCGGGGGTTGAGATCAACTTCGAGATCGGCGACGCCATCGGCAAGCTGTTCCGGCTCGGCCTGGCCGACCGCGACGAGGCCGGGAGCCTCCGCGTCCTCCCGATCGACCAAGCCTTGGTCCGGCTCGACCAGAAGTGGGACAACGCCTTCCTCTACGCTTGAGCAGGGTATCGCTTTCGTTTCTGGAGATTCGGATTGCAAATCGCAGGATCGCAAATTGCAAATAACTCGGAAAGCGTCGTTCTTCGATGCTTTGCGATTTGCAATTCTGCGATCTGCAATTCTTGATTTTCTGGAGTCTCCAGATTCGAAAGCGACACCTGCTTGAGCATCGCCGGGTGGGTTCGGGCGGATTGGATCGAACGTTTTGCCCGCCTCGTCGTAAAAATGGTCGGATCGACGGCGATCCAGGGGGACCAAGGGGCATCCGGCGGATTGGCTGGCCCCAACCTTGGCCTTCGACTACACTAAAAGCCTCGGACGTCGCCTCGGCATCGACAATTACTCGTCTCGTCCCGCCCGTCCCGTCCGACTCGCTTCGAGGCCCAACCCCGGATCAGGTGTTCGACATGGCGACCGTCACTTCCCGCTCCTCGAAACGACCGGACCCGCCCGTCCAGCCCGGGACAACCCCGATGCGTTCGAAATTTTTGGGCGGGCTGCTCCATCTGTTCGATATGATCTTCCGATTCCTCGCCTCGCTCAAGCTGGCCGTCATCTGCCTGGGGCTTCTGTCCTTGACGTTGGCAGTCGGCACCAAGTTCAACAGCGCCTACGGCCTGAACGCCGCCAACGAATATATCTACCAAACCAAGGGGTTCGCCCTCCTGATGGCGTTCCTCGGGATCAATGTTCTTTGTGCGGCCCTGATCCGATACCCCTGGGTGAAGCGGCAGACCGGCTTCCTGATCACCCACCTCGGCCTCCTTGTCGTGGTCGCGGCGTCGTACTGGGCGTCGCAGGCGTCCGACGAGGGGCAGTTGGGTATGAAGGAGGGCGAGACGTCGAGCCGCCTGATCCGCAACCACAAGCCGGTGATCTACCTCAAGCCGATCGACCCGCACACCCAGAAGGCGATGGGCGAGTACAAGGTCGAGGTCCATCCCGGCGCGTTTGACTGGAGACCCGGTGATTACCTGGTGGTTTCCAAGCCCGAAGACCCGTTCAAGCTGGCGATCAAAGGGTACTATGCCGGGTCGATCCTCAAGCAGGTCGTGGTTCCCAATCCGGCAGGCAAGCCGATGGTCAAGCTTCACGGGATGATCATCCCGCCCGGGGAAAAAGTCGCCCGCGACATCCCTTTCCCCGACAAGGACTTCCCCGAAGACAACGACCCCTGGTTTACCCTCTCCGACGACCACCTCGGTCGGGTCGTCAAGGACGCCGGACCTGCGCAGTTCATCGTCTCCAAGGCGATCCGCCCCGAGGTCTTCGACGACTTCATCGACCCGCCCGCCGACCCCGGCCTCGAAGGCGTGGCATTCCTCCACTACGAGGACAAGAGCGGCAAGACCCGACGGTACGACGTCCGGCTCGACGACGCCAAGGCCGGTCAGCCGATCCCCTTGCCCGAGAGCGACCTGACCGCGACATTCAACAAGCTGAGCCACGTCCCGATCGAAGCCAAAGAAGAACAAGAGTTGCTCGGGACCGACACGCTCGACATCGTCCAGTTCTTGGTCAAGCAGGGGGATAGGCCCGCGATCGAACATAACGGTTACTCGATGCTTCCGACGATCCCCGCGATCATCCCCCAGAAGCGCGACCGAGAGGCTGCATTGCCAACGGCCTTGGTCCGGATCAACTACTTCTGCCCGCCTGTGATCGACCCCAAGGTCAACCGCAAGTTCGGCCAGATCGAGGTCATGGTCGAGCCGACTTCGGGGCGACTGGCCTACCGGGTCTTCGAGCGAGGCAATCCCGGCAAGCTCCGGTCGCATGGTCGAATCAAGACCGGCGAGAAGATCACCGCGTTCGGCGGCAACGAGCTGGCGCCGATGACTTTGGGGTTCGATGTCGAACAATTCTTCAAGGCGGGTCGAAAAGAGATGGTCGCCGAGTCGATCGACCTTCCGCCCAACAAGCGGGACGACGCGATCCCGGCGATCTTGGCCGAGTTGACCGTTAAAGGGGTGACCCGCGACGTCTGGCTCCGAAAATCGCCCGACTTCGAGATCAACTACAAGCCGGTCGCCTTCGACGACTCGATCTACCAAGTGGCCTTCGACGTGGATCGGTTGGACCTTGACTTCTCGATGACGCTCAAGGATTTCGACGTCGGGTTTGACCCCGGGACGTCGAACGCTTCGAGCTACCGGAGCGAGGTCACCTTGACCGACGAGAAGGCCGGGATCAAGGACGCGCCGAAGTCGATCTTCATGAACCACACGCTCGACCATCGGGGGTGGCGGTTCTTCCAGACCAACTATTACCCGTATCAGGACAAGAAGACGGGCAAGAAGACGGGCGAGTTCGTTTCGGTCTTCCAGGTGTCGAAGAACCCGGCCCGAGAGGCGATCTACGCCGGTTGCATCATCGTCGTGCTCGGGGCGTTCGTCCAGTTTTACATGAGGGCGGGGATATTCACCGACGGCGGCAAGACGGAGCGGGAGCGGAACGCCGCCAAGGCCCGGACCCGCCTCGCGGCCAAGCTCCTCCAGGGCGACTTGCCCACCAACCGCCCCGAGGTGATCCCGCCCAAGTCGGCGGCCCCGAAGCCCAACGACGAGTTCGAACCGCTTTGACTTTTATCCAAGTTGCGCAGTTGGCCTTTGGCAGGATTGGTGCAATCCACCGAGCGAATTTGTGGGTTGCACCTATCCTCCCAAAATACACTTCCAGTCCCGAGGCCAGCTTGAGTCGGCCGGGAGTCTCCCCATGAAACTGCCCATGAGATGGTCCCTCGCTTGCCTGGCATTGCTCTCGGTCGTCGGCGGGGCCGACCGGGTCGCCGTCTCGGCCGTCGACAAACATGAATCCGCCGCCTCGGCGTCCAAACCCGTCGCCTACGGGAATAGTCCCGCCTACCGGACCTTGGGCGAGCTGCCCATGATGCACGCCGGTCGGGTCAAGCCGATCGACACCGTCGCCCGCGAGGAGATCAAGTCGATCTTCACCCGAGAAACCATCAAGCTGGCCGGGGTGGACGGCAAGCCCGGCTCGACCTGGATGCCGGTCGCCGCGTTCCTCGACTGGTCGGTCCGCCCCAAGTTCTGGGACGAACAGCCGATCATCGCCGTCGAATACCTCCCGCTCAAGCGGATGATCTTCGCCGAGGAGGTCCACCTCGCGCTCGAAGGGATCGCCGGCAAGGCGACCACCTCCGAAGTGACCCGGACCCGCCTCAAAGAATTGGCGAATCTCGTCGAGGTCGACGCCTCGGAGATCCGCAACGTCGTCCGCGACTCCGGCCTGCCCAAGGAAGACGGCGAGCTCTTGCTCGCCCTCGCCGCCAAGATCGGCGAGGAAACCAAGTGGCTCGCCCCCGAGGTCCTCGAAAACGCCCAGGTCAGCGTCGACGGCAAAGCCACTCCGCTGATGGCCTGGTTCGACGACTTGGCCCAGAAGAGGATCGGCTCGAACGACCAGGCGACCGGCAAGCCCCGGGGGACCGACCTGGAGCGCAAGGGCACCGAGGTCGCCGAGCGGCTCGGCCACTACCGGGCGATCCGCGACCGCGAAGCCCTGGGGATGGTCCCGCTCCTGGCGATGCCTCGCCCCTCCAACAAAGCGATGTTCGAGTACACCCAGGCCGCCGTCAGGAAGGTCCAGGAGACCGGCGATACCAGCCTCAGCCCCCTGGAGAACGAGACGCTCGCCATCTTCTCGAAGTACCTCCAGGACATCCCGGGCAAGGACCGGATCTTCGACGGGTCCGACCCCACCTTCGAGCCGAGGTACCTGGCCTGGCTCAAGGCGAAGTCGGCCTGGGTGCCGCTCAACGTGATCCGGGGGGCTTCGATCGACGAGTTGGCCCGCGCCGGGTTCCCGACCGACAAGGTCGAGGCGTTCCGGTCTGCGTTCAAGGCGGTGGAAGATGAGGAGTCGAGCCACCCCGGCCTGGCCGAATCGCGGCCGTCGTTGGCCCTGATCAACTCGGCGAGCGACCTTGGCGGGGCGATCAACCCCGAGGGATACCCGTCGCCCGGAGACATGGCCCGCGAGGTCCACTTCAACGACCTGGCCCCGTTCTTCCAGGCGCCGATCGCCTACCTGGTCGGCGTCCTGATGCTCGTGATGAGCCTGGTGGCTTCGAGCTTCGGCAAGTCGATGAAGATGGAATCGGCCTTCGGCAAGGTGTCCAAGGTGCTCTATACCCTAGGGCTGGCCGGGTTCGCGGGTGGGATCGCCTTGGAAGTTTACGGATTTTACCTCCGGGTCCGGATCACCGGCTGGGCCCCGGTGTCGAACATGTACGAGACCGTGATCTGGGTCGCGCTGGTGACCTCGATCCTTGGGCTTGTGCTTGAAGCGATCTACCGGAAGACCTACGCGGCGCTCGCGGCGTCGGGCGTGGCCTTGATCGGGACCTGGCTCGCGGCGACCGTACCGCTCCTCGACCCGACCATCCACTCGCTCCCGCCGGTCTTGCGGAGCAACTTCTGGCTGTCGATCCACGTCCTGACCATCGTGTCGAGCTACGCCGCGTTCGCCCTGGCGATGGGCCTGGGGTTGGTTGCTACCACCGCCTACCTGACGGCCACCTACAAGCGGTCGGCAAGCCTGGGCGAGCTGGCGAGCCCGCTGGCCTTGGGTATCCCGGTCTTCGGCATCGGGACCGGAGTTGCGATGATGTCCGACCGGCTCAACCTCGGGCCGATCTGGGCGAGTTACGGATACTACGGCGCGATCCTGGTCGCTTCGATCGGCGGCCTGGTGGTCGGGATGTCGCTGTTCGCGATGGTCGGCGAGTTGATCAACAAGGTGATCGCCGGCAGGCAGATCCGCCACGCCGAGACGATCGCCCTGGCCCGGAACGAGGCTTCGACCCTGCCCACCGGATTGGCCGCTCAGGGTTCGTCGTCGGTCATGATGATGGAGCCCCTTGTGGCGACCGCCGGCCCGCGGCGATCGGTCGACCCCGAGTTCGAGACCAAGGCCCGAGCCTTGGCGATGCAGAATACCGCTTCGCAGATCAAGCCGATGGCCAGCTTCATCTACCGGTCGATGCAGGTCGGCATCCTGCTCGTCGCGGCAGGCACGTTCCTCGGCGGTTGGTGGGCCGACGTGTCGTGGGGCCGGTTCTGGGGCTGGGACCCGAAGGAGGTCTGGGCCTTGATCACCTTGCTGGTCTACCTGATGCCGCTCCACGGTCGGTTTGCCGGCTGGGTCAACACGTTCTGGCTGGTGATGGCGTCGGTGGTCTGCTTCCTGTCGGTCCTGATGGCCTGGTATGGGGTCAACTTCGTCCTAGGTGTTGGACTGCACAGCTACGGGTTCACCGAGGGCGGGTCGCAAGGCTCGGTCGGGTTCGTGACCTTAATTGTCCTCGCGTTCGCCGCCGGGGCATTCTGGCGTCGCAAGGTCTCGTCGGTCGTCCAGGTCGCCTGAGCTTGCTTGAAGGTCTGACTCGATGCCCAACCGTCGCCCTTCGAAGGCGACGGTTGGGCTTTCTCGTTTGACGGAGCCCGCCCGCCGTGAGCCAAGCCCCGCCGATGGTCCTGATCGACGCGGTCGGCCTGACGACCCGCCTCCTGGCGATGGCCCCTCGCTTGAACGCCCTGGCCAAAGCCGGCTGGGACCGGCCGATCCGCGAGGTCGTCCCGGCGGTGACCTGCACCGCGCAGGCGAGCCTCCTGACCGGGGTGCCCCCAAGCGGCCACGGCATCGTCGGCAATGGCTGGTTCTTCCGCGACACCGGCGAGGTCCGGTTCTGGCAACAGTCGAACCGCCTGATCGAGTCCGAACCGCTTTACGTCACGGCCAAGAAGCGAGCCGCCGCCGAAGGGCGCAACTTCAAGGTGGCCCAGCTCTTCTGGTGGTTCAACCAAGGAGCTGCGGTTGACCTGAGCGTCACCCCCAAGCCGTACTACGGCGCCGACGGCAACAAGGCGTTCGGGATCTTCGGGTCGCCCGACGGCTTGACGACCCGGCTCGAAATCGAGTTGGGGACCTTCCCGTTCCACACCTTCTGGGGTCCGGGCGCGGGCCTGGCCTGCACCTCTTGGATCGCCCGGTCGGCGGCCTCGGTGCTCAGAGACGAGCGGCCCGACCTCACCTTGGTCTACCTCCCCCACCTCGACTACGATCCGCAACGCTTTGGCCGGTCGAAGTCGGACCTCCCGCGATTGGTCGGCGAACTCGACCAGGCTTGCGAGCCGCTCCTGGACCAGGCCAGGAAGTCCGGGGCTCAAGTCTGGGTTGTCAGCGAGTATGGCCACTGCGACGTCGACCAGGTCGTCGAGCCGAACCGAATCCTCCGACGCGCCGGGTTGCTCAACATCCGGTCGGGGCCGTTCGGCGAGGTGTTCGACCCGTTCACCAGCCGTGCGTTCGCGGTCTGCGACCACCAGGTGGCCCACATCTACGTCGCCGACCCCGCCGACATCGGGCGAGTCGTCGATCACTTGGGCGAAGTCCCAGGCGTGGCCCGGCTGCTCGTCGGCCCCGAACGAGAAGAGGTCGGCTTGGATCACCCAAGGTCGGGCGAGGTCGTCGCCCTCTCGACACCCAGCGCCTGGTTCGCTTACCCGTTCTGGCTCGACGACGCCCAGGCCCCCGATTACGCCCGGACCGTCGACATCCACCGCAAGCCCGGCTACGACCCTTGCGAGCTGTTCCTCGACCCGGCGCTCAAGGTGCCCAAACTCCGGATCGCCCGCCGCCTGCTCGGCAAGAAGCTCGGCTTCCGGACCTTGTTCGACGTGATCTCGCTCGACTCGTCGATCGTCCGAGGCAGCCACGGCCTCCCCGCCGACAAGGCGGAGGAACGCCCCGTCCTGATCGGCCAGGGCGAGGTTCCGTCCGCCGGTCGAGACCTGGCGACGACCGACGTCCGAAACCTAATCCTGGCCGCGCTCGGGTTCGGGGGACCGGAGTAAGTTCCGCAACTCCTCCAGTAGCCGCCCCATCCGGTTCGACCCCAGCCCATCACGGCCAGTCCCCCAGTACCCATCCATCGGCGAGGCGAACTCGATCGGTTCCGATCCGGTCCCGATCAGGAGCAGTCTGAGCGCCTCATGCCCCGAGAACTTGGCCCGGAGGACGCGGCCCATCACGCCGTCCTTGACCTCATCCCAATCCTTGCGGACCAGGCTCCGGCAGTCGCGGGCCATCCTCGCGGCATCCTTGGCCCCTCGGATCTTCCGGATCGTCTCGGCCTGCGGCAAGCCGGCGAACTTGGCCGACTGGAACGCATGCTCGGCGGTCGCATACCAAACCTGATCGAGCGTCAAGTCATGCTTGGAGAAGTTCGAGAAGTCGCCATAAGGCTCCGCACGGACGTCATAAAACCGGATGGCCATCCCGACGCCCTCATCCAAAGTTGAAGAATCTTAGCCACGGATGGAACACGGATCAGAAAAAATAGATTAGTCTTGTCTTATCCGTGTCCCGTCCGTGTTTCATCCGTGGCTAAATTCACCTCTTCCTCATCCCGAGAGTTCGGCCAGCTTGGCGTCGAGGAGTTCGCCGACGAGGATGGGGTCGGCCTTGCCGCCGGTCTGCTTCATGACCTGGCCCCGGAGGAAGCCTTTGACGGCATCGGGCTTCTTCTTGCCGTTCTTGAGGTCTTCGAGGGCCTTGGGGTTGGCTTCGAGGGCGGTGGTGATGGCGGCGTTGAGGGCGTCGTGGTCGGACACCATCTTGTAGCCGCCCGCTTCGATGATCGACTCGGCCGGGTCGCCGGTGTCGATCATCTTGGCGAGGACTTCGCGGCCTTGGTTGGTGTTGAGTTCCGACCGAGCGACCCGGTTGATCAGGTCGGCCAGCGGGGCGGGGCTGACGGGGAAGTCCTTGATCGGGATCTTCCGCTCCTTGACGATCCGGAGGATATCCTGCTGGACCCAGTTGCTCGCGACCTTGTAGGCGTCGGTGGCCTTGGCGACGGCGTCGTAGTAGTCGGCCACGTCCTGCCCCTGCTCGACCAGGACGTTGGCGTCGTACTCCGACAGGCCGTACGCCTCCGAGAATCTGGCCCGGCGCTGGCCGGGAAGCTCGCCGATCGAGGCCCGGGTCCGCTCGACCCAGGCTTCGTCGACCACGACGGGGACGAGGTCCGGCTCGGGGAAGTAGCGGTAGTCGGCGGCGGTTTCCTTCTCGCGCTGGGGCTTGGTGACCCCTTCGGGGTCGCTCCAGCCTCGGGTCTGCTTGGGGGCGTCGTGGATGGTGAGGCCGTCCTTGGACCACTTGGCGAACTGCCGCTCGGCCTCGTATTGCAAGGCCCGCTCGACGGCCCGGAAGCTGTTGAGGTTCTTGATCTCGACGATCGGCGTGGCGACGGTCACCCCGTCCTTGGGGATGTGGAGGTTAATGTTGGCGTCGCACCGGAGGCTGCCTTCCTGCATCTCGCAGTCGGACACGCCGAGGTAGCGGAGCGTCAGCCGGAGTTCTTCGAGGCACGCCTTGGCGTCGACGATGCTCCGGATCTCCGGCTCGGTGACGATCTCCAGGAGCGGAATCCCCGCCCGGTTCAAATCCACCTCCGAGAACCCGCCCGAGCCGTGCGTCAGCTTGCCGGTATCTTCCTCAAGGTGGACCCGGGTCAAGCGGCACCGACCGCCGCCGCTCCCATCCTTCTGGGCCGGGATCTCCAGCCAGCCACCGATGCTGAACGGGAGGTCGTACTGGCTGATCTGGTAGTTCTTGGGGAGATCGGGGTAGTAGTAGTTCTTGCGGTCCCACTTGGTGAACGGGGCGATCTCGGCATGGAGGGCCACCGCCGTCTTGAGCGCCAGCTCGAACGCCCGGCCGTTCATGACCGGCAAGGTCCCCGGCAACCCCATCGAGAGCGGGTCGCACTGCGTGTTCGGCGGCAGGCCGAACTCGGTCCCGCAAGACGAGAACATCTTACTCTCGGTCGTCAGTTGGACGTGAACTTCGAGGCCGATGATGATCTGGTAATCCATTATAGTTCTCGATAGGTCAGAGCATGTCGGTCAGGTCGAGCGAGTCGTCGTCTACGGTCATCCGCTCATAGATTGTGTCGAGATCATCCACTTGGCGAACGACGATGCCGAGTTGGGCGACCGATGGGATGCGACCAAACTCTTGGCCAAGTGCCTGCTGAATGCCGACATACCAATCGCTGTGGTCAATCGGATGGTCCGTGCCTACGGAAAGATAGATCCGCTCCGTCTTCCGGTCGAGGATGCCGGCGATCGCGAGGTGATCCCGGTCGACTCCCGCATCAGCGGCGTACTTCCTGATGACCAAGCCAATCCTCCTCACGTTGCGACTCAACGCGGTCGTGACAGCCATGCGAAAGCTCCATGAGTTGGTTCGTCGAGGGCTTTGAGAAGCTCATCGGCCAGTAGATCCGGCATCTGGAGGCGGGGTTGGTAGCGAAGTTTTCCAAGTTCCAACCGACTGAATGTGGCGAGGAAATCCCAGTACTCCTTCACCATTGTATTTGACGGATCTTCCAACTCCCCCATCAGGCCGGTGAAGATCATCAACTCCGTCAAATCATGTGTTTTGCAAGCTCGGGGCAACAAGTCGAGTTCGAGATGCTCACAAATCCGCGCCTTGACCCGAGCTTCCAAGGCGTACACTTTCAGGCAAACTCCCATCGATCGCAACCCAGCGTTCAGCAACAACTCGGCCTCTTCGAACCGTTCCGTCCAGGAGGCTTGCAGGCCGGACCGTGTGGTGTCGGTCAGCAGCCCTGCGGGTGGCTTGCCGCTCCCACCCGCACTCATCCGCCCAGCCCCGGCCGCTTCGTGTGCCAATCGGTGGCACGTTCGAAGACTCGGGCGGTCCGGAGGAGGTTATCCTCGGCGAAGGCGGGGGCGATGAGCTGGAGGCCGATCGGGAGGCCGGACTTGGTCATCCCGCAGGGGATGCTGATCCCGGGGATTCCCGCAAGGTTGGTGGCGATGGTGTAGATGTCCGACAGGTACATCGCCAAGGGGTCGGCGGTCTTCTCGCCGAGCTTGAACGCGGCGGTCGGCGTGGTCGGGCCGAGGAGGACGTCGACGTCCTTGAAGGCGGCGTCGAAGTCGTTGCGGATCAGGCGGCGGACCTTGAGCGCCTGGTTGTAGTACTGGTCGGCGTAGCCGGCCGAGAGCGCGAACGTCCCGAGCATGATCCGACGCTTGACCTCGGCGCCGAATCCCTCGGCGCGGCTGGCCATCATCATCCGGAGTAGCGGCGGCAATCCTTCCTCATCGGGCGAGATGGGCGAAAAGTCCTCAGCCCGGTGGCCGTAGATCGTCCCGTCGTAGCGGGACAGGTTGCTCGAACACTCGGCGGGGGCGACGAGATAGTAGGCGGGCGCCCCGTACTTCGAGTGCGGCAGCGAGACCTCCTTGACGGTAGCCCCGGCGGCTTCGTAGACCCGGATCGCCTCGCGGACGGCGGTCTCGACCTCGGGGTCAAGCCCCTCTCCGAAGAACTCGCGGACCAGGCCGATCCGGAGCGAGGACGGCTTGGTGTCGAGGCTGGCCAGGTAGTCGGGGACCGGCTCGTCGACGCTGGTGGCGTCTCGGGGGTCTTTGCCCGCGATGATCCCGAGGAGCAAGGCGGCATCGGCGAGGTCGTGCGCGAACGGGCCGATCTGATCGAGCGAGCTGGCGAAGGCGATCAGGCCGTATCGACTGACCCGGCCATAGGTCGGCTTGAGGCCAACAACCCCACACAAGGCGGCGGGCTGGCGGATCGACCCTCCGGTGTCGGACCCGAGCGCGATCGGCGCGAAGTCGGCGGCGACGGCGGCGGCGGAGCCTCCCGACGAGCCGCCGGGGATGCGGTCGAGGTCCCAGGGGTTCCGGGTCGCCCCGAAGGCGCTGTTCTCGGTCGAGGAGCCCATCGCGAACTCGTCGAGGTTGGTCTTGCCGACCGAGATGGCGTCGGCCTCGATCAGCCGCTCGATCACCGTGGCGTCGTAGGGCGGGCGGAACCCTTCGAGCATCTTGCTGGCCGCGGTGGTCGGGATGCCCCGCGTGCAGAGCACGTCCTTGAGCGCGATCGGGATGCCCGCGAGCTCGCCCAAAGGTTCCCCGGCCCGGCGCCTCCGGTCGACCTCCCGGGCCTGGGCGAGCGAGCGGTCGGCGTCTCGGTGGAGGAAGGCGTGGACCTTACCCTCGAACTGGCTGGCCCGGTCGAGGTGGGCTTGCATCACCTCCTCGCTCGAAACGGTCCCCGCGTTCATCTCTCGGAGCAAGGCCACGGCGGTCGAGCGGGTCAGGTCCATCGGAGCCTCAAGATTCTCGCAGATTCGGGAGGGGAGCGAAGCGTCAATCCGGCCCATCAATCAAGCACAGCGGGGACCAGGAAGCTTTCCGAATTCCGCTTCGGGGCGTTGCTCAGGGCGTCTTCGCGGGACAGCGACTCGCCTCGGATGTCGGCCCGGAACACGTTGCGGACCTCGACGCCGTGGGCCAGAGGCTCGACGTTCGACGTGTCCAGTTCACCCAACTGCTCGACGAAGCCGACGATGGCGTTGAGCTGGTCGGTGAACCGTTCGAGTTCCCCGGGGCCGAGCCGGAGCCGAGCCAAAAGAGCCACCTTCGCCACCTCGTCCGCCGTCATGCTCATGGAACCGACCGCCTTGTGACCGGACCTCGAATCACCGCCCTCGTTTCGAGCACCGATCATGCCAGATGCACCCCGACGGTTCAAGGTTCGCGTCCGGGTAGGATGGGTTCGTCTTGGTCGAAAGTCTTGCCTCGGGCGGATCGAGGGGTCGTTCTGGTTTGACTCGGGCAAGCTCGGGTCCCTAAGATGGGTCGCCTTCATCGGTTCAGGTCGGGTGGCACCCATCTCCGGTCGGTCGGAAGGACGTTCATCGCGATGTTGCAAGGACCTGTGGCGATCATCCTGGCGGCGGGGCACGGTAAGCGGATGCGGTCGGAGCGGGCCAAGGTGCTCCACGAGGTTTGCGGCCGACCGATGATCCGATACGTCGTCGAGGCCGCGAGGGGCGCCGGGGCGAAGACGATCATCGTCATCGTCGGCTATGGCGCGGATCAGGTCCGGGCCGCACTCGCCGAGGAACCCGACATCCACTTTGCGACTCAAGAGCGGCAACTCGGAACCGGCGACGCCGTCAGGGCGGCCCGGACGTTGCTCGAAGGGTACGACGGCCCGGCGTTGGTGCTGGTGGGCGACGAGCCTTTGATTCGCCCCGAACCCTTGGCCGACCTCCTCGAACGCCGGGAGGTCGAGGACGCCGCCTGCCTGCTCGGGACGGCGATCGTCGACGACGCGATGGGCTTCGGGCGGATCTTGCGCGACGGCGCGGGCCGGTTTATGAGGATCGTCGAGGAGCGCGACTGCACCCTCGAAGAGCGGGCGATCCGTGAGGTCAACCCGAGCTGCTACGCCTTCAAGCTCCCCGGCTTGTGGGATGCGCTGGACCAACTGGGGACGGGCAACGTCCAGGGGGAATATTACCTGACCGACGCGCCCGAACTGCTCCTGAAGATGGACCGAAAGGTCATCGCGCTGGCTTGCCTCGAACCCGACGACATCCTCGGCGTCAACACCCGGCAGCATCTCGCCCTGGCCAACGCCTCGCTCCAGGGGCGCATCCAGACTCGGTTGATGGACCTCGGCGTGAGCATCATCGACCCGAGGAACACCTACATCGACGGCCGGGCGACCATCGGCCCCGACACGACCATCTTCCCGTTCTCGGTGATCACCGGCACGGTCCGGATCGGCTCCGGGTGCAAGGTCGGGCCGTTCGCGCACCTGAGGGATGGGACCGTGCTTGATGACGGGGTCGAGGTCGGTGCGTTCGTCGAGGTCAACCGATCGCACCTCGAAGCCGGGGCGGTCGCCCGGCACCTGGCTTATCTGGGCGACGCCCAGGTCGGATCGAAAGTCAACGTCGGCGCCGGGGTGATCACGGCGAACTTCGACGGGAAGGTCAAGAGCACCACGATCGTCGGCCAGGGGGCGTTCCTCGGGTCGGGGGCGATCCTGATCGCGCCGGTCAGCGTGGGGGAGCGGGCGGTGGTGGGTGCGGGGGCGGTGGTGACCAAGAATCACGATGTCGAGGCCGGCCAGACCGTGGTGGGCGTCCCGGCACGGCCTGCCCCGATCCCGGACGGGGTCAAGCCCTGACCCTGGCCGGTGACGGTATGGTTCTTGCTCCGTCTTCGGGGACCGTCCGAGAAGCCTGACCTTTGACAGGAAAGCGACCCATGAGCGACAAAGACCACGACGAATCGGTCAAAAAGCTGGGGAAACTGATCAGCGACGTCCAGTTCGCGATGATGACCACCGCCGAGCCTGGTGGATCGCTCCGAAGCCGACCGATGGCCACGCACACGAACCACAACGCCGAGTTCGACGGGACTCTGTGGTTCTTCACCAAGGAAACCTCGCCCAAGGTCGACGAGGTCCAGAAGGACCAGCACGTCAACCTCAGCTTCTCGTCCCCCGAGCAGAGCAAGTACGTCTCGGTGTCGGGCACGGCGACCCTGGTCCACGACGAGGACCGGAAGAAGGAGTATTGGAATACCAAGTACCTCGCCTGGTTTCCCAAAGGGTTGGAAGACCCCGAGTTGGCCCTGCTCAAGGTCGTCGTGGACAAGGCGGAGTACTGGGACACGCCGTCGAGCACCGTCGCCCACATCCTCGGCTTCGTCAAGGCCGTGACAACCGGCAAGCCTTCCAAGGCGGGCGACCACGACAAGATCACCATGTGATCGATCTGCCTCGCACTCAAGTTCCCCAACCGATCGCCACGGGACCCCCTTTTGAAGAGGAGGCCCGTGGCGTCGTTGATCCCACCAGAGCGGAATGGAAGGAACCCTTCGATGATCGTCCGAGCCACCCGCAGCCCCTTGGCCGAGGTCGAGGCCGAAGTCCTGGCGATCGGCGTCTTCGAGGGGGACGACGCCTTCGCTTCGAGCCTCGAAGGCGCGCCGCTGGGGGCGATCCTCGGTCGGCTCGGCGAGTCGAAAGACCTGCCGAAGTCGGTCGGCGAGTTCATGCCGCTCCTCGGGTTCGACCCCAAGGCGTCGGGGATGCTGGCCGGCTCGGTGGCCCTGTTCGGCCTGGGCAAGGCGGAGAAGTACGACGCCGGGGCCGCGTTCGCCGCCGGGGTTGCGGTGGGCAAGAAGCTGGCGTCGAAGCGGCGGGGGATGGTCGCGGTCGTCGTGCCCGAGCCGATCGCCAAGGCGACCCGATCGTTGACCACGTCGAGCCTGGTGGAAGGGATGGTCGTCGGGACGGCCTCGGCCGAGCTTCGCAAGGCCGAGCCTTCGCGGCATGCTTGGGAAACGCTGGTCGTGGTCGGGTCGGACCAAGCACCGGGATCGTTCGAGGCCGACGTCCATCGAGGCTTCATCGTCGGCGAGGCGGTCAACCTGGCCAGGTACCTGGTGAACCTCCCCCCCGCCGAGAAGCGGCCCGGGTCCTATGCCGAGCAGGTGGTGAGCGCAGCCAAGGCCGTCGGACTGAAGACCACATCCTGGACCGAGGACCAGATCAAGGCCGAGCGGTTCGGCGGCCTGATCGGCGTGGCGGCGGGTTCGGACGAGCCTCCCGCGTTCGTGGTCCTTGAACACCGAGGCGGCGGAGACGCCCCAAGCACGGCGCTCGTGGGCAAGGGGGTGACGTTCGACTCGGGCGGCTTGTCGCTCAAGCCGACCGCCTCGATGGAGGACATGAAGTGCGACATGAGCGGGTCGGCGATCGTCGCAGCGACGATGCAGGCCATCGCCCGGCTCAAGCTCAAGGTCAACGTCGTCGGCTACCTCCCGATCACCGAGAACATGGTCAACGGCCGGGCGATGCGGCTCGGCGACGTCCTGACCATGCGGAACGGCAAGACCGTCGAGATCCTCAACACCGACGCCGAAGGCCGCCTGATCCTCGCCGATGCCCTGGCCTACGCCACCGAGCAGAGCCCAAGCCGGATCGTCGACCTCGCCACCTTGACCGGGGCTTGCCTCGCCGCGCTGGGCAGCAAGGTCGCCGGGCTTCTGAGCAACGACGACGGCTTCGCCGCCGAGGTCCTCGGCGCGTCGAAGGCGACCGGCGAGCGGGCCTGGCGACTGCCGCTCGACGACGACTTCTTGGACCTGCTCAAGAGCCAGGTCGCCGACCTGAAGAACGTCGGCGGCAAGTACGGCGGGGCGATCACGGCGGCCAAGTTCCTGGAACAGTTCGTCGCCAAGACCCCCTGGGTCCACCTCGACATCGCCGGACCGGCCTGGGCGGATTCGGAGAGCTCGACGCGCGACTCGGGCGGGACCGGCTGCTTCGTCCGGACCCTGGTTGCCCTGGCGGAAGCGTCGGCATCGGCCTGAACCGATCGACCGGTCGAAAAAGGTCTTGCAATCCGATAATCGAAAGTTATAGAATCGCTCGGATCGATGATCCACGATCTCAAGTCGGCGGCGACCACGCGAGAAAGGTCATCCAGGCGTGGAGCGATCACCCCAGAAAGGTTGTTTGGCCTTTCGGGTCGCCGAGGTCGAGTTAGGTCGCAAGGTCGAGATGGGTGGGAAGGCGGCAAACGGCTGGCTGGTTCGGTCGCGGTTCAATCGGGTTGCGTCGGCATGTCGGTCAGATCAGGTGGGACAGTCGCGCTTCGAGGAGGCATTCGATCCGTCGGCTGTTCATGTCGAGGACTTCGAGGATCAGGAACACTTCCTCCATGTCTTGGTTGTCGTCGATCGCCCAGTTGAGGATGTCGAGGTTTTCGTGGCCGGCCTTGAGTCGCCAGATGATCGCGGAGATCAGCCTGGAATCCTGGAACGACCGCTGGAGCAGGCCGAAGTCGTCGTGGTCAAGCTCGATCCAGAACGTTCGGCCTTCGAGGTGTTCGAGCCATTTTTCGCGGAGGAATCCATTCCAGTGCTGGCGGACCCAACCGCGGATCGCCCATTCTCCCAGGTCTCGACCGGCCTTCTCGGACTCGATCCACTTGTGCCTCTGAGCTTCCACGGCGCCTCGGTCGTGGACGCTCAGTTGGACATTGGGCCGGAGTTGATCCAGATCACTGATTGCAGGGGGACAGAAACCCATCGCGTGCTCCAGGCCGGGATGCTCCGAACATCGCGAAGGCACGAGGAACGAACCGTCGAGGTCGCTCCGGCCGTGAACCATTCGGGCATGTTCCGCATCGTGCTCAGGGAACCCAGGATAGAAACGAAGATCGACATTCTTTGTGACTTTCCGAGAAAGTTTCCTCACGATATCTTAAACCAACTTTGCCGAACCCGGCAATATCGAGATTGCCTCGATCATCCCGCCGTAGTGATCCCCGGAAGCTAGCGATCAGACGACCGATGGGGCCGGGTCGGTCGGGAACCAGGCGATCGACTTGCCGACGAAGATCGCCAGGCCCGAGGCCCCGGTCGCCATCGGGCCGAGGGCGGAATCGGCGACGGCTCGCCATCCGACCCGGCCGCCGAGGTCGGAGCAGATCAGGTGGACGCCTCGGCGGTTGACCCGGAGCGCCTGGCCGTTCGAACCGAGGAGGAAGGCGTCGGCGGGGCCTTCGGAGCGACCCGAGTCGACCAGTTGCCCCCCCTGGTCGTAGACGACCCCTCGGCCGTCGGGGGCTATGGCCGCGATCCGACTGCCGACGACCTGGAATTGCCAGGCTTCCCAGGGGAGCAGGGCATCCCAGACCACCTGCCCCGACGGGTCGTGCCCCCGGATGGTTTGCGCCCGTCGGGATAATGTCAGCCAGGTGACGGGCGACCCGGGCGGGGCCGCGAGGAGGAGCGCCGGGTCGGAGTTGACGCCCTGGAAGCCGGTTTGCGGTTGGCCCCCGGGGTCGAAGACGCGGAACCGGCCGTCCTCGGTGGTGACGGCGGTGAAGCCGTCCAAGCTGATCGCCAGGTCCTCGACGGGCGAGTCGAGCTCGGACTTCCAGACCCAACGACCGGAAACCGTCGCCCGGCCGATCCGGTCGCGCTCCTGGACCAGGGCCAGTCCGTAGCTTTCGGGGTGGATCGCCAGGTGGGTGACCTCGGTGAGGCTGAGGTCGACGCGCTGGGCGGTGTTCTTCTTGAGGTCGCAGACGACGATCCGGCGGTCGGTGGCCGCCGCCATCCAGCCCGGCGAGGTCCGGATGATCCGGCCCACGCCGTCGACCTCGGGCGACTGACCGACCCTTCGACCGGCTCCGTCGAAGAGTTCGAGCCGGTTCTTCGAGGTCAGGACGCCGACCCGGGTCGGGTGGTCGGTGACGGCGACGACGGCGAACTCGGCCTGCTCCTCGTTGGCGACCATCTCCACCGCCCAGAGCGGCTTGCGGACCTTGATCGAGCCTCGGGCCTGCGGGCCGTTCGTCGAGGCGGTTTCCGAAGGCTTCGTCGCGGCGGTCCCGTTCGAGTCGGTCGGTTGGAGGTCGAGCCGGACGATCTCGCCGGTCTCCTGGCCGTGGATCACGAACCGGCCCAAGGCGTCGGTTTCGAGCTGAATTGCCGGGTGCGCCAGGGTCGTCCGCCACCGGACGTTGCCCGTCCCGCTGAGGATGGCCAGTTCCCCCTCGGTGGTGGCGACGGCGATGATCCGCCCCGAGAAGTCGGGGACCGCTTGCGTCGCCGAGCCTCCGAGGTGGTAGGCCCCCTCGCTCTTGCCTTCCAGGTTGTGCCGCTGGACGCCGTGGGTGAAGCACGAGATCAAGATCATCGACCCATCGCCGGTGCTGGCCAACCGACCCACGCCCGACATCAGGGCTTCGTACCAGACCGTCGTCCCGTCGAGGTGGCCGTTCGCCCCCTTGGAGTGAAGCTCCATCGCGAGGATCGAACCATAAGCCCCGATCCCGACCAAGAACGGCTGATTAGGGACGAACAACAGGCTCGACAAGGGCTGGCGTGTCTCGACCCGGCCGGCGAGCTTGGCATGGGTCGTGTAGAACTGGACCACGTTCATCTTCGAACCCACCGCCAAGTAGCGACCGTGGGGGTCGACGGCGATCGAGATCGCGTCGGCGATGCTGGCTCGCTCGTGGATCAGGCAGAAGTCGCCGTCCATGACCCAGAGCTTGGCCCCTTCGCCCAGGAGCGCGACCACCGACCCATCATCGCTGATGCACCCCGCGACCACTCGCCCCGGCGCCCGGGCGACCGACTGGAACTCGCCTCGGCCATCGATCCGATAAAGCTGGTCCGCCTCGTCCCAGGCGAACACCGCCCCCGCCTCCCTTGCCAGGCACATCCCCCTGAGCGGGGCGTCGGTCATCACCGACCAGGCGCGTTGCGGGTTGATCCGGTTGCCAGGGCGAGCGTTCGAGATCGGCATGGTTCCAGTGTAACAAAGGTCGGACAACAGTCCATTCTCTTCCAGCCCCAGCCAAGGACGAAGCACGGATCAGAGAAGCTCGATCAGTTTGATTCGTGTTGCATCCGTGACTTGGTTCTCTTCATCGCTTGGTGAGATCGCCGCGAGCTCGATCCAAAGCCATTTTCAGGACGATGTCGGTCGCCGGGTCGCCGAGTTCCTTGGGGTCATCGTCGGCGTCGCCACCTTCGTTGTAGACAGGCCGGGCGGTGACTCGATTCTCGATGTCAGGGGTGACGCCTTGCTCGCTGTAGGGGCGGTTCAGTGGGGAGTAGAACTTGGCGGTGGTGAGCTTGAGCCCTGCGGGAACGGACCGCAGCTCGAAGATGCTCTGGACCGAGCCTTTGCCGAAGCTCCGGTTGCCGATCACGGTGGCCCGCTTCAACTCCTGGAGCGCCCCGGCGAGGATCTCGCTGGCGCTGGCGCTGTCGCGGTCGATCAGGACGGCCATATCCATCTTGTAAGGCTGGTCGGGCTTGGCGCGGAAGACCTGGGTTTGGCCGGGGGCTCGACCTTTGGTCGAGACGATGATCCCCTGGTCGACGAACTTGTCGGCGATGTCGACCGCGACGTTGAGCAGGCCGCCGGGGTTGCCTCGAAGGTCGAGGATCAGGTAGCGCATCCCCTGGCGTTGGAGGCGGGTCATCGCCCGGTCAAGCTCCTCGGTGGAAGTCTTCTGAAAGCCGATGAGCTGAACGTAGCCGACTCCGGGAACCCCTTCGAGGATCTTGGCCTGGGCGATGCTCTCGACCTCGACGTGGCGGCGGACCAGGCGATAGGACTGATTCGTCGCGTTGGCATGCTTGACGCCGACCTCGACGATCGTCCCCTCGGTGCCTTGCAACCGACCGGCGGCCTCGTCGAGGCCCAAGCCTTTGACCGAGACCCCGCCGACGGCGACGATCCGGTCGCCCGGCTTCAAACCGGCCTCGAAGGCGGGGCCGCCCCGGATCACGCCGACGAGGCGAAGCCCCTGGTCGTCCTGCTTGAGTTCGACCCCGAGGCCGACGAAGTTGCCGTCGATCATGGCGAACATGTCGTCGAGCTTGTCGGGGGTCAAATAAGTCGTGTACTCGTCGAGGACGTCGCAGGTCCCGAAGACAAACTCCAGGACCACGGCGGAAGGCGGGATACCAACGGCCTGACGAGCAAGGTCGCAGACTTCGATGACCTGAGCCCTCGCCGAGTCGCGGTCGGCGACGGCGAGGACCTCGCGGCGAGCCCGGAGCTGCTCGCGGAGCCAGGCGAGGCGTTCCGGGGTGGCGTTGGGGGCGTTGATCTTGAGGAAGGCGAAGTTCGGGTCGCGGAGGGCGACTTCGAGGTTGTCCAGACCCCGGCGGAACAGCGGTTCGAGGGCGACCGGGTCGACGTAGTGGCTCTCGATCCGCTCGACCATCTCGTCGAAGAGGTCAATCGACTTCTCTCGGCTGAGTCGAAGGAGGACGTTCCGAAAGCTCTGGTCGCCGTAGCGGCGGGAAAGGCGGAGATGCATCTCGCAAAGGTGGAGCCGCTGCTTGAATTCGTTCCGAGAGGGCCACTTGACCCGCGCGTCGCGGTAGACCTGGACGGCCGAGGTCCAGAGGTGCTTGCGCTCGAAGCCCAAGGCCCGATCCATCGTGGCGGAGGGGTCGTTCTCGACGGCGGTTTGCGGATCTTTGGTGGCGGCCGTCGAGGTCGGGTCGGACGCGGAGGTAGGGGTCGGCAGGCCGACGACCCCGGCGGGGCCGAGGAGGAGAAGAAGCCAGACCGCTCGGAGCTTGGCCAGGCGATGCATCGAGGACGACCCTCCCACGGAGGAGCCACCCAAAGGGGTCGGGTCGGGCGAAGCGGCGGACCGAGGTTGAAGATCAACCGGCCAGCCTGGACGTCGCGACGAACGAGACAGCCCCTTCGAGTCGCTCAAGAAGTTGCGAATTCGTTGTGATGCTCGATCCATTGAGGGTTCGATGGGTCCAATCCGACCGCATCCCCCCGGACGTTCGCCGGGGAAATCCGACGGTCGAAGCGACCATCTCGGGGTTGGCCTCCAGCCTTCCCCTTTCGTCCTAACTATAACACAGGCAAATCAAGTCCGAAGCGGTTCTTGACAACGAGTTTCGGATCTTGTCAAGGATCGTTGATTTTACAAACATCAAGGTTCGTCGCAACCTGGAACGGCGACGCGACTCGGGGCGACCGAGTCGTCGCCCCGGGAAGTTTTACAATCGGCGAAAAGGCCTATTTTTGGCTCAAGTTTTCGCCTTCAACCACCCGGAGGGTTTGATTCGCCGGGATGTCCCGAAGCTCGGTCTTCGCCCCTGAGGGCCAGGTGATGCTCACTCTGGAAGCGGTCGAACCGCCACCGAGGCCGAAGGTCAGGGGGTGCTCGACCGACGAGAGGTACCCCTTGGTCGTGAACAACTGGCGGCGGTTGGTGATGCCCCCGGCCTCAACCTCGACCTTGGCCCCCTGGGCGTCTCGGTTGAGCTTGGGGCTGCTCAGCTCAAGCCGGAGCCAGTGGTTCTTGTTCCCCCCCTCGTTGCGGAAGAGGTGGGGGACGCCGCCGTTTTCGGTCAGGAGGACGTCGAGGTCGCCGTCGCCGTCGATGTCGGCATAGGTGCTCCCTCGGCCGACGATGGGGTGGAACAGGTCGGGGCCGGCCTTTCCTGGGTCGACCAGGAGGAACATCTCGCGCCCCGGTCGGCCCGAGTTCCAGAACAGTTGCGACGCCTGGGCGTAGGTCCCCGAAGCCTGGGTCAGCCCGATGTCGCTCTCAAGGTGGCCGTTGGCCGAGAGGAGGTCCAAGCGGCCATCAAGGTCGTAATCGAAGAAGAACAGGCCGAACTTGAGCGGCGGTTGTGTCGGCGCCCCGAGGCCGTAGATGTTGGCGAGGTCGGAGAACTGGAGCGACTTGGGGTCCTCGGTGACGTAGAGCGCGGTCATCTCGTTGGCGAAGTTGCCGATCGCCAGGCCGAGGGTCCCGTCGTTCTTGAAGTCGGCCCAGTCGATCCCCATCGCCGCTCGGGTCGAGCCCATCTGGTCGAAGGCGATCCCGGTGGTCAGGCCGATCTCCTCGAACTTCCCCCCCCCGAGGTTGTGGAAGAAGAAGTTGACCACGGTGTCGTTGGCGACGGCCAGGTCGACCAGTCCGTCGCCGTCGACATCCAACGGGGCCACGCCGAGCGACTTGGCCACGGCGGCCTTGCCGTCGGGCGAGAAGACCTGGATTCCCGAGGACTCGCCGATGTCGACGAACTTGCCGCCGTCGTTGCGGAACAGGAGGCACTGCGACCCCTTGTAGGCCGCCGGGGGGTCATATGCCCGCCCTTTGTCGGTCCCGAGGAGCTGGGTCGAGATCGAGTCATCGGCAGCCTTCGACCAGTTGACGTAGCCGCAGCAGAAGAGGTCGAGGTCGCCGTCGCGGTCCATGTCGAAGAACGAGGCGCTGGTGCACCAGGCGGTCGATGAGCCTCGGACGTTGGCCTGATCGGTCACGTCATCAAAGTGCCCTTTGCCATCATTGCGGTAGAGGGCGTTGCCGCCCAAGGCGGTGACGAAGAGGTCGGGGTCGCCGTCATTGTCGTAGTCGCCGACGGCTACGCCCATCCCGAACGCGGTGTGGCCCAGCCCGGCATCTTTGGTCGCGTCGGTGAAGTGGCCTTTGCCGTCGTTCCGGTAGAAGGCGTGCGACGGCTTGGGGTCGCTGGATGCCGGGGCGTTGTCCCAATGGGTCGAGTTGACCAGGAAGAGGTCGGGGTCGCCGTCGCCATCGGCGTCGAAGAACGCGGCCCCCGATCCCATCGTCTCGGGGAGGTACTTCTCCCCCCGGGCGGCGTTCTGGTGCTTGAAGGTCAGGCCCGCGTCCTTGGTGATCTCGACGAACCGGACGTCGGGCAAGGTGGCCCGGTTGATGGCCTTGGGGATCACCGGCGCGGTGGCCTTGACGATGATCGCGGCCGGCGGCTTGGCGCAGCCGGCGGACGCGATCAGGCCGGCCAAGGCGAGGTATCGTGAGGACCGGAAGAAGGTCGAAAGACGACTCGGGTCGGACGTCCGGGTGGCAGGGGTCTGCGGTACCCCGCAACCCCTGGAGTCCGCCCAATCGTCCGATCGAAGACCGGGGTTGCGGGGTACCGCAGACCCCTGCCACCCGACCGGGGAGTTGTCGGCCTGATCCTTGGAAGTCTTCATGGCTGGTTCCCTCGGGCGACGAGCTTCGACGGTTGGTCGGATGGAGGCACGATCCCCGGGGCGCCCGGCCGGTGGAGCGAGTGGATCACGATCGATTGGGCGTTCTGGTCGGCGGCGGGGTTGGCCTTGCGGGCGATCTGGACGGCCCTCCCCTCGGCGGTTTCGTCGGGCTTGAACATGCTGTGGAGGGCCTTGTGGGTCGCGGCCAAGGCCAAGACCTGCCCCCGCTTGACCGATTCGTCCGCCTCCTTCGACGCCGCCTCGCCGACCCGCTCGACGATCAGGTGGAGCGGGTTGATCCTCGACACGAACTCGGCGCGAGGTGCGGCGAGGAACGCGGGCACGGCCAAGGCCAGCTTGCGGGCGGCCAAGGCTCGATCGGTGGGCTTGCCGTCGGGGTCGGTCGCCTGGTTGGCGAGGTCGGCCAGCACGGACGGGTCGACCTGCTTGGGGGCCGGTTCGACCGGCTCGGGTTTCGAGTCGGCCTGGGCGCGGGCGAGGTCGGCGTAGGCCAAGCCGAGGCCGTAGTGCGCGGCGACGTTCTCGGAGTCGATGGCGATCGTCCGGCGATAGGTCGCGACCGACTTACCGAGCGCAGCCAGCCGCTTGGGGCTGTCCAGGGGTTCGCGGCGGGCCTGGTTGTAGTAGTTCGCCCCGAGGGCGTTGATCACCTCGTAGTCGAGGCTGAAGTCGAACCCTCGGTCGGGGATCACCGTCGCCAGAACCGACTCATAACGCTCGGCGGCCTCGTCGAGGTAGCCGTTCCGCTCGTCGATCTGCCCCGAGAGCCAAGCGATCACCCAGGGGGCGGCGGGCTTGGGGTGATTCGAGGCTTTCTCTAGCGCCATCCGGGCGTCGGGGATGCGGCCCTCGCGGAGGTAGATCCGGGCGAGGTTGACCCAGCCGTCGGAGAAACCCAACTCGGCCACCTTGGCGAAGATCGGCTCGGCCTGCTTGAGTTCCCCCTTCTGGCTCCCGAGCAGGCCGCCTTCGAGGAACAGGCCGATCCCGTAGTCATTCCAGCGCTGCCAGACCTCGGCGATCGGGCTGGGGGGATTGATGACCGAGGAACCCCCTTCGACCGGCAGCTTGACCTTGTCCGAGGCCATCAGCGTGACCGGGATCTCCGGCCCCTGCTTGGGGCCGAAGATGTAGTCGAGGTACTTGCGGTCGAACTTCCGGTAGTTGATCCGGGCTTCGAGGGTGATAGCTTCGGTGATCCCGGTCGGGACGTCGAGGCCGAAGTGGACCACCTGCCCGGCACCCGGCGGGACCTGCTTGTTGTACAAAGCGACGAAGATGTCCTGCGGGTTCCGGCGGTCGACGCGGTTGCCGTCGCGGTCGAGCATGTAGACGTTGATGAAGTGGCTGTACGGGTCCACCGTCCCATCAGGCCCGATCCCGCCGGATCGTCCGACGACCTTGTCGCCGACACTGGCGATCAGCTCGACCCAGATCTCGTTGGAGTCGACCGTCCCCTGGGTCAAGGGGTGGCCCAATCCCAGCGTCCGGACCACCGCTTCGACGAGGTAGGGCTTGCCGGGCTTGAGCGTCGGGACCGTCGGGCGGAGCGGGCCGAGCAAGGCGCCGTCAATCCCGCCCCCTTCGCGGAGGGCGAACAGGTCGATTCGGACCTTCTTGTCCTGCAAGTACTTCTCGTGGACCTTGGCGACGTCCGGCTTGCCGAGGAAGGTGGGCAAGGCGGTGTTGGCCCCGGGGAAGGCATGGTTGTGGACCTCTCGACCAGGCACACCATCGAAGTCCTTGGCGGCGAAGTCGTTCGAGGGAACGAAGTTCATGTGGCAGTTGATGCATTCGCCCTTGGCGATCGGCGGGTAGTAGAAGCTCCGCGCCCCGTGCCCCGAGACCCCCGAGAGCAGGAAGGTGTCGTAGTGGTTCTGCCCTCGGAGGAAGTCCTTGTAGTGGTTCAACCCATAAGGAAGGCCGACCTTGTGGCAAGTCGAGCAGAACTTCGAGTCCTTGATCGCGGGCTTGAGGAAGGTCCGCTTGTGCATCTCGGGCTTGGCCTTGACCAAGGTCTCGTTGACCCACTGCAAGACGGGGTTCTTGCTCTGGGCGAACGGGTAGTGCTGGGGTTCCTCGATGGTGTAGTCGGCGTTGCCCCGGGTGCTGTTGACGTGGGTGATCGCGTGGCAGGCGGTGCAGGTGATCCCCGCCTGGCTCGTCGGGTTGTTCACGTCGTCGTACTTCGGGTCGTCGAACTCGCCGGAGAAGAACGGGACCGGGTCGTGGCACCCGGCGCACCACCGGGCGGCCCGGGTGTCGCCGTCGCGCTCGATCGAGACCTTGCGGGTTTCCCGGACCGACGCCAGATACGCCTTGTTGTTGAACGAGGAGAAGTGGTGCGCCGAGTGCTGCCAACTCTTGTACGAGTCTTGATGGCACTTGAGGCAATACTCGTCCATCATGAGGGTCTCGGCCGGGATGAACTTGCCGGTCGCGGTGACGGCCTCAGACGGGAAGAAGTACTTGGCCCCATCGCTCGGCCCCTTGACGCCGAACCGCTTCGGCTCCTGCGAGTGCAAGACGCCCATCCCCAGGACCCCGACGCCGACCACCATCGCGAACTTCCGGAAGTAGTGCCAGCGGATTTTGGGTCCGGCCAGGCGGTGCTGGATGTACAGGCCGATCGCCAGGCAAGGGGCGATGATGTGCAGCCAGTAGCCCATCGAGCGGACCTTGGGGTCGCGGACTTCCCAGATTCCGAACCCTCGGACCAGGATGAACCCCGAGACCAGGACGACCAGCGAGCAGACGAGCAAGGCGTACCCGTATCGGGTCGCCGACTTGTTCGGCCGCTTCCAGCTCGTCGCCATGTGGGCGAAGCCAAAGACGATGATCGGGACGACCACCACGAACCCGAGCAAGAGGTGAAGCCCGACCATGAGCATGTAAAAGAAGGTCTGCTGGGTCACGCCCGACCACCAAGTCAGCACGGTCACCGAGGACAGGTAGAACCCGTTCGCCCCGAGTGTGGCGAAGAGGATCAGGACCGCCCAGAGCCAGGGGCGGAGCTGGCGCCCCACGGCCGGGACATAGGTGCGCCCTCGGCGGTCGGTGGCCGGTCGAACAGTTGCGGACATGGAGTCGCCTCGCCTCGACGGGGAGAAGGGGACCGCGCCCGACGACGCTTTCGGGTCGCCGACGGCGGGTTGGGTTCGGGTGGAACGATCCGGGATGATGGGGGCCGACCGACTTGCGGAGCGAAGCCTTGGCGGCGTCGAGTCCCCGAGAGTCGAAAGTCGGCGAGTCCGGAGCGATCAGGCCGGTCGAGGTGGGCGTTCGAGGCGAGCGGGCGGGTCGAGAAACGGGGGAGGGTCGGCCGAGAAGGCGGATGGAGAGCCGAGGTCGAGGACTTCATGCCTACGGTCCGCCGGGATGAACCAGCCGACGAGGTGCGAAGAGTGGTCGGGCCGGACCGCCGGGTCGTCCGAGCAGGGGACCGGCCGGAACTGAGGGGCCAGCGTTGGGGCGTGTTCCGAAAGGTCGATCGCCCGAGGCGGAACGAACCCAACCGTCTGCAAGCCCAAGGTCGGGCGGCTCGGCGCGTGGCAGGTCGAGGCCGACGCGGCTCGCGGTCCGGCCACGGCCAGGACCAGCAACCCGACGATCCCCCAGGCAGCCCAGCGCACCATCGAGACCCGAGCCGTCACCGCGAGGTCAACTCCATCAAAGCCACGTCGGAATCGAGCGGAAGGGAACCTAATGATCGCCGAAGTCACCCGATTGTCAAGCGAGCGGACGACAAAAAGGGTCCCGACCCGTGCGGATCGGAACCCCCTTGGATTCGGAACGAAGCCAATCCATCGAAGATTGGACGACCCGATTACTTCGCGGTCGCCCGACGGATCAGCGGAACAGCCGGGGGACGTTGTTGTAGTAGAACGTCGCTTCGAGGAACTCCAGGAGCAGCGCGAAGTTGAGGATGTCGATGTCGTTCTGGGCCGAAGGCGTGGTGCTGAACGTGGCCGGGAACTGGCCGTTGTCGTTCAGGCTGACGATGTAGGGGGCGGCGGCCGCCGTCACCTGGGCGATCGTCAGCGGAGCGGCGTAGGGCAGATAGCCGGGGACCAAGAAAAGGTTGTTCGTGGTGTTGACGAAGCTGGCGTGGTACGCCTCGGTCAGGGCGATCGAGAGGGCGACGCTGACCACGGCGGGGTTCTGGACGTACGGGGCGGCGGCGAAATAGGCCGAGACGCCGGTGTTCTCGAACGCGGAGGCCGTCTGGGTGAACAGGCTGGCCGAGAGGTTGGAGATCCCGGTGAAGGTCGGGTAAGGTCGAGGGGTCCCGCCGAGCGACTGGATCGCCTGGATGATGATGTTGACGTGGGTCGCCTCGTCGCGCTGGATCTCCTGGAAGTACCGGGTGGTCGACCCGGGATAGAGCGAGGGGACGCCGCTGGTCGAGCCGGTCGAGGGGGTCCGGGTGGCGGCGGAGACCATCGAGGTCGAGGCCAGGGCGACGGCCGAGCCGGCCGCGGTCGTGGCCAGCCCTTGGCCGAGGAACGAACGCCGCGAGGTCGCCGCCAACCGCTCCAGGTTCTCGTTGGCCTGGTCGAGGTTGGTCGGGACCGGAATCTTATCCATCTCGAAGATCGGACGTCTCGAAGATTGCATGGTGTGCCTCGGAAGGAAGGTTCCGACGATGAGCCGGTGAAGAGTGTGTTTCGGTCAAGCGGCCCCGAGGCTCCTCGACCGATCGTGGATCAGCCGAACAATCGGGGGACGTTGTTGGAGTAGGCGGTGGCTTCGAGGAGGTCGATGATGATGGCGAAGTTCAAGATCGCGATGTCGTTCTGGGCCGAAGGCGTGGTGCTGAACGTGGCCGGGAACTGGCCGCTGGGGTCGTTCAGGCTGACGATGTAAGGGGTGACGACCGAGACGACCTGCTGGATCGTCAGGGGGACGGCGTAGGTCAAGTTATTGGGCAGGAGGCTGGTGGTATTGGCCGTGGAGTTCGCGAAACCTGCGTGGTAGGCCTCGACCAGCGCGATCGACCCGGAAACGGCGGCCACCGCCGGATTGGAGATGTAGGGGTAGGCCCCAAACAAGGCACCCACGCCGGTGTTGGCGATCGTGACCGCGAAGTTGAGGAGCTGCCCGGCGGTCAAGTTCGTGATCCCGGTGAAGGTCGGGGTCGGGCGAACCGTCCCGCCCAGCGACCGGATCGCCGCGGAGTTGATGTTGACGTGCGACACCTCGTCGAACTGCAACTCGCGGAAATACTTCGCGGTCGAGCCGGTGAAGAGCGAGGGGAGCGGGTTTCGACTGGCGGTCGTCTGGGCCTCGGAGATCGACGACGAACCGAGCACCGCTGCGGTCCCGGCGGCCGCCGAACCCCAAGTCAGGAACGACCGACGCGAAGCAACTGCCAACCGTTCGAGGTTCTCGTTCGCCTGCTCGATGTTCGAAGGAACTTCGATCAGGTCCATCTCGAAATTCGGGTGATAAAGAGGACGCATGGTGTGCCTCAAGGAGGAAGAGTCCGGAAAAACCAGGCAATCTCACTAAACCACCCAGATTGCCCGACAAGTATGATGTTAAGACCTCCTGTCGAAAAAAAGAATAGTACAACCCTAAAAATCGACAGATTTAGAAGAAATTCTCGATTTCGGGTTGGTACTCGCCGTAGTTGTCCAGTTTTCGCCTCAAATGTCTTAGGAGTTACGCAGTTGGTCGAATTTTGTACAGAGGTTTTGAGCGATACGTCCGAATCGCTTCTCGGACGATTTGGGCCTTTGCCTCGTACCAACTGACCCCGGTGGTGTAGAAGTGCCACGACA